>Ga0209208_10005132_pt1 | contig 18326 bp, 16 predicted proteins | sample S1TSphfallax_3_FD_187694 | JGI IMG/M metagenome (GOLD analysis project Ga0209208, IMG submission 187694) | Host-associated microbial communities from peat moss isolated from Minnesota, USA - S1T2_Fd - Sphagnum fallax MG (SPAdes) (version 2) | ecosystem: Host-associated > Plants > Peat moss >... | reverse complement strand
TTATTATTATTGAATTTGGTTGTATGCAATTAAACAAACGTGTAGAATAATAACAACTTGATATTCATGTATGGATGTGAGTTCAAGTAAAGGTGGAACTACGTAGGAGGGTTTTACAGGGTAGGTTACCAATGTGAGTGCATATCCATCCATGTGGGCTTATTAGTAATGAATGGATGGTGCAATGGTGGGTGCTGGAAATCCTGCCAAATGGAGAGAGAGGGTATGGACCATTCCGTAGCAATAATTGCATATGGGAGAGGCATAACACACACCAATGGTCAACCGCATGCTAGATTAGTTCACAAGTAGGCTGGGTGATTAAATGGCCATGCACCTACCACTACTCATAGTGCACCATATGACCAAACACGTGGTGAGAGAGAAAATTGCGTTTGGCGTTGGCCAATGCTTTAACCAATGATATTGGAATTGTGTTGCAAGTCATGGGTGTGACCTATTGCTATTTTTTAAAGAAATAAGTATAGGTCTAACCTAGGCATGTTCCAACCTCTAAAAAAAATGTGTGTTAAATGAGCTTCAAAGCTTTTTAGAGATTTTAGTACCTAGTGTAACAATGCTAGTAAGACCAAAAATATAATAGACATGTAAATGTGAAAGTAGAGGACCAATCTAATGATTGTAAAAATTTTGTACATAGACAAAATTCACAAGTAAAAGTTCAACAAGTTCTTATACTATTGTTGGGTAGTAATTAAAGTTGTAATCTCACAAGTAGGGAATAATGCAAAAAGAGTGGCATCTCGTAGGCTTTAGTATGTTCCAATGCATTGTAGTTTGAGATTCACACCCACAACATGCACAACAACAATACATGAAAATTTAAAATTAGAAAACTTTGTAGATTTTTTTAAGTCATTTTTGAAACTAAAAAAAAACACACGCACGCACACACATTTTATTCAATCATATCTTGATCTAATTCACTTCTTAGTTTTTGGTCTATGTATATGAAAGAGAAGGGGATACCTCTTGTGGAGATTGACCACTTGTGCTTCGGTCTTTTGGAAGTTAGGGTCACTAAGACCAAATTAGTTGTTAATTCATTTATTATTGCTTGGACAATAGAGGACTAAATATTCCCTATTAATACCTCCCGCCATGGATCACCTTAATCACATTGCATAATTTGTATGGTCAAATACAGAATGCAAAATTGCTTGTTACATGGTCTAGGGTTTACTACTAGTTTCATGTATTTTCATATAAAACAACAATTCATAGGCTAGTCATCATATGTATTTATCTAAGTTTAATATGCTATAATTATACTATCATGTAGCATACCATGAGAAATTGGGGTCCAATTCACATGATCACAAGGTAATGAAACCAATGTCCCTTGCTCCTATAGATAGGTTTTAAAGTTCAGCACAACTTGGTGGCCACATTCCCATGAATTCTTTTGAACAAATACCTTGGGAATGATGGTATTGACATCCACAAAAAGTTGCAAAATTTGCATCATCTTCATTTAGCCCCCTTGATAGGCCCAAACAATACGGACGTTATGTGCAAATTTCTTAGATGTTGCATCATTATGGAACCCTGGGATAGATTCGTAATGAATGCACCGTTTTTCCTCTAAGATTTAAATGGACCAATGGTCTTTGTCCAAATATGGCACAACCACAATGTTCCTCGAGTTTGAACAATGCTTGAAATACTTAGTCCCCCACCATTTTGTCCCCCCTCCATTATGAACTTCATCTTGTAGTACTTTAAAAGGTTGTGCATTTAACAAAAGGTACATGTCCCTATCCGTGATGACATTCTACACAAAGGTATGAATAAACATGAAATCCAACCATTTGTTGGACATGGGTGTTTCAAAGTCTATGAGATGTTTTATATCACTAAAGAAGATGTCAATTTCCATACTTTTGAAACCCTTGAAAAAAAAATGTAATCTAATGCATTTGGAGTTGTGTCATTTTTCAATTCATCTAACAACATGTCAACCCTGCAATGGAAACAAAAAACAATACACCAACCATGTTACTGTCACAAGTTGCAAATTTGGCACCCAAGATTAAACATGAACACAATCTAATCATATAATGGGAATAAAATATAATTACCTTAATGTGCCCACAAATGTTGTCATGAATCATCTTTTATAAGCATAACAATTAACTATGTTATTTTTGTACACAATGATTGTTGGTTCTATTGACAAACATCATCAATGGCTAGAGGCTACACCACATCAGATTGTGTATAATCCCTAGATTGTTATTGGGCTACTAATGTGAGCTCCTAGTTGAAGTTTTTAGCCAGCCAATTGACATTAGTTATGCATTCAACATGTTGAGGTGGCATGCACATTTGCAAATATGACTAGCTTGGTTTAACTTGGGTGGGATTACTAAGTTTACTAGGGGCTATGGTTATTCAGTTCCATTACATTTGTAAAGTTCGATCTTACTACAATTGGGATGATTGTGTCACATAAAGAAACATTATTAGTAACGCCTTGGAATGTTTGGTGATCACTATAACCATGGTTTGCAACTGTGACCACTAATTATGAACCTTCGCCACACACTAGGTGAAGGTGCACCTCCTTGGCATTGTTGGTTTTATTGGCATTCAAACCTTTAACGTCATTGTGAAAAACATCAAAGTTTGTAACATCTTGACCAACAAAAAATGTTCTCTAATAAGGAATTGTTGCATGTTACAATCCCTCATCTTGTTCTATGTGGCTATCCTTGATTCACATTCCACTGCTTCAAATATTGGAATGCGTCCTAACCCAATTTAGGCAAAACAACTAGTAAAGGTAAACATTTGGCATGAATAACTGATACAATGCAATGTTTGGCATCTTAGACCACGTTATAATAACTACATGCACATGTTACAATTCAAAATTGGAATGCACTACCAAATCTAGTGTAAAAAAATCAATAAAACTAAATGTTTTCCATCATAAATCATGTTACGAAAACATGTTACAGTTTTTTCTAACAATTGTAAATACAAATGTACATGCTACACATAACATATTCGTGATAATGAAACAATTTTGTTAGTGGGTAGGACATACAAACATGTTTTCACAATAACCCAACCAAGATCAATGTCTTTTTGACACACCCCAAGCTCCTTGATGGACTCAACTGCAAGTCCAAAAGTGAAGACATTAGAAGGAGAAAGAGTTGGGGTGCGTTCCTTAATTTGTAACACTTCGGAAATAGAAGGGCGTGTTAAAGCTACGGGATGGGGACTAAGAAGATTGACAATCAATTCAATTACTCACACGAACCTGCACAAACCAACTAACAAGTTGGTTAGTGCATAGTTGGAACACATTTGGTGCATAGACAAACCACGAGCAAACACAAACTCATAAGACTCACCATCCCTGGGACTTGGGGGAAACCACCACCTTCCCTCTTATAGTATTCTCTTTATTTAATCATAGGGCTATCACCCAAATGTCATTTTGTCCTGGGACTCCGAAGTGGGAGTCTCAAAATTCTCAAAATTAGGACTTTCGCAACTTTGGAGGCCCATAACTTTGTATGGAAACCTTCGATTAAGGTGAGGTCTAAAGCAAAGTTGTAGCCTTCTTTGAAAGTTTTACAATGGTATGGCACACTACCTACACGCAAGGAAATCAAGGCGATTCCTAATTTTTAATGGTTAAAAGTCAAATTGGAAATTAGACTCCCGACCTTTCTTTTGGCCATAAATTGTGTTTTAAGTACCCAAATGAGTCATGCGAACCCATTTTAGACATTTAAGTTCCAAGAAATTTTCAATGAGATAAGTAATTCTTCAATCCAATGGGTTTTGACCTTTGTAATCGCTCTCTAAAGATTCGAGAGCCCATTAAGACTCTAACTCCCAAAGTGGGAATTCACTTGGGAGTGTGGAGGTTCATTCCCTCACACTTTCACACATTCCCAGGAACATGAAATGTGACTCTTGGGTTTCATTCTTGGCCCGCACCTTCGCAAAGCCCTTGTTTTGGTCACGAACCCAAGGTTAAGGTTGCAACATTTCTCATCACATCAATTATTTTGTGAATGTGGAATCAAAGGAATTTAGAAGTGCACCCGAAGCATGAATCTGCCTACCATCAAAAAAATTTCCTATTGCCCATTACAAATTCTTGGATGGTTTTTAAGTGGACATTTTGTGACCATGTATTGAATCTTGGCCACTAAGTGGAACAATCTATTAGCTTCTCAAATTCTTCCTGGGCTTGGGCTTGCCAACCCTTTCCATTTAATAACCCCACCCCACCTACAAACAACATGGGCCCCCTCTTCTTGCATCATTGCAAAGATTATTTGCCATTACCTATTATTGAGCATTTTAGAAAGCCATTGTTTATAGTTTTTTTCAATAGTGCCATGCAATGAGTGGACTAGGGGAATGTTTATCCTTTTTGAAAATATGTAGAACCTAAGAAACCTTGCACACCGCGACACTAAATAAAACACGCCAACCCTTTCCATGTTATAGATTCTATTACCAATGGTCATGGCTTCATTGTTGTTATGTGTCCAAGGGAAGGTGGGGCAAGGGCTTGTAAAAAGGGAATTGTTGTGAAGGTGTGAAATAATGGGTGCCAACCCCATTTTCTTTGTTCAACTTCTAGAGCAACAACTGCATCAAAGTCCCACATTTTGTTGTCCACATGCTCAAAAATCCTCTTTTCATGCTCCTCCCACCATTAGGTTTCAAACTTCTTATTATCTTATTCAAATAACTTATATTCATTATAATCAAATAATTTGTTGAATTTATGATCTAAGGTTGTAGGGTTCACCACATGACTAACAACAATGTTGATTGCATTTTATTGGAAGTTTGTGCAACAATGTTGTGTAAAATAAGTGCAACCAAAACTTTAGAAGTTGGAGTTAGAATGACAAAAATGGATTGCATGTCACATGCTTCTTTTTACATGGTAGGACAAATCAAACATTCATAAATATGTTAGTAAATGGGTGTATGACTTACTTGATTTTTGTGAATCCAAGGACCAAATGATGCCATAATATGTGGTAAATCCATTCATCCCATCCTTCTAAACAAGTTCGATAACTTGCAAACCTACCCTTGAAATCGTCCAAAGGAGAATTCTCCCAATCAAACTTCTTCAACATGTATCGAAGCAAGTGAAATAGGCCAAGTTGTACCTTGATTAGTAAAGGTACAATTAATTCACATGGGATTGTGACATTTTGATCAACTTCCATTTCAACAAGTTTCAAAAAATGATTTCGAGCACCTTCAATGTCTTTCAATGTGTGTAAGTCTTGCAAAACAACATTTGGGTGCAATGGAGTGGATGGATGTGTGAAGGAATCTTATTGCCTTAATTTTCCCTCCTATTTTGTGATGAGCTGGACTTGATACACATGAACTAGCTACCTCTAACATGTCTTAGTAGGTGTAATGGTCTTGAATATTAGTGTCAACTTTGTTATCCCATTGTTGTGCATGGTCAAGTGAGTTCAACACACGTGTGATTGTTTCACCAATATTATTACCAATAGTGATAATTGTATTTTGAGTATTCAAGTGGGTTTCCTTGGTCATTTGATATGCAAATTTGGGTTCTTCTTGTGACACATCCACTATGGACACATCATTTGATGTATTTACATGTCGCCTTTTGGGCAATGGCTCTACACTTGATTTTGGCACCCTTTGTCCCAAAAAAATTGGTAGACCTTTTCTATGATCTTTGTTGTAACAAGGCCTTGGTAACAAATTTTTAAGAATTTTGAAGTTACATACTTGAACATGAACATGCTCACCATTGATTGAAATTTTTTCCAATGTTGTTTCTGCATCAACATTAACTTAGGTCCGTAATTTTAATTGAATTGAAGAGGCATCATTACCATTTCAACATCTTCAATAGTTGGGCAATAGTTAAATTGGGAAGCACTGGAATATATATGGGTTTGTTTGTTCTTGGGTCAATGGGAACATCTAAGCCCTTTAGACCTATGGTCAAAAAGTTGTAACTTACTTGACCATTCTCTTACACAATACACACATTTGAAATCAGGACAGTCCTTGTCCCCATTCAATGGTGTCACCCATGATGAAAATATCTCCAATATAAGTTCATTATAAAGTTCAAAAGTGACTCATTGTTCTATAAACCGAGTAGGTGTCAACTTCACATAGTACTTCAACAACCCCTCAAACCCATTTGGCCCTCCTATCTCCTTGTTCTTTGCGGCCATATTAAACAAAATTTCCAAAACACTAATTTTTTCCAAATGTCACTATTCCAACTATTGTAAGACTTTGTGCTACTTCATATTGCAACATAGACCCACCACCATGTTAGAAGGAATTATATGATAACTAATTGTGCCCATAGTTGTGCAAAGAGTTAATCTATATCTAATAACGCTTAAACATAATCTCTATAATAAAAAAACTCCAAAATCCTACATTTCTTCTTTGTTACTTGGAAGCTTTCAAACTTCTAGATTGCTTCAAACCTTTGTAATGAATTATTAAGTTTGAACATGAATTTAGGGTTTGGCACGCATGTAATCATGACTATGCATTTGTTGCCTACCTAAGGCTATTACAATATCAATTCCCAGGTTACAAGCTCACCCCATGTTACACTACACCGTGCATTAGATTTTAAAAAGAAAACGTACCTAGTTGGAAACATTGAGATTGATATATTGTAGACAAAGTCAAATGTGTACATTTGGATCTTTGTATTTTGCACAACACCTTTCAAAAATCATGACCTTGATTGGTAATATCAAAGATGAACTTGAAAGTGTGAGAATAATTTTTGTCAAGCACTTACAACAAGGCATATCATGCACATCATTGTTCTCTTTTGAACACCTCTAAGAAAGCCCAAAAACTTTAACACAAACTTGAAATGAAAACCTCATGAGCTAATTAGCTTCAACACAATCATTAAACTTTTACAAAATATATATGATCATCGTGACCTAAGCATTTGTGGGAATCCATCTATGGTAAAAGCTCAAACAAAGTTCAAACTTCCATGCCCAATTTATGTTTCAAGAAAAAAACACACACAAAATGAATAGTAGTCGAAGATCAAGGTGTTACAACAAACTTGGATTTTCTAGAAGCATCACTATTCAATCGAAGGATCAAACAAAGAAGATAGAGGAACAAAACATCAAAACTTGGCTTGCCAAAAAACCAAACATAAAAAAAACCTTAATGAGAGGACGACCAACCATTGACATGTATGGGGCATGGCATCCCATTTGGTTCAAGGAGGTTGGGATGGCATGGTAGGTTACGAATTCGATGTAACAAGAATGTGTTCCGCCAAGGAACTCGTTAAGATCAAGTTTTGTGAAGAAATTGTTCAAATCCTGAAAAGGAAGGGGAAAGGGAATGGGTTGATGCAAAACATGTCAAGCAATACTTTTGTACTTAACGTATTTACAATATTAGGCTTGTTTAATATTTTCCTATTTTCTTTTCTTTTTTCCATGTGACAAACACTTTATTTCCATTGCATTTCTTTTGATGGGGCAATTTTTTTTTTGGGCTTGGTTTTCAAATTGCTTGAGATGGGTGCAAAAAATAAGCCTTGCACACCTCCCTTTTCCCACAAAAGAAAAAAGATGGGTCATCCCATGCGCATGTGGATCTCTCTATGCTTGCATGAAAATTCTATTCCTAAAACATTTTATCACCATTTTTGGCATGGGCTAATATTTTTAATAGGGTACCCCTTGATAAGAGCATGGGTACTTAGGCCCACTTTACACTAGGAGTTAGTGCTGAAAAAACTTGAGGCTAACTTTGAGCATTTTGGCTTGTTGTTTGGCCCCCAAGTTGCTAATAAATGCTAAAACATTGACATCATGATATTAATTTGGAACATTGTCCCCAAGTGTTGCAAATTGGCTTCCCAAATTCGATGATATCCTTTTTTTTCAGCCTTGGGGCCAATAAAAGGCCATTAAGTGCAGCATTTATTAATAGCTTGGGGCAGATTGAAAACATTTTTTCTATTTCAGCCTTGACTCCTAGTGTAAAGCACATGTGGCCAATTTCAACTTTTCCACCAATAGGAATGCTTGATTTGGGTTGAACATCAGCCCTGACTCCTAGTGTAAAGGGGGCTTAAATATTGTTACTTCTGATTTGTTAGCTCACCTCTAATAAATATCACTCTATTATTGGTATTGTGAATTTAGGCCCTAGCAAACCAAAATAGGACATAGAGTCCTTTATTTCTTCCTGAAATCTCACTTCTTCCTTGAAATAGGCGAGTGGTGAATCTTCTCTGGGAACCAAAGTTTGGCAAGTTCACATCAATTTTGCAGCTTTTCTCTTAAATTATAGGTGCTGGAGATTGTCAGAATCTGGAGACTTTGGGAAGACTTGTTCAAGGCAGCTCAATGTACGAGCAAATGAGACTCGAAACATAACACCTATCAAGGTTTCAAGATTCAAAACATAATGCCCATCAAAACATGATAAGTTTGAAGATTCGAAACATAACACCCATCAAAATGTGATAAGTTTCCAGATTCAAAACATAATCAAAATGTGATAAGTTTGAAGAGTCAAACATAATGCCCATCAAAACATGATAAGTTTGAAGATTCGAAACATAACGGCCATCAAAACATGATAAGTTTGAAGATTCGAAACATAACACCCATCAAAACGTGATAAGTTTCAAGATTCAAACATAATGCCCATCAAAACATGATAAGTTTGAAGATTTGAAACATAACACCCATCAAAACATGATAAGTTTCAAGATTCAAAACATAATGCCCATCAAAACATGATACGTTTAAAGATTCAAAACATAACACCCATCAAAATGTGATAAGTTTCAAGATTCAAAACTTAATGCCCATCAAAACATGATAAGTTTAAAGACTTGAAACATTACACCCATCAAAATGTGCTAAGTTTCAAGATTCCAAAACATAATGCCCATCAAAACATGATAAGTTTGAAGATTTGAAACGTAACGCCCATCAAAACATGATAAGTTTCAAGATTCAAAACATAACGCTCATCAAAACATGATAAGTTTCAAGATTCAAAACATAACGCCCATCAAAACATGATAAGTTTAAAGATTTGAAACATAACACCCATCAAAACATGATAAGTTTGAAGATTCGAAAACATAATGCCCATCAAAACATGATAAGTTTGAAGATTCAAAACATAATGCCCATCAAAATGCAATATGTTTCAAGATTATGTTTCGAACCCCATGTCATATGCACTTCCCATCCATGCACTATCCTCATCTTGGAAAGAGAGATAAAGCTATCCGAAAAGGCAAAACCCTTGGCTAATCCATTGCTAATCTGGCTAAGGAATTTGAGGCTAATTCATTGAAAAATTATGCCATGTAGCAATGAATTTAGCAGCATAGATTTAGCAAACATTTATTTTAGAAATATTTAACAAATTGGTTTTGCCAGCCCTTTTTTTTTTCTTCTTCTTTTGGGTGCGAAAAAATGAAAAATATTAAAAGTAAAAAGGGAATGTTTTGTGGCAATTTTTTTTTCGAATTTTTTTGGGGGCCTCATTTGGACTCTGATTTAGATTTAGATTGGTAGCATCTTTTTAATTATTATTTTTAATTAGTTCTAATTAGACAGATTAGGAATGAATTAGCAGCTTGTTTAGCGACGAATTAGCCGTCCTCGTATTTAATTTAAATTAAATTAACGGTGGATTTGTTTGGTGTCTTTTAGGGCAAACAGACGGACTGTGTGTGTGTGTGTTCTTGGTGCTTGTTGTGCCCTTCGTGTTGTGAGGAGACGAGCGTCGATCGATTGTTGCTTTGATTTGCTTTGCTTTGCTCTTCGCTTGCACGTACGCTCGTTGCTTAATGCATTGATCGATGCCGTCCTCCTTTTGTTAAGCATCAAATTTTAGTTGAGAGAGATGCCGTTATTTCCTGGCGAATTGTGATGACGATATTTTGACAAATTGCAATTGTTGTGTTTTGCGTAATTGTAAGTAGTCGTGGATGCCAGAGGTTCTCTTGGGGAAAAAAAATATTCACCACAGTATTGTGAAAGAATGAGTCAGAGATTATTATAACGCCGCCGCCGCAGCAGCAGCAGCAGCAGCAGGAGAAGATAAAAAGAAGAGAAGAGGAGCAAGTCGGTAGCGTATTTTTACCTCCTGCCGTTGTTGGAATTCCATCGGAGGAGGTGTCTGTGTTCGTCCTTTCTTCCGTGGCTGGTAAATTTCAAGGTGTGCATTTCTGCTGCGACCTCTGTGAATTTTCCTTGAATGCAAAATTTCCTTTTTACTCCCCTGTCATCGGCAGAATGCGACTCTCTCTGAAGTTCTAATGTTTTTTTTCTCTTTGTGATGTGTGTATGTATGTATGTATGTGCTTCTGTAATGTTTTCGAGTTGAAAGGATCACTTGTCTTGACGTGGAGGTCTTGTTTGTGTGTCTGTTACTCCAATCCTTTGTACCTGTGATATGCCATGTATGTATGTATGCATGTGCTTCTGTAATGTTTTTGAGGTGAAAGGACCACTTTTCTTGACATGAAGGTTTTGTTTGTGTCTCTTACTGCAATCCCTTGAACCTGTGATGTGCCAGGCATGATTATGCATTTTCTGAAGTGAGAGGGCGGTCAAGGGATTTTGGTCAGGAGTCATGGCTATGTTGTCAAGAGGCAGAAGCTTTGTGGAATCTTTCTTGGGAGACAGTCCTCTGAATAATTTATTTGGAGGCAAAATTGCGGATGGTGGACAGATGAAGGGCCTGGAGCGCTCGCCCTCTGGTACACGAAAGTGGATCAAAGAACTTTCATCGCTTGCCAATGTTGTTGTTGGACATTGTGCCAGGTAATCCACTAATATCTTGTCAAGCTTTGACTGTTACTAAAGCTCACCTTGAATTCATTCAATTTTAGCACAAGTTTCATAGAGACCTGTAAAGATTTGTAGAGAGTGAAGGCCTTGGTTTCTGTTCTCCAATATTATGCTGCTGCTGATATGTGTTATTTGGTTTGACTTCATTTGTGACCTCTTAGGATTTTGTTGCTTCACCCAGAGGAACTCCAGCGACACTTTGAAGAGGAGGCACCCCTGTCAGCCAAGCATCCTTCCTGTTATGCACGAAATCTGTTGGAATACTGCTGTTTTCAGGCCCTCTCAGTGGCTGTACAAGTGACAGATCACCTCAGTGACAAGGAGTTTCGACGCTTGTCCTTCGACATGATGCTTGCCTGGGAGCTCCCAAGTGCAACCAGTAGGCAAGTTGCAAAGGTATGGGTCCAGGTACACTGCAGGGGGATGCAAACAGCTTAGTTGTTGGTTTTTTTTTCAATCAATTGTCTGGTGGAACCCTTACATTAATGTCAGAGCGAGTGGTCTTGAACCTTGCAATGTTGTTATGGGAGGGTGGAAGTTTCATCCAGCATCTACATAGAATTAGGCCAAACCTTAAGCTACTTGCTGGATAACATAAGGGGGTGGGGATCAGTTACAAATCACAAACTAATGTCCCCACCCCCTTGTGTTTCTGTTGGCATGGCAGAATGAGCAAGAATATCAGACACAACACAGGGGCCCTTCAGTGGAAGATGATGAAGATGCTGGATTTTTCTATTCTGACTTGACACCTATGATGGTCTACACCTTATCATGCAGACTCATTTGTTACCCTGCTCTATGCTTCCTGGTTGATGCTTCCATCAACCTTCACAGTTTCAAGCACTATTGCTACCCTAATGCACATTGGTATTCAATACTGTGGAATGCTTTCCAAACATGCATCTGAGGATTGTCAGTTTCATTTGGTCCTGTAGGTCAATGTGGAGAGCACTGTGGGACTTGATGCTTTTGTGCGGCTGGCTCCTGCCATTCCTACAGTTGCTGATGCTATCACAGTGCATGGCCAGTTTGATGCTCTCACTGCCTCCACTGCAAGCCATCTTCCCTTCACAATATATGACAAATATCTTACAGAAATTGACAAGTAAGTTGTTGTTCTGGGAACTTGCATTGGTCAGGTCAGTATCAGTTCAACACCATCTGTGTAGGCACACATGCCAGTGGTTGGGCTGTCCTTTATCTATGGCATTCACATCACAATAATATAAAATCTAGCAAACTGGCTGCATCGAAAGGGAGATGCAAGATTTCTGGCTCAAACTCAAATTTGGGGTGTATGTGCATCAGGTCAATTAAAACCATGAAAAGCCAAGTCACTCAGGCATTGGTTAAATCTCTTCAGTTGGGTAGGAATGAAACAGTAATTGACATTGATGGGACTGCCACAACACAGCCTGTTCTTCAACACATTGGGGTTTCTACTTGGCCTGGTGAGCTTGATCATCTAAGCTGAATTGTTATTTTTTGCAGGATTTGGAAGATCTCATCTGGGAATCTTTTGTCAGCTATGGTATGATATGTCATTGCTACTGTTTGCTGGCTTGACTTCCTCTGGCAGCAAAATTGATACAGTGGTGTGTATGGGCAGGACGGTTGACATTGACAGACCATGCATTTTATTTTGAAGCTACAGGAGTTGTGTCCTATGACAAGGCAAAGAAGTTTGATCTATCAGCTGATTTAAAGCATGTTGTAAAGCCAGACTTAACAGGTCCCTGGGGGGCTCGCCTTTTTGACAAAGCTGTGATGTACAAATCAAATGTTACGTAAGTTCTCACCTCTGAGTTTCAGTTGGAGACCTGACATGGCATTAGACACAGTATATATTTGCAAATGCTGTTAACTGAAAGGAAGTTTGGCCACTTTTATCACATCACATTCGAGTTCAAAATGAAGTGTATTTGCATGACTCTTTTTAACTGAGTCCAAGGAATAACACGTCTTGTGCTCAAGCTCCATTTTGTATCAGGACAGATTATTAGTTAAATGGGGTGCTATGAAGTTGACATTCTTGTGGGCCTGCTGGGATGCAGTATTGAACCTGTAGTGCTGGAGTTCCCTGAATTGACAGGGTGCACCCGTCGTGACTATTGGCTTGCAATTATCCGGGAGGTGATTGCTGCTCACCAATTTATTCGTACATTCCAGTTGGAGGGTGTCGGTAAAGCTGAAGCTCTAGCAAAGGCAGTGCTGGGTATTGCTCGCTTGAGAGCCACAAGGGAAACTTCACATGTCTTGCCACCAAAACCAGAAACCTTGCTTACATATTCCTGGGGAGAGGAAATGCCTGCTGGGGACTTGGTATTGGCTGCGTTAGCAGACACCTTGCATCATCCTGGAGGTGTCAATGAGCAAGCAGTTGCAGATCTTGATATCAACCAAAGTGGTCGGATTTATGCCAACTCAGCAGCATCTATTGTAGCCAGCTTTCGATCTTCAACTCTGAAAGGAGTTGATAAAGGCAAAGAGGCATCTGTTCCTATTGGTGAGGTCCTCATAGGTGATATGACTCCTTTAGAAAAGGCAATTGTGCAATCACGGGATAACAGCAAAAAAGTTATGCTTGCACAAGCAACAATAGAGGGGGTGCGAGTTGAGGGCATTGGCACAAACCTTGCAGTCTTGAAGGTATATTATATTTCTTTCAAGGGAGGATATAACATGGATGAGGTATCTTCCTTTGTTGTGCTGCTAAGCAAACAATATGTTGTGTGACAATGTTTGACCAGACTAGTATGGCTCCTCCTGCAAGTGGATTGATGATGTTTAGTGGTTTTCTTCTATCTGTTTCCAGGAATTGCTTTCTCCTTTGACAGCTTCTATCACATGGCTTCAATCTGTTCTAGTATGGGAGGAGCCCTTAAAATCTATCACTTTCTGTGTGATTGTTTCATACATTATCTACAGGTGTTATTTTCTTTACCTTATTATTGTTGACATAGTTGTTTCTATTAAGAACTGGTTGAATGAAGTCAGTTTCGTAAGGAGTCTTCTGCCTACAGCGAGAAATCAAATGGGATAAAAGCTAGCATATATTTAACTCTTGCCTAGGGTTGTTGTGGTGCCATTGGTCTCAAGGACATTGGGCAGGTCTTCTTTCAGGTTTGAGTGATTTGCTTATGGCTGTTTCCTGGCAGGGGACCTTGTTAATGCTGAGGTTATAGGATCTTTATAAATCCCCAAATAGCTCAATTGTTCCAAGGTCAGATACAGTATCAGTGTCAAGGGAAAGAACAGGAGTTGTCTTGTGGTGCTTTGTCCAAAGAAAAGCAAGGCATTGATTGTGGTGAATGTTTTGATTTGTGATTCTCATTCTTGGCAAAGTGGTTGTCAGCTGGTAGTGCAATTGAAGAAGGAAGGGCCTTTGGGTTTGGGGGGTTGTTTGTGGAGGACAGGGGTTGGCTAGCCTACATTCCACCACTTCTGCTAGCATCCATGGCGGGATCTGTGGCTTATTTTCGGTACATGCGGAAGGATGAGCCAATACCAGAAGTTCTTGTCTCCACGCCTCCTGGGCAGAATGCAGTTGAGCAGTTGCTGGCACTTCAGCAAGCATTGGCACAGTTGGAGGCCCTAATCCAGGCCAGCAACATTATGTTGCTTAAAACCCGAGCCTTGTTGTTATCAGCTTTTCCTGAGGTGCTGAGGATATCTCAGTTTTGTAAACCTTTCCCAAAATGTCCTGGATTTTAAGTTGAGTCAATGATTGTCAAAATTGTGTGGACACGACAGTTGTGAGGCTTCTTCACGTGGCTAGAGTAGATAGATTGGTGTACACAGAAACCAGCCAAGTCATGTGGAGGCTTGGGTGCTGACTGGAAGACTTTGGAATTGCATACCTGGCCCAGAAATGACCTTTACCACAAATCAAATTCAGTGCATTCTCCAGTTCTGCTGTCTTGAGTTTTTAAGTTAAGGTCATTTGCACAGGGCCTCCAACTGTGGATGAACTTTTGGATCACCAGGTTTTGCTCCTTATCCACTTATTTATTTTTTGCTGTTGTGGGTTGGTGGTGCAGGCAACAAATCAGATCATTGTGTTGCTGTTGGTCTGCACTGCAGCTTTGTTGCTGCTACCATTGAAGTGGTTGGTTTTGATCAGTTTCTTAAACTTATTTACGAGCCTAATGCCAGCACGATTGGAGACTACAGCTCGTTTCAATCGACGCTTGAGTGAATGGTGGTATAGCATACCAGTTGTTCCAGTTCGATTTTTGAAGCCAGGAGAGGTGGAGAACATTCAACAATGATTCGTGGTGCATATAATTCTTGGACATAACATGTAAAGAAGCCTGGAATAGGCGAGAGTTTGCTTGTATTATATTGAACAACAAGATGTTTGGTAGTTGGATTAGCTTGGAATAAGTTGTGATTAAAGGACAAGGAAGATGATGGAAAGGTACCACTTTTTTTTCCCTGTTACCCACTTCCATGAGTTCAGTTTTCTTGATCAGATAGGCACATCTGGACAATTTGAAGATCTAGTTTGGATGCAGCATTGAAGAAAGATATTGATGTTGCATTTGCTTAAGATTGGCTGTGATACTGCTTGGAGCTCAACTTGAGATAGATAATGAGTCAGGTGAACAAGTGCACAAAGTTCTCTATCAAACATACTGTGGCTTTGAGAAAGTGATTCAGAATCTTGACCAAGGTTCAAGGTTGTAAACTGTTTGCAGCATATTTGGTGATGACAAAGGAGACAATTATCAGTCTCTGAAACCAACTTTCCAGAACATGGTACCCTTGTTCCTTGTCCCCCTTTCCCTCTTTAATTTTGTTTTCATCTCCACGTTGCAAGATGTCCTTATTTCTCACCAAAAAAAGATTGAGATTTTGGTATGATCAACTAACTGCAAGTGTGGTGGGATCAAAGGAGGTCATACAAACAGGTTTAAATGATCCTTATTGTAGAACCATGCCATGCTGTGAATAACATTGCAGAAATTGTAAACCTTGTCTGCATATAGACAAGGGTCACAGTATTAGTGTAGGTCATATCCACAAATATAAGGGGTGTATCTGGAATAGGTGTATGTGCAGGTTTTGAGAAATAATTGATTTGGCCAATGAGATTGTTAATAAATAGGAGTCCTGGATTGTTTTGAGGAGTTCAATTCAGTAAACTGGCACTTAAATGTTGGAATAGCTTCATGGGCTTCTGCCCAGGTGTGAAGGAAAAAACTTGTGGCATGTCATGTGCATGTGGCCCCTGCAAAAGGCATGCAATTTACAAGGAGCTTCTAACACCCTAAACCCTAAACACATGCTTCTCTGATTTTAATGTGGGATGCACAAACTTTTCTATATACATTTTGAACGTTAGCAACCATCCAGTCAGTTTTTTCCTTTTGTGATTTAAAATGGAAAACCCGTTGATCATAGCTTGGTTGGCAATATGTATGAACTCGGAATCTTTTTTTTCTTGGCCCCTACTTAAGTCTTCTCCGGACTTTATCGAGCGCTCGATGTTTAGCGCTGCTCTTAATTGTAGGCGCATTTGGGAGATTTATCGTAAATATTTTCAGACCTAAGAAAAAGATCGATCCTATTTGAGATTATATAGGTTAAATTTGCTTTCTTTATATTAAACCTAATATTAAACCTAAGGAGGTCTTCTTTAAGGAATGATGTCACATTTTTATTATATGCTTCGCCAGAAATTGAAGTCCACACAATGATAGAGTAACAGGGTTCTTACACATTACCTGAAAGGAAAGGAGGTGTGGCCTTTGAAATACGTGTTATGAGTTTATGTGCATGTTGTTAACACCTTAAACACAAAAAATGTGCACATTTTCACACATTGTCTCTATGCTATGATCATTGATTCATTTGACATTGGATGATGCTGCAGGTCGGTTGGGGATTTGGATTGTGAATGGGTAAGTATGGGATTACTAAGTTGGCCAACTAGTTTAAGCCATTTTTAGAAGAGGCTTTCAATTTTGTCGCAATTCAAAGGATGTCAACATTCAAAACATGCAAATTGAAACTAGAGGTTATTCTAATTACCTGTATATATATATATATATATACATTCATGGACTTCTATTGGAAATGGTAAAATTGACTATCATGGAAGAGATTATGCACTAAAGGTACATAAAAGTGGACATAAGTGCATGCCTTTTCACCATTGGAGACATGGGATGAATGCAAAATGGAACATGTCATGAGTGTACAAGAATGAACTCGGTGTCCCAAATGGTAAATTGACCCATGTTTGCATTTTAGTGTCAAGGTCTGAAATGTGGTCCAAAAGTTGCTAACCCTAAATCCTAATCCTATGCATTTTTGGTTTTCCCAATTTGTGTAGATTTGATTGGTGGGCCTCTTCCTAATGCAAAGCATCCTTATCATTAGGCCATGGAGTTTGTGCACTTTATAGAGGGCTCATTTTTCAACTTCGTGTATTTTGGTCCCTAGACTAAGAGCAAGGCATCCTCCTTTCCCAAAATTATAGTCCGAGGATGCATTACCTTGTAACCCTAATCATAGTTTGGAGAAATATATATCTATACATTAAGGAATAGGAGTTTGCTTGTTTTGTTTGTCATGTTGACATCTCCCAAACCATGGCTCCCCCACCACGATCTTGGTACCAATGGATGAATACCGCCTTGATGAATAGGGGTGCAAATTTGTTATTGAATATTTGAACAATTTTGTCAAAGCAATTCCAAGAAAATCAAAACTTAAAACAATTAAGGAAATTGAAGGTGAGCTCTTGGTACTATTATTGCATAGCCCTTGATAAGTGGATTTCTTGGAGATGATTTTATAATTTTGAGACCAAAAGAGAGAGAGAGAGAGAGGGGGTTGTTGAAATTTATGTAATTTTTGTTTCCTGGAAATTAATTTAAAGTTTAAAATTATTTTTTGCACAATTGAGCTCTATTTTCAGGGTCCTATTCACACTTAAGCTAGTGGCACACACCTATTTGAGGGACCTTACCTGGCACAATCACCTGGTCCTACGGGTTTAGGGTTTAGGGTTTAGGGTTAAGAGGTTATTAACCTCATTAGAAGTTAAGATCCTATTGGGTGGGTGGATTGTGGCTAAATGGTCCTATGGGTTTAGGGTTTAGGGTGAAGAGGTTATTAACCTCATTAGAGGTTAAGATCCTATTGGGTGGGTGGATTGTGGCTAAATGGTCCTACGGGTTTAGGGTTAAGAGGTTATTAACCTCATTAGAGGTTAAGATCCTATTGGGTGGGTGGATTGTGGCTATAGATCCCACACCTCATGGTGGAAATTTGCCATAATAAGGTTCTTGGCTTTTGGCCTTTGGTAGCAATGCTTTTGCCTCAGGTGTTATACCAGTAATGCCCTGACAGCAAAGGGAATTACACACTGGACTTTGCACTCCACCCTAAATTTTACACACGTGTAATATTAAGCCCTGG
>Ga0209208_10005131_pt1 | contig 18327 bp, 20 predicted proteins | sample S1TSphfallax_3_FD_187694 | JGI IMG/M metagenome (GOLD analysis project Ga0209208, IMG submission 187694) | Host-associated microbial communities from peat moss isolated from Minnesota, USA - S1T2_Fd - Sphagnum fallax MG (SPAdes) (version 2) | ecosystem: Host-associated > Plants > Peat moss >... | reverse complement strand
GCTGGTAGGCTTCGGTCCAGATGCGCTCCACGTTGCGGAGGTCTTTTTCGGATTCTCCCGGCAGGAGATGAGCTTCGACGGCGCAGCAGCCGTGCTTGGTGGCGTTTAAGGCAGAATTTGACATTGGGAAATAGGTCCTTTCGTGCCTGAGTTTAGGATTGCGGGCGTTCGGGAAGGTTGGGAAAACGGCTGCAAGTAATTGAGGGGATGGGAGAAGATTTTTTTTCGAAAAGTGGGACCGGCGTTTATACTGAAAAGCTATTGATCGCCAAACTGGAATCTTATTTTGAGTTTAAGCGCCTGGGAACGAACTGGCGCACGGAGAGTTTAGCGGGGCTGACGACGTTCATCACGATGGCGTATATCGTGGTGGTGAACCCGGCTATTTTGCACGACACTGGGATGCCGCTGGCGGCGGTGACGGCGGCCACCTGTTTTTCGGCGGCGTTTGGCAGCATTCTGATGGGCTTGTTCGCCAACTATCCGATTGCGCTAGCGCCCGGCATGGGGCTGAACGCGTACTTCACTTACACGGTGGTGAAAGGGATGGGCGTGCCGTGGCAGGTGGCGCTGGGGGCGGTTTTTATTTCGGGCTGCGTGTTTCTGCTGCTGACGCTGCTGGGAGTGCGGCAGATGATTCTGGCGGCGATTCCGGTGGAGCTGTACGCGGCGGTGTCGGGCGGCATTGGGCTGTTTATCGCGTTTATTGGCTTTCGCAATTCAGGGCTGGTGGTGGCAGACCAGGCGACGCTGGTGACGATTGGGAACCTGAAAAGCCCGAGCGCGGTGGTGGCGATTGCGGGATTGATTATCACGGCCGTGCTGCTTTCGCGCGGCGTGAAGGCGGCGATTCTTTTTGGCATTCTGGCGTCGGCGGCGATTGCGGCGGCGCTGGGACAGATTCACTGGACGCCGGTGACGTTCTCGCTGAGCGACATTACGGCCACCATGTTCCAACTGAATTTGAAATCTGGCCTGAAGCTGGGGCTGCTGGAAATTGTCTTTGTGTTTTTGTTTGTGGATTTGTTCGACAACTTGGGAACTTTGCTGGCGGTGGGGAAGGCGGCGGGGCTGATCAAGTCCGGGAGCGCGGAACGGATTCCGAAGCTGGGGCGCATTCTGACGGTGGATTCGATTTCCTCGATTTTCAGCTCGCTGGTGGGAACTTCGACGGTGGTGAGCTACATAGAGAGCGCGGCGGGCGTGGGCGTGGGCGGGCGGTCTGGCGTGACGGCGGTGGTGGCGGGGCTGTTTTTTCTGCTTTCGCTATTGGCGCTGCCGCTGGTGGCGGCTATTCCGGCGTCGGCGACAGCGCCGGCATTGATCACGGTGGGCAGCTTGATGATGATGTCGGTGGCGGAGATTGACTGGAAGTCTCCGGTTGTGGCGATACCAGCGTTTCTGACGCTGATTATGATTCCGCTGAGTTTCAGCATTGCGAATGGGCTGGCGCTGGGGTTTATTTCCTACACGTTTATCCGGGTGCTGCGCGGGGAGTTTCGGATGGTTCACTGGCTGGTGTATGTGCTGACGGCGCTGTTTATTGCGCGCTTTCTGTATTTGGCGGGAGGCTGAGCAGAGCTTAGGGCTGAAGGTCGAGCGTGGCTTCGCCGGCTGGGCCGGAATAAATCAGCTCCAGCGAATGAATGTTCTTGGTGTGGCCGGAGTAGCGGAAATAGATCAAGCCGGCCTGCGGAAGAGTGCGGTCGCCTTCGGGCAGCGAGGCCTTTTCCAAATATTGAGCCATGGCGCGGCGCAGTTCGAGCGGGACATGGATGACGGGCGGAGTGTTGTCGCCGCCTTGGCCGGTGCTGAGGCCGCTTTTCGAGGGCTTTTCGGCGTCCTTCTGCTCCGGCGGCTGCCATTCGGGATCTTTGAGCGAGCTGGTGACCATGCCGAACGGGACGCTGGGGAGGACGCCTTTCTTTTTGCCGTTGATGCGCAGCGAGAAATCGTTAGTGGAAAGCACGAGTTTCGCTCCGGGCGCGCCGAAGAAGGCGGTTTCGACCACGACGAAATCTTCGGTGTTGAGCGGGCCTTCCAGCTTGGGGACGGAGTGGCCGGCAAATTCGGCGGCGATGGTGACTGCGCCGGCTTTGCCCTGTGCCTGATATTCGCTGGGGCTGGCGCGCGGGGGCAATCCCTTGAATTCGGCGGCTTGGGCTTCCTTATTCTCAGGTGCTTGGGCGGGAGCGAAGGGCGCGAGCGATGCAGCTAGCAGAGTGACGATCCAAACAGAAGAACGGCGCATTTCCAATTCACACGCTAACATAACAGCGGCGTGAATGGCATGCGCCGTTTGGGCAAGCTGAGCGTGTTTAGGCGGGCGAAGCGGCGGACGTTGTGTAATAGCCGTTTGCGCCGTTCGGGAAGAATGCGCCGGCGGTGGCGTTCGGCGCGCCGTAGGCCAAGTAGAGCACCTGCGGGGGAGTTCTGGTTTCGCAGAGCCCGTTGGAATCGAGCGAGAAGTACTGGTTGGGGTTGGAGGGCGGAGGCAGAATGTCTACCGTGTCGAGAGCCGGGGCGGTGGCGACGGCCAGACGCGCGATCTGGAGGCGAATGTTAGAGACGTGCTGCGCTTCAGCGGCCAAAATTTTGGCGGCGGTGCCAATGACGGCGGAAGAAAGCAGCGGGGCCGCGCCGGCGTAGGCGGTGACGCCGATGTCTTCGAAGATGCGGGCGAGCTTCAGGAAGTCGTTCAAGCTGCCGAAGCCAAAGCCGAGGGCATTCAGGTTGATGGCGGGCTTGACGATGGCGGAAGAACCGAGCGCGCCCAGGAGCAGCTCCACGTGGGCGCGCTCATCGGCCGCGATTTCCATGGCCACTTGCTGGGAAAAGACGAGCGTGTTGGAGAAACTGACCATATTGCCGCCGGTGGTGGGTCCGGGATTGGGCCCGACGTTGTAGCCGTTTTGCGCCATGGTTTTGCCGGTGGTGGCGACGGTGTAGAATTCGGCTTCCAGGAATTCCAGGTTGAGCGCGAAATTCAAAACGTCAACATCGGTGGCCGTCTGCGCCATCGCCGGCTTGACGCCAATGGTGGCGGCCGCGCCGATGGCCGCGCCCGCGATGCCGAGGTTTCTCACAAAGCTCCGGCGATTCGACGCCGATTCGACAACATCCGTGATGATACTTTTATTGCTCATTGTTTTGTCCTTTGGAAAGTGAATGATTAGCTAACGCCGGACGGCGTCTGGTGATGAAGAAAGCGGCGACGAGAACAGATCCGAGCCAGAAGGTGGCGGGCTCTGGAGTGGCCGTGATGTTGACGGAATAGGCGTCGGTGCGCTCCACGCAGGGAGCGATGTCGGTTTCATAAAACGCGCCGGTGGTTCCGCAGGTGGGGCCGGTGAAATTTCCCTGGCCCTGTTCCAGGAAACCGTTGGAGAGATCGGGACCGACGGGCACATTGAAGAACTCGGTTATGGCGAGCGTGTAGCTGCCGGCGGCCAGGTTTTCAGAGAGCAGAGCGTCGTCGCAGATGCCGGTGGTGGAATCTGCGTGCATGCCGGCGTAACAGGTTTGGTCCGCGCCGTCGCTGCCAATTTCAACGCCTGCGGAGTTGAACAGCGAGAGCACGGGAACGAAGCCGCCGCTGGAATACGAATTGGTTTCGAACGTGACCGGCGAAGCCTGGCTGAGTATGTAGGTGTACAACTGAACCTGGTCATCACCGGACAGCGTGCCCGAGTAAGAAATAGTCGATGCATTTGCACTTCCCAGCGCCAGCAGCCCCAGACAGAGCCCTGACGCCAGGAAAGACAGTTGCGATTTAAGCCTCATGAATCCTCCTGCGGAAGGCTTCCTTGCCTTCCTACACGCTTCTTACGAAGGAGGTAGGGCGAATGGATGAGGTGAGCGTAAAAGTGCGGGTACTAACGGAGGAATTTTTTTAGGGATGGGAAAAGCGGCTGCAGGCGACGCGGCCGGGAATGTCCAAGCCGAGTTCCATGGAATAGAAATGGCCGATTTCAGCAGGAGGCAAATCTGTTAATTGTTCGAGGGCGCGGATGGTGGTTTCGGGATTGCGGTCCCATACAATGCGCGAACGCTTGACGGACTCATTCACGGCGAGACAGGCGAGCTCAAACTTGGCGACGCTGGCCACGAGGGGTTCGGCGTGGCTGGTGAGAGAGCGCAAGAAGCCGGTGGCGAGCTTTTCTATGTAAGGAGAGGCGGCGGCGGATTCAAAATATTTTTGGACTTCGAGCTGGTAAATTCCCAGGCGCTTGAGCAGGCGCGAGGTGTAGCGGCATTGCGACTCGATTTGAAAGCGCCGCCACCAGAGCGCGATTTCCGAGACCATGGCGGCCTGGCGCGAACCGGCGATTCGTTCGAGCCAGGCGTCGGCTTTGGTGTCGACCGGGCGATTCTTGATGATGGCGAGCAGACCGCGCTGCTGTGTTTCGAGAGTTGTCATTGGGAAATGGCTTTCCGTATGCGGGCGAGTTCGCCGCAGATGCCATCGTGGCCGAGCGCGGGAATGGCTTCTTTCAAAAATTCGTAAGTGACGACGCGCAGGTTGGGCGAGCGAGCGATGATGTCGAGGGCGAGGGCGAGCGTGGATTCGGCGGTGGGCCGGGAATGGATGTCCAACTGGAAGCCGTTGTGCATGGTGCCGCCGGCGATGTGGAGTTCGCGCACCGGTTCGAGATTGAGCTCATCGAGAAAGGCCGGGATATCGAGGCCCTGATTGTGGCGGTCGCATTCCAGGTTGTAGGCGTCGAGAATGAGGCCGCAGCCGGTTTGCGCGGTGATGGCGTTGAGAAAGGCGGCGTTGGTGTAGTGGCAATGCGGATCAGGCAGGAGATGGATGACGTGCTCCAGCAGAAAGGGCACGCCGTAGCGGGCTTGGAGGCGCTGCACGCGATGGCAGATGAGATCCAGAGTTTCTTCGGTTCGCGGCATGGCAATCATGGCTCCGAGGTTTTCGCCGGCCACGGTGGTGTAGGCGAGATGCTCACTGTGCCATTCGAGGGGAAAGCGGTGGAATAACTGGTCGAGCAGGCGCAGATAATTTTCGTTCCAGCCATCGAAAGAGCCGATGGAGAGGCCGACGCCGTGGGCGATCAGCTTCAGAGGAGGCGCGACGCAGGCGATGGCTTCGAGAAGTTCGGGGCGCAAGTTTTCGGTTGTGCCGTCGGCGCGGGCGATGCTGTCGGGCGGAATTTCGAGATAGTCGACCAGGGGCGTGATGCGGTGAAGCAGGTCGAGGCCGACGCCTTCGTAAGTTGTGGCCAGCGCCGGCCGTGCCTTTGCGGCGAGATTCAGGCTGACCATAGCAGGCCTTTACTCAAAGGAAACGGATTGAACGCCGGGCAGTTGAGAAAAGGCGGCGGCTTCGGCGGGATCGCCGCTGAGAGTGAGGTCAACGCCTGCCAGGCCGCAGGTTAAGCAGCCATAATGGCCGCCGATGCCTTTGATGATGCTGCTGATGGTTTCGACATTGACGTTGGCGGCGAGGCGAACTTGGACTTTGGCTTTGGGGGTGATGACGGGTGCTTGGGTTGGCATGAGGGACTCCTTCTTTTTTGATTGAGACGCGTTTTGCAAGGGTCTCGGAAGGGTAGTGCCGGCAGGCGGGGCGGCGTTACAGGCTTGGAAAGATTACCAGGCCATTTGGACGAGCTGGATGAGATTGCCGCAGGTGTCGTCGAGCACGGCGATGGTGGATCCGGTGGTTTTAGTGGGGTCCATGGTGAAGGTGACGCCGAGTTCTTTGAGACGCGCGTGCTCTTTTTCAATGTCGTCGACGAAGAACAAGGCGGCGGGGGTTTTTTGCTCGGCGAGGGCTTGCTGATAGGTTTTGGCGGCGGGGTTTTCGTTGGGCGCAAGCTGGAGCTGCATGCCTTCGGGGTCTTCGGGCGAGACGACGGTGAGCCATTTGAATTTGCCCATGGGGAATTCGTATTTTTTCGCGAAGCCGAGTGTTTCGGTGTAGAATTTCAGGGCTTTGTCTTGATCGTCGACGTGAATGCTCATTAGTTTTATTTTCATGCTCCGGCTATTCTACAAGGGCTTGAAATGGGTGGTCATCTCTGGGGTATGAGACAAACTTGTTTGCTTCTGGCGGCTGCGGCAATCCTTCGAAGCGCGAGTTGGTTGCGGGGCAGATTGCGGTTGTTGAGTCGCTGCTGAATAGCATGCGGGCGATCTGCACGGAGGATTATTCGGGTGTTCGGCGGCTGGAGGGTGAGCTTCAGACGTTGCGGGATGAGTACAAGGCGTTGGCGAAGTAGAACGGTTAGAAGATGTCGGCCAGTGAGATCTTGCCAATTAGCGGCGGGGGGAGCGAAATGGTTCCTTTTGCTGATGACCTTTTGCGCTGGGTGACGCGCGTTATTGTTTGCTGTTTTGGGTGGATTAGCCAAATTTCTTTTACGCCGTTGTTGAGGTAAAGGGTGACTTTTTTTTCGACGGCGGGCTTTTTGTTTGCCGGTGACAGGACTTCGACGATTAGGACGGGTGCGGTTTGCAGATAATCGTCTTCGTCACAGGCGCGCTTCCACTCTGATTTTGCGATGACAAACACGTCGGGTGCGGGCATGGAGAATTCGGAACCGAAATCGATGTTGCTGTTGGTTTGGACGACGAAATCTTGAGTTTTTAAAGCTTCGCGCAGCAGATCCATTACCGCCATGAGGATTTGCTGGTGCAGCGGTTTTGGCTGTGGTGACAGGACGATTTCTCCGCAGATTAGTTCGTCTTTGAGGCCGGGGTAGCCCGCGAAAGATTTGTATTGCTCCACCGTGATGGGCGGGGCTTTGAATGCGGTTGCCATTGCTAGAAGGGGTGGGTGGGGGACCAGCCGGTGGTCTTTTGGGTGGCGGGCGGTTCGCCGTCGCTGAGGGTGGCGCGGGGCGGGGCTTTGCTCATGTCCAGATCTTCAGGCGTGAAGGTCAGGGGGCGGTCGAGAACCATTTCGACGGTGGAGCCTTTCGTTAGAGTGGCGTCTGGGCCGCGCGTCATCAGGACGCCAATCAAGCCGGCGGCCGCGCCGGCGCCTAAGCCGATGGCGGAACCGCCGCCCAGGTGGCCGGTGGCCGCGCCGATTCCCGCGCCCACCGCGCCGCCGGCGACGGTTGTGCCGATGACGGTGTCGGCGTCTTCTTTCTTGTTGCCCGCGCCTTTGATGGCGCTGTCTTCGCGCTTCAGCGTTTCACTCTGGCGCGCGTCGAGGGAGCCCAGGTCAGACTTGAAAGTTTTGGTGACGCCGTTGGCCAGCGTCAGCGAATCGAAGCGCACCTGCAATTCGCCGCGGCCTTTCACGCGGCCCGGCCTTTTCACATCGGTGACGGTGCCCGTGACCCAACTGCCTTGCGGGATGATGATGCGGCCGTTGGAGACGATGGGGAATGCGGTTTCCAGATAAAGGCGGTCGCCCACGAGCGCCTGCTTGGTGCTGACGCTGTTGATCATGCTCAAAAGGATGCGCGTGCCGGGGTCCACCTGAAAGGTTCCGGGCGCGGCGGCGGGGCGGTCTTTCAGCGCGGGGTCGGGAGGCGGCGTCTGCTGGGCGCTGAGAATGGAAAGAAAGGCAAAACCGGCGAACAAGGTTTTGAACATGGGTGCAATCTCCGTACTAGCATTCTAACTAGAGGCGGCGGCGCGCACCCGCGGCTTCGCTTGGTTTGTGATGGCGCGAATGGCTTTGCGGAAGATGGTGCTGAGCGGGAGGGTTTGCATTTCATCGAGGCTAAGCCACTGGCATGGGCCGAGATGGGCTGGCGGATTGGCTGAACAGAGCTGAAAGCGGTAATCGTAGATGGTGATGCCGTGCTTGAATGCGCCCAGCGTTTCGTTGGCGGCGGCGTCCGGCAATTGCGCCGGTTCGGGCAGTTCCCAGAAGCCTGGCATAAGGCGTGAATCGGCTGGACGCTGCCAGGCGAGAACTTCGCCAGTGCGCTCAATCCAGAAGAGCGTGCGTTCCACTTTTAACGATTTTTTGTCGACGATCTTGACCGGCAGATGGGCCGCCTGATTCTGCTGGCGGGCCTGGCAGCAGAACGCCAGCGGACACAAGAGGCATTGCGGCGATTTCGGGAGGCAGATGGTTGCGCCGAGTTCCATCATGGCCTGGTTGAAGGCGGCGGGATTTTCGCGGTCGAGGAGTTGGGCGGCCAGCAGGGCGAAGTGCTTCTTGCCGCTGGCATCGGCGATGTTGGTGCGGTCGGCAAACAAGCGGCTGAGCACGCGGAAAACGTTGCCGTCCAGAACGGCGTGCGGAAGATTGAAGGCGATGCTGGAGATGGCGGCGGCGGTGTATTCGCCGATACCGGGCAGGGCGAGCAGGGCTTCATAGGTGGCGGGGAATGCGCCGGCCTGGACAATCGCCTGGGCGGCTTTTTGCAGGTTGCGGGCGCGGTAGTAATAGCCGAGCCCGGCCCAGTGGGAGAGCAGATCGGGTTCGGGCGCGGCCGCCAGCGATTCGACAGTGGGAAAGCGCGCGAGAAATTTTTCGAAATAGGGAATGACGGCCGCGACGCGGGTTTGCTGCAGCATGATTTCGGAAAGCCAGATGCGGTAGGGGTCGCGGTTTTTTCGCCAGGGCAAATCGCGCTGATGGCGCTGGAACCAGATGAGCAATTCCTGCCGAAGAGCTTCGAGTTGGTCCAATTTCCGCATCCTATACTGAAGGGTGGTTTCTCGCCCTAAAACACCCAGCTTAGCGTCCGGCGAATTTCTTTCGGTGCGGGGCGTGCGCGTTCACAACCTGAAGAACATCACCGTCGACATTCCGCTGAATCAGTTGACGGTGGTGACGGGCGTTTCGGGTTCGGGAAAATCGTCGCTGGTGTTCGACACCATTTACGCGGAGGGGCAGCGGCGCTATGTGGAATCGCTGTCGGCGTATGCGCGCCAGTTTTTGGAGCGGATGGAGAAGCCGGATGTGGATGAGATTATCGGCATCGCGCCGCCCATTGCGATTCGGCAGAAAAACCAGACGCGCAATCCGCGGTCGACGGTGGCGACGGCCACGGAGCTGTACGATTTTATGCGGCTGCTGTGGGCGCGCGCGGGGCGCACGTTTTGCCCGAACGACGGCACGCGCATTCAGAAGGACAGCGTGGACCAGGTGGCGGAAGCGATGCTGGCGCAGCCGGACGGTTCGCGCTGGTACGCGCTGTTTCCGGTGCGCATGGAAAGCGATGCGGCGGTTCTGCGCGACCGGCTTTTTGAGCTGCGCAAGAAGGGGTTCACGCGGCTGTTTCAGGGCGGGCAGACTTACGAGTTTTCGACGCCCGAATCGCTGCTGGAAATCAATTTTTCCAAGCCGCTGTTCATTCTGGCGGACCGCATTGTGATTCGGGAAGACGCGCATCAGCGGATTGTGGACACGGTGGAAATTTGCTATCGCGAAGCGGGCGAAGTTTTCTTTGAGCAGGCGGCGGTGGCGGACCCGGAGACGCGGCACTTCAGCGAGAAGTTTGCGTGCAAAGTTTGCGGCACGACGGCGCAGCAGCCTGAACCGACGCTGTTCAGCTTTAACAATCCGATTGGCGCCTGCCCGACGTGCCAGGGCTTTGGGAACACGGTGGATTATGATTTGGACCTGATTATTCCTGATCCGTCGCTAACGCTTCAGCAAGGCGCGGTGGACCCGTGGACGAAGCCGCAGTATAGCTGGTATTACGACGAAGACTTGGTTCCCAAAGCGCGCGGCAAGGTGCGGCTGAATGTGCCGTATTCGGAATTGCGCGCCGACGAACGCGAATTTCTGCGCGGGCATATCTTCCGGTTTTTTCGCGAAGTGGAAAAGAAGAAGTACCGCGTGCATGTGCGGGTTTTTATGTCGCGCTATCGGGCTTACACGCAGTGTCCGGATTGCCGCAGCGCGCGCCTGCGCCAGGAAGCGCTTTGGGTGAAGCTGGACGGGCAGAACATTGCGCAAGTGGCGGCGATGAATATTGCGCGAGCGCAGGATTTTTTCGACTCCATGCAGTTGAGCCCGGAAGAAGCCGAGGTGGCGGAAAAGGTTCTGGATGAGATTCGGCAGCGCTGCAAATTTTTGAACGATGTGGGACTGCAATACCTGACGCTGGACCGGCTTTCGGCCACGCTTTCCGGCGGCGAAGCGCAGCGCATTCAACTTGCCACCTGCCTGGGCTCGCGCTTGGTGGGCGCGGCGTATGTGCTGGATGAGCCGTCCATTGGACTGCACAGCCGCGACACGGAGCGGCTGATCAAGATTTTGAAAGACCTGCGCGAACTGGGCAACACCATCATTGTTGTGGAGCACGATCCGGAAATTATGGCGGAAGCGGACCACATTCTGGATATTGGGCCGGGCGCGGGCGAGACGGGCGGGAAAGTGATTTTTTCCGGCACCTACCAGCAGCTTTTGCTGCCGGATCATTCGGCGACGCCTTCGCTGACGGGCCGTTATTTGCGCGGCGAAATTTCGGTGATTCGCCCCAGGGAGCGGCGCAAAGTGAATCCGAAGCGCACCATCAAGTTTTTTGGGGCGCGCGCCAACAATTTGAAAAATGTGGATGTGGAAATTCCGTTGGGCATGATGGTGGCGGTGACGGGGGTTTCGGGGTCTGGGAAATCGAGCCTGATTCACGATGTGGTTTTCAAGGCTTTGGACTTGCAGGTGAACAAGGAGCGCGACGCCGCGAAGACCAAGGGCAAACTGGCGACCGATGGCGACCAGCCGGCGGAAGGGGCGGCGCGCAAGATTCTGGTGAAGCGGGTGGAGCGCGCCGATTTGCTGACGAGCGTGGTGATGGTGGACCAATCGCCCATTGGCCGCACTCCGAGGTCGAACCCGGTGACGTATGTGAAGGCTTTTGACTTGATTCGCGAGATTTTTGCGGCGACGCCGGAAGCCACGCGGCGCGGCTACACGTCGGGGCATTTTTCATTCAACATTCCGGGCGGGCGCTGCGAAACGTGCCAGGGCGACGGCACGGTGACGGTGGAAATGCAGTTTCTGGCGGACGTGGAATTGATTTGCGAGGAATGCAAAGGCACGCGCTACAAGCAAACGATTCTGGACATTCGTTATAAGGGCTTGAACATTCATGAAGTGCTGCAGCTTACGGTGCGGGAGGCGCTTTCGGTGTTTTCGGATTCGGCGCGTTTGGCGGCGCGCCTGAAGGTTTTGAACGATGTTGGGCTGGGCTATTTGCGGCTGGGACAATCGGCCACGACGCTCAGCGGGGGCGAGGCGCAGCGCGTGAAACTGGCGTCTCACCTGGCGCAATCCACTTGCGCGGGCACGCTGTTTTTGTTTGACGAACCCACCACGGGCCTGCATTTTGACGACATTGCCAAGCTGCTGGACGCGTTTGAGCGGCTGATTCAAAGCGGCGGCAGCATTCTGGTGATTGAGCATAACCTGGATTTGATTCAAGGGGCGGACTGGGTGATTGACATTGGCCCGGAAGGCGGCGAAGCGGGCGGCCAGATTATTGCGCAGGGAACGCCGGAAGCGGTTTCGCAGGTGGCTGAATCTTACACGGGCCAATTTTTGAAGCAGACGCTGAAACAGCGGGCCATTGCCTGATGAACAGCTTGCGGGCACTGCCGTCGGTGGACCAGGTGGTGCGGGGCATCGACAAGCACGGGCTTCCGCATGGCATTGTGGTGCAGCAGATTCGCCATGTTCTGGCTGAGCGGCGGGCGGGCGAAGGCGGCGAGAGCAGCGTGGAAGAAGAAGTGTCGGCGCGCTTGCGGCGGCTGGCGGCGCCTTCGCTGCGGCATGTCATCAATGCGACGGGGATCATTCTGCACACCAACCTGGGCCGCGCGCCCCTGCCGCGCTTTGAACTGCTGAGCGGCTACACCAATTTGGAATATGACTTGGAGGCTGGCAAGCGCGGGAAGCGAGACACGCACACGGCGCATTTGCTGGAAGCCTTGCTGAATGCGCCCGCGATTGTGGTGAACAACAACGCGGCCGCGGTGTTTCTGGTTCTGAACGAGCTGGCGGCCGGCCACGAAGTGATTATTTCGCGCGGCGAACTGATTGAAATTGGCGACGGGTTTCGCATACCGGAAATCATGACGCGGGCGGGCGTGGCGCTGCGCGAAGTGGGCACCACGAACCGCACGACGCTGGAGGATTACCGCAGGGCCGTCACGGAGCGGACGCGCCTGATTCTGCGCGTGCATCCTTCGAACTTTCACATTTCCGGTTTCACGGCGCGGCCGTCTTTGCAAGAACTGACCACGCTGGGCCTTCCTGTTTATGAAGATTTGGGCAGCGGCTGCCTTGTGGACCTGCGGGCGCATGGCATCCAGGAGCCGCTGGTGAGGGAGAGCCTGGAAGCCGGCATTCACGTGGTGACGTTTAGCTGCGACAAGCTGCTGGGCGGGCCGCAATCGGGAATTATTGCCGGCGAGAAGGCGCTGGTGGAGCGGATACGGCGGAATCCGCTGTACCGGGCTTTTCGGGCGGACAAGCTGGTGATTCAGGCTTTGCAGACGAGCTTGCTGCATTTGGTGAAGCAGGAGTGGAGCAAGATTCCGGCGCTGCGGATGATTATGGAGCCGGTGGAGGCGATTCAGCGGCGGGCGGAGCTGCTGGCGGGGATGATTCCGGGGTCTTGCGTGCGCGGCAGCGAAGGCGCGATTGGCGGGGGGGCGACGCCGGACCAGACGTTGGCCAGTTATGTTGTGGAGGTTAGGACTGGCAGCGCCTCGAAGATGGAGCGTGGTTTGCGACGGAATAATCCGCCCATTCTCGCCCGCATCGAAAAGGGCAGCCTGCTGCTGGATTGCCGGACGATTGATGATTCGGAAGTGGAAGCTGTCGGCGCCGCTATACAAACTTGCATGCCATGAAAGTACCCGGCAGGCTGAATGCCTGCCCCACCTGTCCGGTAGAATCAGTTCGAATGAACTATCGCGCCCTTGGCCGTACCGGATGGAAGGTTTCAGAAATCAGTTTTGGGGCGTGGGCGATTGGCGGTTCGTGGGGGAATGTGAGCGATGAAGATTCCCTGGCCGCGCTTCACAAGGCAATAGACAGCGGCATCAACTTTATTGACACGGCCGATGTTTACGGCGGCGGGCGCAGCGAGCGGCTGGTGGCGCAGGTGAGGAAGTCGCGCAAGGAAAAAATTATTGTCGCCACCAAGGCCGGGCGGCGATTGCCGCAGCAAGTGACGGCGGGCTATTCGAAAGAAAACCTGACGATGTGGGTGGAAGACAGCCTGCGCAACCTGGAAACGGACGCGCTGGACCTGCTGCAACTGCATTGCCCGCCCACGGACGCCTATTACCAGCCGGAAATTTTCGGCTTTCTGGACGACCTGAAAAAGGCCGGGAAAATACGCCACTACGGCGTGAGCGTGGAGCGGGTGGAAGAGGCGCTGAAGGCGATTGATTTCCCGAACGTGCAATCGGTCCAAATCATTTTCAACTGTTTTCGTCAGCGCCCGGCCGAGCTGTTTTTCGCCGAAGCCAAGAAGCGGCAGGTGGGCATTATTGCGCGCGTTCCGCTGGCTTCCGGCCTGCTCACCGGGAAGCTGAAAAAAGATTCGCATTTCGCCGACGACGACCACCGGCATTTCAACCGGCATGGCGAAGCGTTCGACGTGGGCGAGACGTTTTCGGGCGTGGATTACAACGCGGCGCTGGAAGCGGTGGAAGAGGTTCGGCGGCTGCTGCCGAGCCATGTCAGCATGAGCCAGTTCGCGCTGCGCTGGATTTTGATGTTTGACGCGGTCAGTTGCGCCATTCCCGGCGGCAAGCGCGCGGAACAGGTGGCCGAAAACGCGGCCGCGTCTGGCTTGCCGTCGTTCTCCGCGTACCAGATGGACGCCATTCGGGCGCTTTACGCGTCGCAAATCAGGCAGTTGGTACACTATCGCTGGTAAAAGTGCTTATTCACGTTTGTTCGCCCGGCGTAAACCTTTGGCTGGCGCGCCCGTCGCATTGGGTGAATACGTATGATGAGCCTTGCGGCTGAACAGCTGGTGAGCAATATCCAGGTTCGTTCGGAGTTAAGAGATTTCGGCGCGTGGATGACCTCCGAACAGCGGAGAATTTTTCTGCTGTGCCGAAGAATGCTGCAAGACCCGGACGAAGCGGATTCGGCCACGCAGGACGTTTTTCTGAAGGCTTACAAGGCCATGACGAAGGCGGCGGAAAGCAACCTGGACGAGCTGGATAACCCCGGCAAATGGGTGACCCGGATTGCGGTGAACACGTGCCTGGACCGGCTGCGCTCAAAATCATGGAAGATCTGGCAGCGGCGGCCGGCTCCGGCGGACGAAGAGATTATTCTGCAAATGACGTCGGACAGCGAGCCGGACGCGGAACGGCTGCTATTTTCGCAGCAAATCCAGCGCAGACTGGAATGCGCGTTAATGAAGCTATCGGACCGCCAGCGCGCGGTTTTTTCGCTGCGGCATTATGAAGCTTTGCCGCTGGAAGAGATAGCGGATGTTTTGAAACTGGATGTGGGGACAGTGAAGGCGCACTTATTTCGCGCATTAACTAAGATGAGAGAAGAACTGAAGGACTTGCATGAGTCCAGCCGGTCGCGGAAATTATAGGCAGTTATCAGGGAAAATGAAATGAACATTCCGTCCAGTCAGTCAGGGCATTGGACAGATGATGAGTTGCTGGCGTTTCAGTATGGCGTGGGTCCGTCTGGAGAGCATCTGGAGGCCTGTTCCGCATGCCAGGCTCGTCTTGCTACCATGCAGCATCATCGTGAACTCATAGAAAAGGCGGCGTCTGTTGCGGATTCCGTGAGCCCGGAATTTTTGGCGGCGCAGCGGCGGTCTATTTATCAGCGGCTGGAGCAGCCGGTGCGGTGGCCGGTTCGGCGCTGGGCTGCGGGATTGGCGACGGCCTGCATCTTGGGCGGTTCCGTGATGGTGTATGAGCATAATCGGCAAATGCAAATGACGCAGGAGCGCATTGCCGATGCCAAGCTGGCGCAGGAAGTGACGATGATGGCGGACGACACGGGATCGCCGGCGGTGGCGCCTTTGGAAGGCCTGTTTGAATAGATGAAACTCTTACGCTTGTCCGTGCTGCTGGCCTTTTTCTCAGCGGCGGCGCTTGCCCAGAACCGCGCCGAGTTTCCGTGGTGGAACAGCCCGGTGGTGGCCGACATTGGCTTGTCGCAGGAGCAAACCACGCGCATCCGAACCATTGTGCGGAGCTACCGCAACCGGCTGTTTGACGCGCGCAACAACGTGCAGAAAGCGGAAGCGGCGCTGGAAGACGTGATGAACGACGACCACGTTGCGCCGGAAGCGGTTAAGCCGCTGATTGACCATTTGGCGAATGCGCGCGCTGAATCGACGAAGGCCGTGCTGGAGATGAATATTGAATTGCGCAGCGTTCTGACGCTGGATCAATGGCGCATTCTGGTGCGGCGGTGGGAAGAAGTGAAGGCGAAGAAGACGAACCAGCTTGCGGTGCCGCCGGAGTGATCAGGGGCGGTAGAGAACGGCTCCGTGACGGTGGATATTTCTGCCGAAAATGCCTCCGATGAACGCTCCGATTGGAACTGCGTAATAGGTGGAGTAACCGTGAGTTTCCGGGTCGCTTGCATTGAGTGTGGCAAAGTAACCCAGCAATCGCCCGCTATCCCGCCGGCGATTGCACCGACGATGATCGAGTTGTGATCGGGCATTTCCCGGCGCACCTCTTGAATCTGGCTGCGCGCATAGACCAGCTTTCGGGTGATGCGGCTCATGGGCATGACGCAGATCAGTTCGGAGTCTGTCACGCTGTCCAGTTCGCATTCCTGCCTGCCGTGCTCCACTATGCTGATGGGCGTGCCGGGTTTGAGCTGTTCCACAGTGCGCCAGTCATTCGTTTGCGCTGCGATTGGCAGAACCAGGCTGATGACGCCCATCCATTTTGAGATCATGACGGGATCATACGCGGAGATGACGGGCGATTGGGGCTTTCGCAGGACACTTTTTGGAGTGTCCTAGCCGGCGTGAAACCGTTCATCTGTCTTCAAGCCGGCGATGGCTTCCTCAGACACAAGGGCGAAGACAATTTTGTGGGCGCATTCCGGGACAAGGGCGGCGGTGAGCACGGTGCGCGCTATCTCCAGAAAGCCAGGCCAGCCGGAGGCGATGAACATCAGCACGTCCGGGCGAGCGGGAAGATAGGCGGCCAGCGAATTGGCCACAGAGCGCATCTGCATGGGCACAACATCCGTGGACGGCGGCACCAGGGCGCGCACCTTTTCGTACTTGCTTGGCAGCGTTAGGAACACGGCATCTGGGGCGTGGGCGCTGGCTTCGCTTAGAACTTCCCAGGCCAGAGTCTGGCGCAGTTCGTGACAGATGATGGCGCGCAATTGTTGATCTGGATGGACGAGGACAAAGCGCCTGGGCGGATGCGCGAGCCAATTGTCCAAGCGCGCCTTGGCCGCGCCTGCGGTGAGACCCGCGAACCTGGCTCCGCGCAGAAAATCGATCACCAGTCGGTCCAAGGCTTGAAGCTGAGCGCCCTGATTGTGACTGGCGCGCACATAGACGCCGCTGCCGCGGACGGATTCCACCCAACCCAGGTCTTGCAATTGCTGATAGGCCGCGCTGACGGTGTTTGGATGAAGCTGAAAGCGCTTGGCCAGGGCGCGCGTGCTGGGCAAGCGCTTTCCGGCGGCCAGATCGCCGCTGGCCATGGCCAGCATCAACTGGGTTATGAGCTGGTCGCGAATGGAAATTGCGCCGTTGCGGGCGAACCAAAGATGCACGTCAGCCAGAATTGCATATTGCTAGGCAATTTCGGGCACAGGATCGGCGTATTCATCCTGGGTGACGGAAACATTTCCTTGTGTTCGCGCAAACACAAACACGCCGAGCACCGCCGAGCCGATGAGGGCAATGGCCGCCATGATAAAAGCGGCGGGATAGCCGTGGCGGTCGGCAATGCGCCCGGCGAGAAGCGAGCTGAGGCCTACAAACAGATCGTAAAAGGCGCTGAGAATGCCCACGACCGAGCCGTGGTTTTGGGCGGGCGTTCGGCGCAAAACCGTGGACACAATGGCCGACCAGGGAAACGAGAAGCCAAAACCCAGCAAGGCCGATGCGCTGATGGCATAAGCAGGGGAAGGCGCGGCGGCAATGAGGCCGAGCGCAACCGCCATGATGACGACGCCGCAGAAAAAGGTGATGGCTGGATGAATGCGGTCGGGCAAGCCGCCGAGGAAGAAGCGCGCCAGCAGGATGAGCAGCGCATAGGCGGAAAAGGCCGCCGGGCCGGAGCCGCCATGGTTCGCCAAGTGGAGGATGAGGAACCCGGCCATGACCGGACTTTGGACGTTGACGAAGCCCACCGCCAACCCCGGGATGACGAGCGGCGCAATCGCCAAGGGCTTGCGGTCTTGCTTGGCGTGCGGGCGGAAATCTTCGCGCACGAATGATGCCAGCGCGAAGGCTCCCAAAGCGGCGGCGAGCTGGAAAAAGGCCGCATGCTGAAACGAGCCAATCCAGTTGCCAATCATGGGGCCGCAAGCGACACCGCCCCAAATGCCGCTGCTGACGTAGCCGAGAGCCTGGCCGCTGCGGTGGACTCCGGCCACTTCCACGGCCCACGCCGCCGCGCCGGTATAGAGGCATGCTTCGCCGAAGCCTTGCAGGATGCGGCCGGCATATGCGCCGGCCAGGCCGATGGGCAAAAGATAAGCCGCTCCGGCCATGGCGCAGCTTAGAATGCCGGTGAGAAAGGTGAGCTTGCGGCCGCGACGGTCCGCCAGAGGGCCGGAGAAAAAACGGCTGGCCAGGGCGACGAAGGAAAAGGTTCCAATGACCCAGCCGACTGTCTGGTCTGACCCGCCCAGGTTGTGCCGGATATAGGGGCCGAGTTCGGGCAACACCGTGCCCATGCCCAAGAATCCTAAGAAGGTGGCGCAGATTAAAAGCCAAAATCGCGCGTCAAAACTGCCGGAGGTGCTAGCCTCGGAACTCCCCATTTGGTTTTAGTTTAGCGAAGGGGGGTGCTGGCTAAGCCGTAGCTTCAATCTCCTGCGTCACGCTCTCCCACTCAGCCATGGCGCGCTCCAACTGGGCGCGCCGGTCGTCGAGCATGTTTGCCAGGCGCACGGATTCCTGGGGCGTGGTGTAGTCGGACAGGCGCAATTCGGCCTGCTGGATTTCACTTTCGAGGGCGGCAATTTTTCCTTCCAGATCCTGCGCCTGCGCTTTCATCTGCTTCAGCCGGATGGGATTGACGCGCTTGGCCGCGGCGGCCTTGGAATCGGGCGAAGAAATGGGAATGGGATCGGCCGGCGGAACTCCGATTAAAACATCTTTGATGGTGGGTGTTTTGGCCGGGCCGCCCTCTTTGCGCCACAAATAATCGGCGAAATTGCCAGGGAACACATGCACGCCGCCGTCG
>Ga0209208_10005130_pt1 | contig 18330 bp, 11 predicted proteins | sample S1TSphfallax_3_FD_187694 | JGI IMG/M metagenome (GOLD analysis project Ga0209208, IMG submission 187694) | Host-associated microbial communities from peat moss isolated from Minnesota, USA - S1T2_Fd - Sphagnum fallax MG (SPAdes) (version 2) | ecosystem: Host-associated > Plants > Peat moss >... | reverse complement strand
ATATGTTTTTATAAATTTTACCAATTTTTTACCATATTGTTTCAAATTGGTGTATTTTAATTTTTGAATTTTTTGAATTATATAAATTAAAGTTGTTCAAATAATTTCTTTGATCACAAGTGTTCCAAATTTAGACCCATTGTCAAAAGCCAATTACAATTATCTGTTTGGAAGAGGTTTTTGTAATTTTTATTGATTTTTGCGATGTTGTTTGAAGTTGGTTTTTTTTTTCAATTTAAGAAATAAAAGTTGGTCAATAACTTCTTTGATCACATGTCGTCCAAATTGGACCCATTGTTAAAAAAATTTAAAAGTTATAATTTTTTGTTTGGAAAATATTTTTGTAATTTTTACTAATTTTTGGCATAGTAATTCAAATTGGGATTTTTTTTCAAAAGAATTATTTATCAATATGGAAAATTGCACAAGTTCAATATTTTAATAAAAATTTGTAGTTTGAATTTTAAGTTATTGCAAACATATCAAAATAAATTATGGATGGATTTTCAAAATTAACTTAATCATCATGAAAAAATATCATTTAATTTTGTCAATACATATTTCAAGTGACATCAATTTGGGTTGGGTTAAACAATCAACCAATTTTTGAAAAATACATCATGGATTACCTTTCCACACAATGTGATTGCTCTACTTTCACGTGTAAGAGCCATTTGCCCATTTGCATCACAGAATGAATATATTTGAGAACCTTTTGTGGGCGGGGATATTTCCATCAATTACCAATAGTTGTGAAAAACATAAAAAACAACTACAATTCTAAAAACTCAATCAACAAAACATTGACACAATGAAAAAAATTTCATTTATTGTTAAGACACACAAAAACAATTTTAATATTAACCTTATAAGCATTTATTTGACAAGCAAACAAAATCTTGCCCAAAATTTCATCTATTAACTTGAAATTTCACAAAAGATATTTGTAGCTTGCATAACCCGCATCTCCAAGCAAATAAAAATTGATATCCAAACCTTCAACCATCATAACATGTTTTTAAAAAATCGATCATGTTCAAAGTTGTTGTAAATAAAAAATGTATCGAATCAGCCTTGTCCATTCACTACATGAAAACATGATATATATCATTTCACAATTTGTTATTTTTGTAATAATGTATAACATTAATGATTACATGATTATTTTATAAAATCAAAATTTTCACTTTTGTTATTAATAATATTTTTGGTTGTGATAATTTACGTTATTCACCATGTGATTTCTATGACTATGTAATATAAAAAATAATGATTTTTATTATTACATCTAAAAAATATAATTAAATAATAAGCATTTATCGGATTTGAAAATGTAAACATGTGTTTAACCATAGTAAAGCCACATGGACAATATGGCTATACCTATTTATTAACCTAAGATTATGTATCTTATAAACCTAAGTTAAAAGCATAGGTAGGTAAGTAGGTTGATAAATAAACTTAAATAAATAGGTAGGTAGGCTTAGGTTAACTTAGTAAGTAGGTTTAAGTAAATATGATCTTATGTATTTTGTTCGTCACAATTTTTTTAAATTGTTGATCCCAAGTAGCATTAGAAGAAATTTAAAAATTAACCATCGATTTTTTAGTTATATTTTAGTAGTAATGGATAGATGTGATTAAAAATGCTTATAATCCCCTTGGACAAATGCCATAGGACAACTAATTGTAAAAAACACCATGTGGCATGGTAATTGAATTAGTAGTCACATAATGTTATGATTGCACTTATGATTACATAGTCATGAAAGACCTCGAATTGTAAATTATATATATATAATTTATATGATTGTTTAACAAAAAATATTGACATTATACATTATATAATTTATTTATATAATTATATATTTTCATAATTTTCATCCTATGAGTTGTTGACATCTGGCATTATTGAAATTAAGTTTAAAATTCAATTTAAATAATTAGATAAACATTTGGGAAATTTAACTTACAAGGTGACCTAGGTTGAATATTCATTAAGGAATACTTGGTTAACAAATCACAATTGAACAACATGATGGTAGTTGTGAAGGTGAATTCTTGAACCCCAAGAATGGAGACAAACTCTTTTGTGAACACCCATTTGTTATGAAGTTGTAGACGATGCATTTGATTCAATCCATTTTTTGTTTTAAACATTACACAAATGTTAACTTTCTTATTTAATATCTTATCAACAATTTGTTCAAATGACAATATTGAAAGTTCATTTTAAAAATAAAAACTTGAATTATTTTGTTTAATAGAATTTCAATGATCATGTTTTTGAAAAAAAAAATTCAAGAACTTGATTTATTAATGGATAAGATATTTAGTTAACATAATAATAAACAAATGATATGTCTCCCAAATTTTAAACCAATATTAACTTTAAATGATATTTTAATATTTTATTTAAAATATATGATAATTAAAATTGATAAAAAAATATTAAAATAATAATATATAATTTATTCAGATACAATAGTCAACAATATATCATAAGTATTATATTTTTAAAATATATAATAATTTAATTATATTGCCTATGAAGGATATTTATTTAAAATATTGCATTCTAGAATTTAAAAAATTAAATAATGTTGTATAATTCATAATCTTGTGGAATTTATATGTTTTATACGTATAACATTTTAATGTTAATTAAAATTATGATTAAATAAATAATTTATATTAAATAAATTTAAGTATAATTTATGTTATGCATGGTACCATTAATTATATGCCTAGTCTACCTAACTTAATTAGTATCTAATGTAACTTATTATTTATATATATATATGTAATAATAGTTAGCTTATCCTAACTTAACTTAACTATTAACTAATATGGACAATTAGTTATTAATTATGAGTAATAATAATTTATCTTCACTTAATCTTAAAGTTTAACTTAATTATTAGTTTATAATTATTTATATATTATAATCAGGCTACCTATTAATTCTAATAGGTATAGGTTCAAATAAGTTAAATCATTACTTAATACATAGATTTAAGCTCGACAATTTTTTTTTGTTTTATAAGTATGTTAATATTGGCTAGGATAATTTCCAATGTAGAGTTTAATATATAATGCAAGACTAAATTATCAGCAATGCCAACATTAATTATAATTTTATAAACTTTGATAATCAATTACAATAACAAACTCGCAACATGTGGTATAATTAGTTATGTATAGTTGGCAAAATATGTTAAAAAATTTGCAAAATGACTTGGTTTTCATTCATCACTAGAATCTAATAATAATGGATAACATATGTGACTTTTAAGATGGATGAAACAAATGAGTGCGATCCATTAAATTAGTTGATATGGACAAAAATCACAATTTAATTGTAAACACATGGTTGGAATGGACAAGATTTTTTCTAATGTAATATTTGCATTTTCAATATTTCTAATACATGTATATTGTGTTGATAGATGTAAGCATATTAACATGTACCTTTATCAATTATAACCATTGCTTAGATTCATGTATTTTTATTTTAAAGAAATTATAAATATATATTTTTTCAGATGATGTTATTTTCAATATATTGGTATGTATACCCCAAAAAATAATAATCAATCTAATGAATAAAAAATACACAAAAACATTTTTTATGTTATTTACCCAATGTTTTTAAATGATAATTAAACCATAAAAACAGAGAAAAGCACAATTTGAATTAATTAAATGACATAGTTTTGGGAAAAAATAACATAAGGTTTAACATAATAATATATATATAAATTATTTTTTAAAAAGAATGTATTTAAAAGATTTCAAGAATATTTTTCAAAAAATAACCAAAAAAATAAGTTTAAAAGGGTAGGTGTAATTGCTGTTATAATGGTTGGACTCAGACAATTTTCCCATTTAGTTTTATATAGTTTACAAAGTTGAACTTATAAACAAAAACATGGGATAAATTTCATGAAAGGGAAACATTATGTAACATTATTTTGCATCCTTTGTCCCATTTTCTTACTACTTATAACTCACATACTTAATTTGAACATAAGTATAATAACACATATATAAATAAGTATAATTATGTAGCCTAGTTAACCTACCCTACCTTATAACCTACCAACTTACATAACTTAAATAACTATCTATTTAACATAGGTTATCATGTAAGTATGTTATATTTAGATATTATATATTTAAGTAAATATGTAAATTAAATAAGTAGATGGGTAGGTAAACATAAGTAAATAACTATAAATAAATAAATAAATATGTTAAATAAGTAAGGAAGTCAACATAGGTAGATAGGTAAATAGGTAGGCCTACCTACTTGTTATTAGCCCCAACTTACCTTAATATATTTACATAATATATCTTTGGTAAACCTTAATATACATCTAAAATTTATAGTTCCATGTCATCATTGTGAACAATATTTAGTTATATTTGTAACCAATGTGATAAGTTAAGTGGATGAAAAATCATTCACAATTCATTTGCTTAGAAGGATTAATTGATATTTATTGCATCCCAAGTTGTAAATATGACAAATGGAAACAACAATTGCAATCATGTAATCATAATAATTATTACAAGACATTTTGCATGTCATGTACGATTACATGATTGGGTTTGGGCATTAATAATAAAGTAATCAAATCGTGAATATCATGTTCTTGCATAATGATTATTTTGTTGAGAATCAAACAACATATGGTCTAAAGTAATTTGTCCATATCATAAATTGTTTACAAAACAATGAAATTGTAACCTTTTAACCTATAATAATTCACTTATTCAATTTTGAAAAAGTGGAGTATGCGATCCATCAATGTTGTTATAAGCATTTAAAAATCCATCCATAATCTTATATAAACACGAATCATTAAATGTAAAAATATATCAACTAAATGCTTTTTTTTTAAGTTAAAAAATAAACAACAATATCAACATATTCACACATCATAAAAACCACAACATTAAATCTATCAACCATAATGTTTGCACTCAACCCATGAAAAAATTGATACAACACCAACCCAATGACTTTTTAAAGTTCTAATAGTGTTATAACGAACACGATAACTCTAAAATTGACAAAAAGGTTCAATTTCTTAACCAAATACATAAATGTTCCATATGTTATTATGCAATTAAGAGTTTTCTATTTTTCATTTTTTGAACTCATTTGATAAATAACCCCTTTTATCAAATCCTAATGTGTAGATTACCTAGGCTTTTCCACCAAATTTTACATGGTTTACTCTCTTGATAGGAAAGATTCAATGTGCAACGTGTTACAATGTGTTACGTGTAGTGAACATTATAAGGGAAAAGAGTGACACCGAAATTTTTTAAAAGTAATTTTTTTATTTGAATAACTTTCACCTCCTTACAACATCTAATTATCAAAGCTTCTACATCATCAAAAAGAAAAAAATCAATAACATAATGCCAATTGTGACAATATTCATAATAAATACCAATTTTAATTTTTAATTTTTAAAAAGTGACAAGCTTTACACTCACAAAACCCTATTCATAAATTAAAAAAACAAAAATATTAGGAATGCAAAAGACCAATTCAAACTAAATTGAAATAAATGTATTATGGAATAAACCCTAACAAAGTTTTAAAAGATCCATATTTACCTTTACATCAAATAAAATAATTTTCATGACTTTACCCATGTCAAGTAAAAAATGAACAAAGTTTTACCCTTGGATAGATTTGTAGGGGCTGAAGCAACCCCTCATGTGCCTATTTTACAACCTATGGCCTCCTTTTTGTTGGTAGAAAGAGGGCAAAGTAAGGGGCTTTGGTTGCACATGTGCCCAAGACAAGAGTACCATCTTCAACATGCACATGTCACAAACTCACACTCTTTCAATATCGCATTCTCTAATTCATTGAATGTTTTCAACCTCGCCTCCCACTTTTTCAAGTACAATGGTAGCCCAACACATATAAGCATTTGAAAATCCTAGTTCCTAACTATTGGAAGATGTATAACCTCTTTTGATGGATGGATCCAACAAGAGACACCTTCCTCCCAAATTGATTGAGAGCCATTCCAATTAGCACTCCTTTTTCATTTGCTATTTAAAATCTGAACACCACATCAAAATGTTCACATTAGAACTATCTAAGCTTGAACGTGTTATAATTTTTTTTTTGAAGTTCCAAATTTTCAACCCATCACATTCTTCATAGCATAGAAATGACTTGAATTCATAGACTTCAAGGTTGCTAAATGCATACATACATGATGTTCAATGATGGTGGAGACTAAACATTACATTTCACACTATGACGATCTGCCAATAATGTGGCTTTTACTACTACAACTACCTACTTCGCTCACATTGCATTTAGGGAATTTTCTAAGCTTTTTGGATTTCCAAATGCACCATCTTCATGCACAATTCCATTTCTTACTCCCTTCTTCATTATGAATGCTTAGCAAAAAGTGGACTTAAAGCTTAGACAAATAGCCCATTGAAGGCCAAGTATCATCTTATGAACCATAATTTTATAAACCCTCTTCTTGTTTCTGGAGGAGAGTACTATTTGGCATAGGCACTTCGCTCTCTACAGCTAATTCAATACATTCTACTTTACAGTCTTGAACTCCAAATTGCAAATCCATTTCAAATTTTTGCCTTAGGGTCCCTCAACTATACTTTGCAATAGTTATGGCTTTGATTGAAGTACCTTGACAACTTCAACACACCACACAACCATTTGGAGCATGCCTTCAATATGCTTCCCCACATAGGCAGGCATTGTAGCACAGGCAGTCTATTATCCACAAGTGGATCATTTTGCAACTCTGGCTAGCAAGGTTCTCTACTGAACTCTACACCAACATGAAAATCACCATCCTTTTTTTTTATTGAGCAAAGACCAATGGTCAGCTGCCCTTCTAAGGCAATTGAATAAAGTAATTCCCAATTATTGCCTATCAAGTTGCCATATTCCAATCAAAGAAACATCCTTACATGCTAAAAACTGAGTCCTGCATCTTTGGTATTGCTTTACCTTATTGAGAACATGACAGAAATACTGTGGACTCAAGAAATCAACAAACAAGTCTCATATGACCAATAGACAGTATCAAGAACCTTATTGTAACTCGTGTATCATATGCACATAATCTTGAAGGAATTCTGCACCAAATTGACAAAATGGCCAAGAAATCTGACACACCATTGTAATTGTGAGTCTCTCCTGCAAACAAGAAAAATGGGTCATTCATATAGGTGATGAGAAGAAAACCTGGCAGCCTGAAAATTGAATCGCATCATGAGCTCTTTCACCTTTGGAGCATCCATAATGATGGCAGTGCTGGCAGCCCCGCAAGGTCCTGGTTCCTTTTCTGTAAGTGTACAACCCAAGGAGTTAAGTGTACTAGTATTACCTCCTCAGTCCTCCATGCCTGAGCTGCTGCTGTAGCTATGTGTGGACCAAACAAGAGCTGAAAGCTCAATCCTGCCTACAACCAGGAAGAAACTTCTCTCAAGTAGGACTCCAGACAACTCCAAAAAACTATTATGACCATCAGTTAAGGGTGTGAGAAACTCAAGTACAAAATTGGCTTGAAATCCTAAGAACAACCCTGTGAAGTTGTACCAGCATAATTCATGATGTGACAAACCATATGATTTAGCAGGACACAAATATTGATGTCCAAATGAAAAACTCCCAAAAGAATTGCACGAAAGAGGTTCTTCTGAACCAAATCTATCTTGTACATACCTGGGTCAAGACAGGGTTGCCAGCATCTGCAAATGCTCCAAGACATGGAGATTCTTCAGATACCCCATTTGTGGCTAACTCTGCACACTTGTGTTGCTACCGACTGCATTAGGTGTCAGTGCTGTGTTAGATGACTTGCTTGATGAGGACTCTGATTAGGGTTTCCTAGGGTTTCCTTGTGATCGATCAGACGTGCCATGGCCCTGGTGTTATTGTTGTTGTTGCGCGAGTTTCTTGTCGTTGTGTTTTTGATGGAACGACGACGGTCGTTCCATCGCAATGCTCGTAGCGGGCTGTGTGTCCATGGCAACAACAATTTCTGGATGCTTGTCTTCTTGCGTCCGCATGTCTAACACAAGCCGCCGGATTTGTCGTTGTATGATTTCTGGGGAAGTCTGGCGTGTATCATGTGCGGCGTCGTCGTTCTCCAGTGTTTCCGACGACAGGGACAAGTCGTTGTTTGGGGACGACGCGTTAAAGCTCGGCAATAATAATAAGACGAAGAAGAAAGCGGCTGCCGCATCCAAGAATGTGGCAGAGAGGATTCGAGTAGTGTTTGAGAGGCTCCATGAGTTGAGACTGCCCCCGGAGCTTCGTGGTCGTCATGACTTCGTCAGGTACGGGGGTTCTGTTCTTTGCTCTTCTTCATGCAGATATCAATACAGTAGGGTTTGACCTAATCCGGATCTTGAGCTTGTTGCCGCTTTTGCTGCTGATCCCGGCTAAGAGAGCTTGCCGTGCTTTCTGGTTATTCATATTCAGTTTCGTACATGTGCCACACTGATTTTTGTTTTTTTCCCATTCTGTTTTGGGGAATTGTCACTAAGATGATGAATATGAAAGCTCAGATAAGAGGAGTGAGTTTGTTCTGAATGGTGTTAGATTTGCTCGAATACTGACCATGCTTGAATGATGTGTTCACATGATTTCTTTGGTATGTGATGAATGGTACTAGCCCAGTGTTTTTGCTCTTTGAGCATAATTTTGTTCATGTATCTGGAGGTTGTTTTGTTCTAGAAGAGGCAAGTTTCTTTTATGCTTTTCTTTCTTGAGAATTTGTAGAGGGTTTGGTCATGTGGTACTGTAGGTCAGAGGCAGACTTGATGAATGTGGTGGAGCAGCGCATACAGCATTCACAGCGAGAAGGAGACTTTGAGAATTTGTCTGGAAAGGGGAAACCCTTGGAGATTGTGGGTAACCCCCATGCAGACCCAGATGAGGACATAGCTTACAGGGTTCTTGCCAAGAATGGGTTTGCTCCGGAGTGGGTTGAGCTGAACAAAGATATTAGGTTTCGGATTTGGAGATGGCGGGCTGCACTGAGGTTGGCATGGCAGCAGCAGCAGCAGGAAGACACACAGAGAGATGAGTGTGAAAAGCAGCAAAAGTGGACAACTTTGCTCCTGCAATTTGAAGAGGAATTGCAGGATGTAAATCGCAAGGTCTTTCTCAACATCCTTTATACCTGTATACTTGTAAATTCTCAAACTCTGCATTAGTTTCAATGAGAATGCCTTCCATCACGGAACTTGGGTGCTTGTCAAAATACAGACCTGGAAAGCAATATAAGCTTGATAAAGTTTCTAAGAGTATCCATTGTCTTTTCAGATTCCTGAGGAAATTCTAGAAGCCCCAGTAGAAACTACCCAAGGTCTTTAAGTGAACACTTTATGGAAGCTATTCAGTGTTGAGTGACAACACTCCCTTCTGCTGCAGGTGTTACGATACAACTTAATTGTCCCCTTTGGTCGTCAAATATTTGGGTACAAGCTGGAGAAAGAGCTGCAACGACTGCATGATGAAGCTAAAGAAAAAAGAGCCTCATCTGATGATTAGCAAGATGGAGTTGATATTTGAGAGATGAAACAAATGCAATTTGTATTAGATTTTTGAAGTGTTTGTCTACGTCTTTGTGTACATCAATTCAAAATGCTAGTAATTATGTGTCCACCTTAATTAAACCATAACTCATGCAAAAATAGATTTGAAACCATCAATAACTGGTATGCTAAATTGCCATACATATTATGAAGCTGTGGTATTTGTGATTTTTCACACAAATCTACAAGCATGATTTTCACTTCCATTTAAGAGACATTCACCATGTCATGAAACATGAATAGATTTGACATGAAGTAACAAGAACTGATCTTAATCCATGCCTTTCCTTGGAGTGTCCATAATACAGAAACATCACAACTGAAGCTGGCCATGGCATTTGATCATTATAAGATTGAAAACATTTGATCTTGCAAATATTTTAAATAGATCAGCACTACAAATGATCACCCTTATTCACTTATTGGGGCATTATTTGTTTTGAGATGAACCTGATGGGCAATGGGTAGGTTGTGGGCAAGGTGAACATGGCTAATGACATGATCTAGTTGGGCATGAACTTGAGGGTGGTGGACACACACAGGGACAAGGCCTGTAATTATATTTCTTTTTCAATGCCCCGTGAAAGCATGTCTTCAACCACAAAATGTTTCCACTTTGAGGATATTGACACATATCAACATCTAAATGGGCTGAAGTGATCAACAATTCATCCAAATTGTTACCATACCAAACAGGTTGGGTTGGTCGTTTAACTGGAAGATCCATGACTAAGTCAACACAGCCTTCAGGAGAAATTCGTACGAGCTTGTGTCCATCAAAAAAACACACCCAAAGGAATCCATTGTTGTCTATGGTGGCTCCATCAGGTACTCCTTGAAAGTGATGTGATGTATCCATGAATAACCGTCGATTGCATGGTGTACCTGATTCTTCTTCGTAATCCCACACATAGATTTTTTTCATCGAACTATCTCCACAATATCTGTTCAAATTGAGCCAACAAACATTTTGGCATAATTTTAGCATTGAAACAAAAATCAACATAGAAAAACCACATGAATTGAGTGTGTGGATAGTTAGGATTGAGAATGTTTGTGTTTTTGGTTGGATTGACATTATGTTGATAAGTGTGATTCAAGCTCATTCATCCACTATAGAGGTGCACACACCCTCCTTGTGCTACAATTATCTTAAAATGCAAAAGAATGTGTGCAAGTGTATCAAAAATGGGTATCATCTAGGAAATATCTAGCATGGCCTCTCTAAGTAGTGCTTTGAACCCATAATCACTTACCACAAAACTGCCATGAGCAGTGGCTTGCAATGGGCTATAGTGATGAACAACTGGACACATGTCATAGGGCCCTCACAAAAATGCATTCGAAAATCAACTATTCTACATCATTTGGAGCATGGTCAAAAGTTGTAAAGCAGGAACATTTTTGTTTTTCCTAATGAAGGATGCAAAGGATGGTTGTTGCTATAACCATGTGAGGTTTTTGGTGATGAGATGTGCTTACAGGAGCTTGTTGTTGGGGCTCCAAAGGATGCCATTTGTGCAACATATGTTGTCAATGACACGGGTTGCAGTGCACCCATCTGTCTCCAGTCGATATATTTCCCCAGGTCTAGTCTCATCTGTTTTGAACAACCTGCCAGCCCAGAACCGACCCCGAGAGTCACAACCACCATCATTCATACGCCATCCAGTATTCACTCCATATGGGGTAGCCAGCAAGCGAAACCTACATTCTTGAAAATTCCACATTCCAAAGCCATCCTCAACAGCCATGACGAGTCCCTCGCCATTTGAACATAGAGCCATTGCTCCTACCATGGTGCCCACACAGTAATCCTTGCGGGACTTGGATGGCACATGGAGCACATGCATTGTCTTCTTCAAAATGTCCACATAGTAGTATTGTTGTGTGCATGGATCCCAAATTCCAGATTTGCCAACTTCTGCACCAGCTTCATAGAATATTTTCATCTACAGGAACCCCACCCCACCCCACATTCAACCTCATTTCTGTAAATTTTTTTGTCTTCTCCTCCACACAAACAATCAAAACACATACCATTGAGATTGTGAAGAAAACTCTGCAAAATTGGTTTGCATGTGCAGATCAACACCTCCCATTCTATTAGAGCTTGCCATGCAAAGTCCCCCTCCATCAAACCCACCCAACAAAATTGCATGGATGTCACATGGCACCATGAAGATGTTGTCATAATCTGATGATGATATTGCCAAGATCCTACAAGGATAACAAATCTACGTGCACTAACAATGGCAGACTCTCGCAAGACTCTGAACCTTTTTTTTTTTCCTACTCGGTGGAACAAACCTAATTGAGCCACATTGAAGATGACCCTTTTTTTTTAATGGTGGCGAAGTCTAAAAGAAGCATTGCGAGGAGAATCAAGACCACCCACCTGGATAATTCTTCCAAACAAATGGCTGTAGAGTGTTTGATTGGAAGTGGCTGAAATGTCTTGGAGAATTGAGGGTCGAAGTGTCTGTCACAAGTTGCACGTTGAGGACTCAAAAAGTCGCACAAGAACAGGCCTGCCAATCTCATAAGAAAAAAAATTCTTCCTCATTAGCTCCTTGTTCCCCTTACATTAACGAAGACTGCCATCAGCTGCTGTTGCGAGGAGGCCATGAGAAGCTAGAACCAGCATGGAGCAATGGAAGAGCTTTTGCTTGGTGATTGTTGAAGCTTAAGTTCCACTAAAGTGTCGTTCTCTATCACCCCTGGCCCAGTTCCAGTTAGTGTGTATACCCAGCCTTTCTTTAGAGCATCTCCAGCGGTGCTCAATATTTGATCCCGCAGAGGAAAATTGGATGAAGAAAAGAGAAACATTCCCGTTTGGCTCAGGAAGATGGTCTTGGCTCAGCATTAATTGAACACTTTGCGGTAGTTGGTGAAAGATTCAGCTACCTTGTGCACCTGCTGAAAAGAGTGTAACAAATTTGATCTGACTGCGGCTCAGTATTTCTGATTGGCAAATCATAATGATTGGTCCAGGTGGTTTGCTATTAGTACTCCCCAACCTATTTGCTGTCCCAGTTTCAGTTTTACGATAAAAAAAAGTAATAACTAAACTTGGATGTGAAAAACATTTTTGCAGTGTAATATACTACCTGGAGATGCTCCCATCAATTTTGTGTCAATGTTTTCTTTTTTTTTCTATACCACTTTTTTTGCTTCAATACCGTTTGAATCAGGGTTTTGGTTTTTCCAATTTTTGAACAAGTAGGTGGACTAGTAGTGATCATCCACAAGAAGAGTGAGCCAAATTTGCCTTGAGGTCGTCAGCTAGCAAAGTAGAATTTTTTTAAGAATTGGGCTTTGTTCTTGCAACCTGTTGGAACTCATTGTCCAAATATGGCAACTTCTGATTTTTTTTCCCTCAAAATATAACCCTTTTTAAACTTCACACCAGACTTTTTCTTGTCATTCTGGTGCAAAATTTCACCCTAAAAAAGCATTAGTTGGAATGAATATTGGGTCTAGACTACTTTTTATTTATTTAAAACTCCTTTAAAACCGATTGCGGTTATTTCAAAAACTCAAAGAATTTCATGAAGGAACTTAGCCAACCTCTATTGTAATGAGGGAACTAGAACCTAATGGGAAGGTGTTCCTAGCCACCAACCATCCATCCCTCAATAATGGTGCATTGTTCACTTTGGTCACAACTATGGACTAGGTATTATCATGGCCTAAGGTTATCATCCACATTGACAAAAAAAAAGTAAAAATTTCCCCATAAAAATCAATTACTTCTTTAGATTTAGAAATATTACATTTTCATTATCTATAGTAATCTACTATAATAATTTCATAGGAAGTTATTAAATTATTCAAGCCATAGCTTGCCATAACTATGACAATTATCAACACCTTTAAGTCATATTCTCATGGAAAATATATATATATTTAAAGGTATAATTAATATGAAAACTAACCCTAGGACAAGCCTTAGAACAACCTATTGTTAGGTTGCAGGTGACAATATGCACCGTACATAGTCTCAAGTTTTCAAATTACCTTTTTAGCTTTAATCTAATCTGGCAACTTGTCTATTGATAGGAGGTTGAAAGGAACAACTATGCTATTGGAACATAAGTGCCCTATTCAAAAACAAGAAAATAACTTCATTGTGTGTTTATATGTTTTTTTTTGCTTACTCTTCATGAAAGATATGATGTTATGGAAGATGGTTGGCAATGCAAATTTTGTTGATGAAAGGATGGATTTGAAGAGGCATATTTTGATTTAAAGGTGGTGCTTTGTGAAGTGAGAGAAGTTAAGTTTTTGACTTGATGTTTTGGGATTGGAGGCAAAGAAAGCTAAGTATTCTCTAGGTTTGGTGTTTAGCATTTTGGAGTTTTGGAAATTTTTGCTGTTTTTGGATTGGTAGATAGGGCTTGCGATGGTTGTTGTGAAGAATGCCCATAGCCAATGCCTTAATTGAAGTTGTCCCTAGAGTTTTCATAATTTTCATTGCATAGGGAAGTTTTGGGATTAGGAGATTGAGGTAGAATTATGAATAAAGTACCAAGAGATGGTGGGTGTAATGAAAAACCCTAAGGGATTGTGGAGCTTGCTTAAGTTGGCATCATGATCTTAAGTTTAGCATGCTTAAAAATTGGGAATTCGGGATTATGGGGAAGTTGATAGGTGAAAGGAAATGAGACCCAAGTTTTTGGGAACTCCAAGTGGGAAAATTGGTATGTTATGCATGTGATGGATTGTTTAGAATTTTGGGGATCAATGGTTACAAATGGTTGGTAATAGTCTCTCTTGTCAAAACTTTAGAAAAAAAGACACCTTTGCATGGGATGCTACATTTGGATGATCATACTTTACTTTTAGGGATATGTTGCAATGGGGTTAAACTGAACATATAATTTTATGATGTCACATTAATACTAGATAGCTTAAGAGATAGTCCAGAATGATTTGATCCATTAGATCCTATAAAATTGAAGTGGTGGTCTAATTTCAATTTACAAGTGCAAAATCCTAATTTTTGAATTGACATTCTCATTTTGTAAATTTAAAGTCATAATGAAACATTTACTTCTTTTGTGAGACAATTTGATTGGTGAACAATTTGTTTGAGCATCATTCCTTGAATCCATATACAAATCAGAATAGGAAATATATATCTTAGTTTCCTCCTCTTGTCTTTTTTATTACACTATGTCATTAAGCATTTTAAAAATATGGATAAAAATGAAAAGGTGGGTTTATTTCAATGTAGGATGTACTCATTACATTTAATTTTTATTTATTCAAATGTTCCTATAATACATTAAAAACATTTTGTATAGGTTCACCAAACATTTTCAGTTTAAACTTAAGTTAATTTTTAAAAATATGTAAACATTAAACATTAGTCATGTTTTTCAATAAGTTGCATCTTACATTTTTTATGTGCGCACATCATTTGAGAAAAATGAAATATGTAACTTCCCCTAGGTGTCAACTTATTTTCTCATGTTATTAAGTAAAGACATGATTAAACGGCTTGATTTTGACATTTTGGATGTCCCCCATCTTACACTGGCTAATTTTTTTGCAATTATGATAATTATCAAACTATTAATTCTATTATTATCTCTTATGTTTTTGGTTAAAAATATTGGTAAACCACCATATAAATATCGTTAGACATGTGATTGGCCAAGAAATCTATGGGAAAGTTTGGGATTTTCAACATGAAAGGGACAAAATGATGAAAAATAACAAAAATATTTCATTTAAAAAGAAATAATCAAAATTTCTTGTTTTGGGAAACTTTCTATCCATCCATGTTTTTTTTAAATTTTCACTTCATGGTGACTTACTTTTAATTTTTAATTTTGACACTACCATGACATAATTTTTGAGTTCACATTTCTTATTTTATATGCATCACATTTCAAAAGTTCATTATCTACTCTTTTCTTAGTTTTCATCCATATTCAACACAATTCCCACTAAATTTTATTGCAACATGCCTTAGTAAAAAATGGACAATGTTAATGTTAAATACAACTTCACATTTTAAGTCCATTTACAATCCAATACAATTACAATTGTTACATACGAAATGAAACACATAATTGTGCTTTCACCTTGTTTCATTAGATTCTTGTGAAAATGATCTTGATTTGCAATACAAACCTAAAATTAATCTTATGGTTTTTCTTGATGTTTTAGGGTCAATGGCATTTATTTGAGGAGCAATTGAACCACTACATATTTCATTGCATTTTTGCAAAAATTCTTGTGATTTGCAACATACACATTTTTGGATTACAATTTTTCTTGAAAATTTAATTCAATGGTGGCAACTTTTAAAAGAATAGTTCAATCACTACATCTTTAGATATAATTGTGAAAATTTTCTTGCATTTTATCTATTTCATGTTACTTAGTGAGAGGTATTTGTTTGACAAATTGAACCATATTGGATAAACATGAATTCTAATCACTTAATTCAACTTTAATCTAGTTGGTATTTTTTTGAGCCTACACATGGTAGGCCCTTTCCTTATGGCCTTAGTCTAGTATTCTTTATTTCTTTTTTTGGTGTAAAAACATTTTTTTGGGTAGTCACCTACCTTGTGATAATTAGTTTGATAAGAAAAAAATATCATATTAAAATTATTATGTATGCAATTGTAATTACCCAGTTCACAAAATTGTGAAGAGATAACAAACTTCAATAATCTCCACCTTTCAAAATATTGAAGCAACTAGAAACTAAGGTTCCTATTCCATTTTTTGGGGTGGTGATCTAAAGGTGTTTAAGGTAACAATCTTTGAAGGAACAAATATGTATTTAATATGCAGTGTTATTCTTCGGTGTCATATACCCCATAGACCTTTGCAACTTCCATTATGTGTTTCACCTTCATCTCAAAGAGAAAAATTTCATAAGAACTTGCAAAAGATTGAAGAAGCCAATGATGATGAACTTGGATTTTAAAAGTATGCTTGTGTGCATTGTGCTTTAGAGGTAGGAGGCTTATATGGCAATTCACAATTAAAAACCATGTTAAGAAATATGGATGTGATGGTGGTCTAATTGATATTATTGAAACTTGACATATTTGTGAAGGAGAAAACATTTCCCAAGTCTTTCTACCAAGTTACAAGGGTGGTTCAACAATCTTGGGATTGAACTACATATTTGTGTTTGTTATAATGGTTATGTGTTGTTTAGAGAATAATCAAAGGAAGTTATCATTTTTCTAAAATGCAAGTTGTCATAATTGTTGAAGGGTCGGACAATTTCCTTTGTAGAATGCTTTGTTACTTCTTGTTAATTTCATGGTTGAAGTGGATGTATAGGTGTTCCTTTCTAATTTAGGTAACATCTTGGCATAACATCAAACAAGAGTATTTATTGAATTGTGAGGTTAGTGTGCAATTAAAAAGTGTGCAAACTTAAAGAACACATGGTTTGATTTTGCAACAAAACCCAAATACAACAAGGTTTAGCCTTAGTACAAACTTATATCTTGACTTGTCAACACTCACTCCACTTGGCTAATCCTCCTCCTTGATTACAACTTCCCACCTTACAATGTGTTCATTGTTAGAGTCACAAACAACACTTGAACAATTGTTTTTTCTTGAAACTTGTAAACACATGGTCATTATAGCGAGTCTCGATGGGATTGTGTAGTCTTGGACTTATAAAGATATGGTCAATGCACTATACACTATCATAAACTCAAAATAATAATATTAATGTTTCAAAAAAGATTTTGGGAATAATTTTCATATATTAATTACACATGTGGTACTATAAAGTAGCAATGTTAACTTAATGTAGTCATAAGCAACATGTCATAGTTCACATTAAAATTTGTATGAATGTTTTTAATCATTCTAATAAACTTACATTGTCCAATTGAAAGTTTGTGTAATTTGACATGTTCAATCTAACTAGAATGCCAATCAAAATTAATCAAATTAAATACACCTATTTTTAGGTTTATGAAAAATATATGTAATTAATTATTATGGACAAGTATGGTGTACTTTTACAATTATTGTAGTTGTATTATTAAGGGCATAGAAGCCATGTTTTTATAATAGTGTAAACAACAAAATGTCATTGTGGGGATTAAGGAAAACATAAAACTTTCAAGTTTTAAAATTGAATTGAACAAACCATTGAGATTTGGAATGAGTGCAAAAGATTGTAAACACATTTCCATATGAAGTGGTAGTCTGTGGGAATCAAACAAATGCACTTTTAGGATTGTCAAAGCTGAACTTTCACTTTGGGGGTTGTGAATGTTTAGAATGTGATTTGTGAAATCAAATCTCCTTCAAATAAAATGATTTTTAACTTGTTGGAAAGCTCTCATTGAAAAATGCAACAAGAAGAGGGCTTTACATTTTGAAAACATAAACCTTTGTCACATAACTATGATGATTTGAAAGGTTAAGAATGAAATCATGAAAACAATTCCAACCATTTAAATGATAATTTGATGTGTCAAATTGTCTAATTAATGAGTTTGATATAACATTGGAAAGTCTTTTTGAAGGGCCCCCGGCTACAAGGTCCAAATAAGGTAAAAAAGCTAACAAAACCAAGGATTGAACCATTAACGACAAAATATTCTTGAAATCATGATGTACAAATCATCAAATTAATGTTTTTTTTATAATGACACGAAAAACTATTGTATTGCATTATAATTATGTAATGGTGTACATTTAAAAAAT
>Ga0209208_10005129_pt1 | contig 18331 bp, 19 predicted proteins | sample S1TSphfallax_3_FD_187694 | JGI IMG/M metagenome (GOLD analysis project Ga0209208, IMG submission 187694) | Host-associated microbial communities from peat moss isolated from Minnesota, USA - S1T2_Fd - Sphagnum fallax MG (SPAdes) (version 2) | ecosystem: Host-associated > Plants > Peat moss >... | reverse complement strand
TGTTTAGATTTGGAATGCAAAGTATGACCCATTTGCTGAAAAACAAATAAGTCTTGATCGTTTTTTGCTTACTTTAAAAAAGGGTAGTGGTGGTATTTCCACAAGACTGTCCATTGTCCAAATGAGGGTGCTGACTGCTGTTAAGCTCCAGAGGTGCATGCTTCAAGACTCTGCATTGCAAACAGAAAGACTTGTGTTAGAATGACAAAGCTTCAGACTACTACTACACCTTTGTCCTTGCGTGCTGAATTTTGGAAACAGTGAGAGCTCACTGTTCTGACACAGCCATATCTGATGCACATGGACAAGTTCTACATGAATGTTGTCACTGCACATTATGACATGAGAAGGGAGAACATGGGGCTAATAATGTCAATGAACTTCTATCATCTCCCAAATACTACCTTCTATCAATCTGAAGACAGGAATGCAAGCCTACATAAGGGCGCCTGGCCTGTACCAGTTATGCATCTTTGTTGTTGGGCATATAACACATTCCTTGCCTTCTTGACAAGAATTCCCCACAAAACTTGTCAGAGATTGTGGGGAGCTTATGGTGAAATGAACCCAGAGACACATGACAACAATGGAGAAATCAAGTACCACGTACAACACAAAACAAATGCATGAAGTCACAGTGACCAACATCAATTGGGTCCTTCCCATTGGAAATTTCCAGCAGGTAAAACACTTACAAAGAAATGCAAACAGCTAAAAAAATCAAACTGACAACTTAAAAGTGCATAGTACGCTTACCTGATTCTCCCGCAAGTACTCCACAAACTCATCTATTAAATATGGCCATGCTCCTTCCGAGTCATAGTTTGAGACTGATGGATCTATTATCTGCTTTGACAACAGACAGACAAACTGATGAAACTTCCTTCTTCCAATGAGCAAATAAACACCTTTGGCAAACTTATTTTGGTTTTGGCACATAGCTTTAGAAAAACTTCTGCTACAATTGTCTTTTCCTTTGGTAGGAAGTATAACTTTTGCTCTTGAAATGTTCATTGAGCAAGAGGTAAGCAACAACACCCAAATGCAGACCAACCTCCTAAATTGGAAATTTGGCACTCTTGTTTGTACAATTTAAAGAATCCTCTTACATTACTACATTTTTGTATGCCTAACCTAGTAACTTCTGCTCTTGAAATGTTGATAAGCAAGAGCTAAGCAATGCCACCCAAATCCAGACCAACTTTCTAAATCACAAATCTGGCATTCTTGTTTCGAACATTGGAAAGAATCCTCTTACATCACTAGACTTTTGTGGGTGCAACCTAGTTTTCAAAACCAGTGAACTGGAATAGATTTTGATGTGAATAGTGTGCACCCCATCACTTGAAATTACGAAGTGGTGGCCAAGTGGGCGGTAGGTGGACCAACTTACCCTGGAGAATTCAAAAAGCTATGACCATGTATCCTTTGAGATTGCCTTGTTGTGCTTAGCCTGCATCATTCCAGGCCAAATGTGATGGAAGAGTGGGGGCCACACATAATTACCATTCACCAGAAGCAACACCACTTCATTCCTCATATTTGACATACTCTCTTTACAGAGACAACAGAGGTTCTATGTCCAGAAAAGGAGGCTTACTTGTAAGAACTGGCACCATAACTCCACAAGGGGCCATGGTCGCTCCTTAAACAAGAGCCGCCACATACCCAGAGCTGTATCCAATGCCAAGGACTTCTGACCCTGAAACAGTACACTAATATGTTTCAGTGCTGCAGTTTGGTTTTCTCTTTGGCATTGATTCCCCCACACAATTCTGTAGTGTAATGTTTTTTGCACTTTGGCATGGCTGACTATGGAAAAGTACTGAGATTCATCCCTTTGATAGAACTTTACTAGTTCTAAATGGAGAGTAAAATGGGCACACCTTCTCTTTTGCCCAACCAAAGGCAAAATTGTAAATGTCCCGAAACTTGTCTGCAATCCCAAAGAAAATTTGACTTAGTGGTGTTTCCATATTTCCAATCTCTCAAACAAAAGAAATTTCTGTTTGAGCAAAGAAAGCCCAATTTCTTAGATCCATTGCACCAAACTGTTTCCAGCAAATAAAATTTCACATTTTCTCAGCAAAAATCCCTCCACAAATGGCAAAGAAAAGAGTACATAGAAAACATCATACGTTCATCTTTCAGCTCAGCACGTAAAGATGGGAGCAGATACTTGAGTTTGTCAATGGAATCTACCCTGCCACCAAACCCATCATTTGAATCAATAGGCATCCAGGTAGACCTTGATGCATGTGTGAACTGCCAAATTGCATACAATTTTAAGTCATGCACATGATCAGAAAATAGTGCAATAGTAAAAGGAGAAAACATTTCAGGCTAACTTTCCCACAAAGTAAAGCGCTCCCATGGAAATGCCTGAGAATCATGCATGGAATCGATGAGTAAAGAGATACTACTGCTTGTCTCACCCCAGCATTTGCAGGCCTTCAATAAACTCTTGTCGTGAAAATTCACACATGGTGGCTGCTTTCATATGCCAAGATATAACAAGCTGTGGATTCTCATACAAGCACAGAGCAGGGGAAATCAGAGAACATGGGAAAGAAAACCACCCTATACACCAATCAAGCTAGCTTGCATGTTAGCTATGTATACAGATCACCTCCAGGAAGGATGCGGTAACTACAGTCTATGGAAGAGGCTCTCAGTACATGCCAGTTCTAGCTAGCAAGGGTCATTTGGCATGTCTGCTACAATGTATGAAAACAGAAACACATTTCATCACACAGACATCAAAGCTGGAGGATGTTAAACTGTTGACCTAAGTAAACTTCCAGCCTGAAGCTGGCACCTATGAAGAGAGTAAATGGAAGCAGGCAGTTGGTGGAGAAGGATTTGCACATGACAAGGGTACTTACCATGACTACATCTCCAGGATCTACCTGTACTTACATATGAGGAAACCACATGCACCAAGAAACTGATCAGTAAAATGAACAATTCTAACTTGCAAAAATGCTGCCATCATTGAACCGATGCATTCAGTTTGATGATGCACCACACATGAGCAGACAAGAAAGGAATTGACAACTTGAGGATTCACTAGCTCAAGAGTCTCCAAACAGTCAATCAAGGTACAAACAACAGAAATCTACAAGTAGAAGTGGATGGTTGGAGCTCGAAATAGAGTGCAGGAATGAAGGAGTTGTTAAATGACCTGCAAATCATCACAGAATGCTGAAACGCCATCCACCAATATCATATCAGAGTATGGATCTGCACATGCATCAACACAACTTCCAGATTGAGCTCCAAAGACAAACACATAGCAGAGATCTGTGTCTAAAAAACACACATACATATCCAGAAAACTCAGAAGCCTTTTATAAAGCTCAACTAGTGTTATTGTTGCCAGACCTTTATACCGCAGATACAGCTCTTCAAGGAAGCGTGGATCTGTGGCTGGTCGAGCTGGAGGCTGGTTGAAAAAAAACTCAAAAGCTCCTTCTAAGTTCCAATCACTGGCCTTCAGTGACACCAATGCTGCCTTTTCACTGCAGTTTACCAAAATACAGAGAGAGATTTGCTTAGGGACAGTGCAGAGGTGAAGAAGACAGCAAATCCCATTCCTCTGGTCCCAAACAGACTTCCTCATAAGACTGGATGAAGGGACTGTATAGAAGAAGATGGAGACGAACAATTGGAGGTAAGGGGAGAAAGAGAGAGAAAGAGAAGCCTGGACAGGCCAGGAATGCACAAACCAACATAACAGACCGTGAGATTGGATACAGGACAGTACTTTGCTTGCTCCAGCAATCGTCATGAATTGCTGGATTTTGTCCCGCTGTCCCCTGCTAAGCTTATTCTGCACACCAATACACAAGAACAAATTCCAAAAGGCATGTGAATAGCAAGATACATACCCCCCCCCCCAAAAGGTGTAGTTGCCAGAGTCCGTGGGCAAGAGTAGTTGTGGGTACAAGAGCTCAGCATCTAACCCCTACAAGCAACACAATCTGGATCTGCACCTTGCACATTTAGATATCTATAGGGACAGCCAAATGCCATCAAAACTCATGCAGAGGTGATCAGCAATCAACAGTTCAAGTGAACTAGAGTGACACTGAGGGTGTACAAAAAAATAATGGGGTTTGTACTCTGATCACTCACAACTCTGATGCCAAATTATTTTTATTTTGCAATACTGAACACATAGACATAATGGGGGCCTGCAAATATCAGAATCAAACTACAGACAGATTTGCCAAGGCTAATCAATCCTACAAATCTTACAGCAATTCTTACACAGAAAAAAAGAAACTGTGGTCCCAGAACACAGCAGCAGCAGCCGCTTCAACTGCTGTTTTGAAGAAACCCTAATTTTTCGATTGCAGCCAGCATTTGGAACTCTTCCTGCTCCTCCTCTTCCTCCTATCATCAAAGACTTCTATCACCATGGGTTTGCACTCTCGGAAGCCAGTAACTCCACACAATGCCATAGAGTTATAAGCATGATGATGATGATGATGGGAGGATCTGATGCCTCAGGAGGGGAGGAGGAGGAGGAGGCAGAACTTGGGACATAGAAGAAGTAAAGTACACCCAAACAAACCTATCTCTCAAGTAAGGAGTGCCACTTCCTGCAACCTCACATTACAACACTTGCAGCAGCAGAACAGCAGCAGCAGATAGCAGCAGATAGCAGCACCTCATCAAATCCTAAGACGAGGAACGAAAACCAAACCAACAGGATATCCTTTTTGCAGCACACACACGCGCCCGCGCGCACACAAAGTCTCCACTTCTTCTCACTCACGCACTCACTCACTCACTCACTCACCCAAAAAGAAAGAACAGCTGCAAAAACTCATGGATCCCGAAGAGCATAAGCAAGAAAGCAAGTTTCCAGACGGGGGAGAAGAAGAAAGCAAAAGAAATACCCACCATGATGCCCTCGTGCTCAGTTCTTCACCAACTGGTTCTCAAATCCTCCAACAACACACACACCCCCGCGCTTTCTCACCCAGCGTCCACGCATCCGGGTGGCAGACTCCGGTCACAAAAGAGACAAGAGCAAGTCCGCGTCTATGTGGGCTGGCTGGCTCGTTCGTCTCTCTTCTCTCCTCTCTTCTCTCTCCCTCCCTCCCTCCTTCGTAAGCGCCCGTAAGCGCCTGGCGAGTTTTCTAGGATGGGCTTTTCCTTTTACTGTGTTTTGGAAGAAGGGTGGCCTATTAGGGTTCATTTTGTTGGTGTTGGGTACTACACCACATGTGCGTTTGTTTCCGAATGTTTTTTTTTTTTCCTTGTTTTTTTTTGGGGAGGAGTGGGAGAGGGAGAGAGGTTGGGTGCTCCCAAGTTTAAGTTTTTTTATAAAAAAATTATTTATTTATTTTAATTTAATTTTTTAATTTAAATTTAATTTTTTATTTTTTATTTTTTTAAGGAGCCATATTGATTGATTAGTCCATCATCAATTTGTTTTGGAAAATTGGGTTGTCCCCAATAGAAGCACCTCTTTGGAGCACCAATTGCAAAATAAAAGCTTTTGGGCTACTACTACTACCCTACTATACAGCCTAACCTTTTCAGTTTATTGGGCCCTTGCCCCCACAAGGGAGAGGGACTAATATTGCATTGGATCCAACTTTTGGAAGTTTTACCTTATGAGAGAGAACCTGTTTGTGGTTCATTTTGTTTGTGTTGGGTACTATACCTTAAGCGTCTTTGCTTTTTCTTTGTTTTGGTTTTTTGTTTTTTGTTTTTTTGTTTTTTGGGGATTGGGTGTTTGTGAAACAAACAAAACGACGAACTTAGGAGTGCTCAATATGCGTCTCTTTGCAAGATATTTTTCTCACATCCAAGTTTAGTTATTTATTTTTTTACCCAACCCCACCACCTACACAACTAAAACTGAGAGGTCAGATAGGTCGGAGACTACTAAAAGCAAACCACCTTGACCAATCATTATGATTACACTCTTCTCTGGCAGGTGTTAAAGGGTGACTTTAGATGAGGGGTCCAAGGTCTAGGGACCAATGAATTCAAGCAATCTTATGGATAAAAAGCTTTTAAATTGGTCCCAAGGACTTTAGTTAGACAAGGGTCCAAGACCAAAAAGTGGGCAAATTGAGGCTAAAACCTACATGGGCACCTATTTTGGAGGGAAAATCAATTGGTTAGGACCCAAAAAACAAGTGCTAACTAAAAGGAGAGCTCCTGATTTGGAGAACCAAGAATCAGGCTTGTTTAGGGACCCAAGGTACTCTAGTCCAACTCAAAGATTCAATTTGCTTCAAATTAGTCCAAATTGGTTCCTAGGAAATTGGACCCTGGACCCTCATCCTAAAGTGGGCCTAAATTGTGTTGTGCCTTTTACCAGCCTCAGCAAACTCTGGAGCAATGCTGCCCCAAAACCATTGCGCTGAACCAAACTGGCATGTTTTGACCTTTCTTCATCTGATTTTGCTTCGCAGTGTCACATACTGTGCCCGCCCTCCTGGGGAAACTCTAATAACGCACTCCAACGCACCACCCACATCAAGCTGAGAAAAAAACGAACCAAAAACAAAAGAACAGAACCTAAAATCGAGGTTTTCTGTCTCTAGTCTCGACGACCTCGTCATCGGATACATGGATAGACATACCTCTCGAATTGTTTGTCGGCGACACAAGGTACCCATCATCTCCCTTCTATGCTGGTGGTAAGTACTTTCTTCCAAGCAGTTTTTTACTATCAAGCTACCAGAAGAGATCATCATATGTCATTCATCTATCATTCTTCTTCTTCTTCCCCAATGTGTTGCAGAAGCTGACAAACAGCAAAGCTTAATAATATATGTAGTATACCTTTACTTATATGGAATTGGATTGTGGCATATACTTCATCCATGGGGTTTTTTAAATTATTAAGCATGATTTTGGATTGTTGTAGCTCTGTCTTTTTAGTGCCTCAAATCTGATTGTTGTTGTTGCATCAGAAAGGAGAAAAAAGAAAAAGGAAAAAAGAAAAACCTGTGTGTTGGAAACCCCCATGAGCTTGTCGGAAATCAAACAGCTTTCTCCTATTATACATTTGGCAAATTCTTCATCTCAAAGCCATTTCCTTGCTCTCTCCCTCTTACTTAATTTGCCTTCCTCTACATTGTGCTTTTTCTTGCTCACATTCTCTCTGAATTAGTGGTTGCCATACTTGGGATTTGGTTGGTGTAAGGGTTTAGGGTTTAGGGTGTAGGGCACCATCCATTACAGTGCTAACATGGGAAGTAAGTTACAGGTATGTACACATCATACTCTCCTGCTGCTGCTGCAGGTTGTTCTCATGTAGACTCCTTGAGGTGTGTTCTAGCTCTGTGCAGATTCTGTATACAGGTGTGGTGTTTAGCATCTTCTTGACAGAGCAACACAGTGAAGCTTTTCAGGTGTCTGCAGAGCTTGCACATGGTTTTCACCCCAGTTCTAAGGTATGTGCCCAATGCCATGTGTTGCATGCTTTTTGTGTCTGATTGGCACACACCTCCTTGTTCCATCATTAGAAGGTGTGCAAGGCAATGGGCATGATGTAGAGCACCATACATCAGAACTGTTCTCACAGGGAAAACACACATATGTTGTTCCTATTGCTCCAAAGCATAAGGAGAGGGGATGATAGGCATCTGTGATGATTTGATGCTGCAGAAAATATGTAAGGATTATTTCTTTGTGTTTGCCACCAGATTTCAAACAAGAAATTGTTTTCAGACAACGTGCATGAGGTGTGTAGTTTTTTTTGTTTGGATTAGGTAACTTTTGTTCTATCACTCTGTGTCTGTCTGGCCCTGATGAGTGTGAATGAAATGTCATTCTAAGGACAAGCATGACGAGAATGATCAAGCCAAGTTCCTCAAGGGCCTTGTGATTTAAGTAGAATCCAAACCAAGAGCTACACTTACTGATGCTACCACTTCCCTTCCTGTTTAGGGAGATAGCACCAAACCCTACACCCTAACGATGCACATCAACCCTATGCAGGTAAGACCTGTGGCATCAATACATGGTCAGATAATTCTCAACTCCGAATGTTTCTTAATGTTGTAAGCAATAGGTACTACTCTCTGCTCTCCTTTTTGAACCCATCTTGTTATAGATTCGGTTGCAACACATCAACCAAATGTTAATGTTCACATTGAGAATTCTCACATCCTTGTCATTAGGATTTTTTGTGCACAGTGCAGGGCTCCACAAAAAGCACCAATATTTTGCTAGTGGTCTGGGCGTCTGTACTGCGGATATGGCAGCAATTCAGTGGAGCACCCATGAAGATGTGCATTGTGGGTTTTTCACTCCTACAACTACTTTCAATGCTGTCTTTACAGATTTCTCCATACTAGATGCATATTTTATTTCTTTAATACTAAAATGCATAGCATTCTACTTTGGTGATTTGGGTAATTGGCACATTCAATGCAGTGATTGTATGTTCTATTTGCTTATTTTGTAAATCAACAAATGTTTACACCATTTCACTAAAAGCTCTTGATGTGCAAGTGAAGGTACCCACCACCCACTTCTTTCAACAATGGGCCAGTTTGTTGATCAACAACTCGCCTGTTGTTCAACTTTGCTTCTTTAAAGAAGGTGTTTTGATGCACACCATGGGGACTACCAAGTTCTGATTTCATTAAGCAATGGAGTTAATCTTTAGAGCCATAGGTTTAGGTTTAGAGGAAAATAAGAAATGACAGTGAAAGATTAGAGGAAAATAAAAAGGATATTTTACACCAAAATAACATGAACCACTCGGGTACCTGTTGGGTATCACATTTTTAAAAATTAATTTAAAGGACTATGGGCACTTTGAAAAGTGAAGTGCTCACTGAATGCTTGCCTCTTGGAGAAGTGGAATGCTTGCAAAGGCGGGCATTTTTCTTTTCAAAATACCCACTCATGGACGACACTTGATTACATGAGGTAAGATGCCCGTGATTGTCTAAGTACCCGGGTTGAGTCCAATATTTTTTACAGTGTATGTCTAAACATTATGAAACCATCCTGGTGCACCCCTACTCCTCAAGGGCTTTCAAATGGTACCAAGAGTGCAAGGCTATAGCTTGGGAGGATCATCATGACAACACAAAACAGACAGAATGAAGCAAACTACCTTCCTCAATATATGGATGATAAAAAGGATTTTCCATAAATGCGGGGGCAAGGTGATTGAATCACAAGAAGAAATCTGTTCTTTTATTGGGCTCTTAAGAAAAAGGAAAATCAGCTAGAGAGACAAAGAAATCCCTTTCCTTGCATTAGAGGGGATATAATGTTGGATAAATAAATAAGTTATAGGTGCGCAAATACAACCTGTTCATTAGAGCAATTTAGTATAACACAAATTTGCATTCATTGGGTTATTTACCTCTCTAGGAGAGACTAGGTGTAGTGCAATGTAGTTTTCATTTGGTCCGACATTTTGTGGGATGTTTTTATTGTTGTGCAGTTACATCTATTTGAGATAACCTATTGTTGTTAAGGATGAGAGGTTTTCTTTAAAAAAAATTGTTTGTAGTCAAAGTGGCAATTGTCCATAGGAAGATGTAGGAAAAGTGGCAATCATTTTGAGGAAGATTGAGCCAAATTTGGGTATAAACCAGAAATAAAGTACAAGTTTTTAATCATCCTTTTATGTGTTTTGTTACAAAATGAAAACCAAGTACATGAATATGATGATTTTTGTTCTTGTTTTTTCTCACTTACGGTGACTAAAACTTTCCAAAGTCACTTTTTATCAAATTTTTAATGTTTCAATTTTAATTTCTCTTTTTGGCAAAAAAATTCCAATAGAAAAGTGTTGTTAAGGATCTATATATGAAACGGATTTTACTTAACTTGCAATCCTAGTTAGTTCAAACTAAATGGAATCAAACATATCCATGGTTATTTTATAAATACAATGGTGTGTTCCTAAAGTGATTATGCATAATTTGTTTTTACAACTTGCAACAACTAGGTACTCATTATTCCAATGATGATGATGATTGAAACTAGTTTCAATGAAATAGGCATAGGATTCATTAGTGGTCATCCACCTTGACACTTTTAAACATCTTCCATTTGACAATTATGAAAACATTGCTTAATTATTTAACTATTTTATTCCTTTCACCAACCCACTTACATGATGTAAATTAACATGTGCCTTCTCATAATTAAAATTTTAATAATTTGATTGAATTGAACTCTAAGCTATAGCTTAGTTCCAGCTTTAGGAAGGACTTATAAGGGGCCAGAGTGAACCAACAGCTCACAATTAGGGATGGATGAATGGTGGACAGGAAATATTTTTTCATTTGGGTTCTAACTTCCCTAGGTATAACCACAGTGGTTAAATAAGTTTCTGGTTTTTACTACCTACCAAACAACCCAATAAATAGCCTTTTTACTTATGTACTAAGGTACTAACCAGGGTTGCTAGGATTTCATTCTATTTTTTGGGGATTTGAGAGATGTCCTGAATAAGGTGTCCTTGGTAATTTTTAGGTTTTTTGGTTCAGGGATGTTTGGTCTAGGATTAACTTACATTGAAGGCAAGACAACCGGGTGCAAGAGACAATGAAGCATGGCAAGAGATATTGAGAGGATAGTGAGAACACTTGGGTGACACCCAAAGGATGCCAAGAATGTCGAAAGATGTCGAGAAAAGAAATGGGGATGCTAGGGGACGTTGGGGAATGAGGTGTGGACGTTAGTGGGTGTTGAGAAATCGACGAAAGGCGCACCAAGAAAATAACAAGACACATCAAGCAAACGCCAAGAATGCCAAGAAAATGGGTAGTCCAAGATAACAAAAAAGAGGTGGATAATTTTATAGGGATGCTAGTAAGAACATCCTACAACATCAAGAACATCCTTAGCCTAGGGACATCCCTCCTGCCAACCCAAGTAGTAACTACTAAACCCTAATGGTCGTTAGCTAAGTTTCTGTGTTTATTACCTACCTACTTACTTACCTAGCTACCTACCTACTTGATCTACTCTTTACCTGATAGATTAGCAAGATGAAACCTGGGTTAGAAGGCTTTCCTTAGGAAGAATACATATTTTGAAACATGAAAATCTCATTGCAATGATTTGTACATTGCCCCAGGCACCCATCATGTTCTATTTTTCCAGCTTGAGTACTTTGTGGTTCTTTCTCTCTGGTTTTAGGGTTTAGGGCCACGTTAGTACAGTTCATCACCAAAAAGTCAGTACAGGTTGGGCAACATGGCTACTAGTCTTTCAACATGTCTGGCAACTGATCAGATCAGAATAAAATCAAACAAACTCTTTCACATGGGGCATATATAATAATAAGAGTACTACTACTTTCTTTTGCATGCATAACATGTAAGAATGCTTTCTCTCTTTGTTCATTTCTTTGACATACCTTCTCTTTGGTCTTTCTTTGATATTATTTTATCTTTTAACAAGATCTAACAACAGATCATGACAGTCTTTAAGCTTTGGTACACGCACTCAACAGGGCACATGCCTTGATTCATATCTTATAGTAAAAGCTTCTCCACGCAGCCAACTTTTGGGCTACCCAAGTCAAGAAAGAACTAACAAGGGGAGAAACTGAGAAGAAAAAGTCATGGATGAGAGAGAGAGAGAGAGAGAGAGAGAGAGAAACACTCACTCACGTACAAACACACACATACACACATGAAACTTGTTTTGTAAAAAAATTAATAGCTGCACAGCAGCCCAAGTATGTTCCCAACAAAATTCTGTCTGGCTGCAGGGTTTACAATTTTGACACACTCACAAGCTTTACCTCAGAGAAGTGGTGCAAAGCCTTGATGGCTTGCCAAGGTCCTCTTTTGGTCCATCCCAACGATGCAGGCTTTGTTTGGTGTTTTTTCTTTTTTCTGTTTTTTTCCTGCCAAAGAAAAAAGAGTGTCAAAACCATTACTTAGACTGCTGACTGCTGGGTCTCTAGAATCTAAAACATATTCGGAGAAATACAATTGTATTGGGTTGCTGCACATGGCTACAAACCCATCCCCAGGATCTGGGTACTTACATCCTAGAGATATCCTGGATGTGGACACATTCTTTGCACAATGTTTGTAAACAAACCTCACTTAGGTCATCAATATCCAGCACGGTTATTTAATGCCCACAATAGCTCAGGATCCAGGCTTTTCTGCCTGCACACAGACAGTTTTAAACATAAAAAACCCAGACAATGTTTATATGCTATGATCATGAAATCACAATATTCAGTTAATACAAGTCTGTGTACATTGTCTCCTTTTGACATAAAGCAATTAGTGTGTGATGATGCCAGAGCAGGCTTGTGTCCAATTTAGCAGATGTAATCACAAGAAGACTGGTCAAACTTGCTCTTTTTCTCTTCCTGGTGCAGAGTTGGTGGCACTCACCTGAATCCTGATCCAGCAGAAACTTGGGAGATGTGTACAAGCTGTTCTATCCATCCACTGCAATCCAATCCTATCTCTGCAAATCAAGTTTCTAAGAAAAGAAATGACATTCATAATTCCAAAACCAAATGGCTTTCCTTGTTCTGGTACTGACATGGAAACATACATGTTAATGAATCAAAACTGAGTGCGGGCATCTAGAGCTTTGAACACCATGCAAATGGAAAAACAATATAGTTGCCCCATTTGCTAAAAAAGAAAGTCTTTGTCATGCAGACATGACAGTCGTAATTTAAACAACTCTAGTAATGCATACCCTGCATCTGCAAAAAGATAATCACAGAAATGAGATAGTAAACTGATTTCCATGACAAATATTACATGTCATCATCATTTCCATAGTACCCTTTACAATATTCATGAAATATTTGACCCACTAAAACAACCAAGATCAGACCTTCCCACATTTTTGACTTGAGAAATGAACCTTCAATTCCCTCACAAAATACCGTCATTTAACAAATCCCTAAACCATCAAGAATCAAGAGAACAAGGAAAGCAGGAAGATACATCTTATGTGGGCACTACATAGACATAACCTTTCCTTTCTCCTTTCAGTAAAACCTAACCCCATCTAAGAAATAACATGCAGCCAAGTACCATAGAATGTATTGTTGGACCATCAAGGACTGGCACTCCACAGGGTCAAACATGGGAACAAAAATTGAGATTAGTGCACAATCTAAATTGAAATTGCCAAACCCAGATTATAATTGCACATTCAAACTGATGCAAGAGTCTGAAAAATAACACCATTCTACTACCTCAGAAACCTGTTGGCCAGGAGTTTGTACAAAACTTTCATAACAGGGAGGAACAGCTGGGCCTGCTGCAGGAGTGTCATCTGTTGCATGGAGGATGGCAGGAGACTATCCTGTTGCTGTTGTCTATTCCTTGTGAAAGGACCAACCCCCCAACTTCAGCAGATGGTATACTACAAAACACATGAGGTATCCTGTGAGTGAAAACATGTCAAACTCTACATTTCCCACTGACAGTGATTTGTGGCAGGCCCTGCCTAGCAGGTTATTGAACTAAGGTTACTAGGAACGATAATTCCTGCTTTCCACATCAAATAGCAAGGGGTTGGGAAACAGAAAAATTCCTAGTCACATGAAGATCTCCAGACTCTAGCAGCCAAGTACCTCACAACACACCTCATACCTTCCCCTTCACCTGGCTTTCCTGTCTCTCTGAGCCTGGTCCCCAAAACTGGATGAGGAATACCTTTCCAGTCCTTTCCTGTCAATCCAAACCATTCTCTTCAGCGTGTACTGGATAGTAATTGGGGACAAACTTGCTGTACACTCATCTGTCAATCAAGAGCATTTGATTTCATGTGGCACCCAAGTTGGCAAAGACAAGAGATGAATCCTCCCCTTTCCTACCTAATGTTTCTGATGACTTCCTATTCCCCTAGCACCAACCTACCATTTGAGATGTATGCTAGAGAAAGCAACCACTTGCTTGTCACAATGGTTGGCCCTCTGAGAAACTAGCTTTTATTGTCCTCAACCACACCCCCTGTGGATGAAATTGACAAATCTTGGACACTCTCTACCATCTCTACAATCTTTTCAGTTTCAGGCTGGCTATCTCCTTTCCTGGTAACTTTCTCGTCCCGATCACCATTCAGCTCCACCCTTGAGGTTGGTGACCGTTTATCTATTGCTGATCCCAGCATTGCAGAGCTGTCATAAGAGTCTTTGCTTCCATCAATGCTTGGGGTAGAGGAGCATGAATTGGCCTCAGATGGTTCAGTTACCTTACGTCCTACATTTGTATCTGCTGCTGGGATCTTACTTGGTTCCTCTTGCTCTAGTTGAGGCGAAGTTTCCTCAATACAAGCCTCATTACTTCCAATTCCCACATTGCAAACACCTCCCTGTACATATTTGCAGAGATATATGTATACAACAATCAGTAAAAACTGCACATCTGTCATTCTCTGTGGAAGTGAACCAAAACATCTTTGACAAAAAAACAGCTGAACAATTAGAGCATCATGTGCATCATGTTCAAGGATACAGTGAAGTATAGCAGATACATGCAGAACTGCAGATGTAAGAGCTGGTATCAGAGGCTCAATCAAAATGACCAGGTTTGAAAAACCTGATTTTTTTGTACGCCAGGATATCAATTAGACATTCTAAGGATTGCCAATCTACCTGCCAGAGCTGCTCCTGTTGCTGCTGGGCATGCTGTCTTGCTCTTTTCTCCTGCAGAGCTTGCTGTCGGTTTTCATAAAACTGGAAGTCATCTAGGATAGATGTCTTAGAAGGGAAGCCTTTGAAAATGCTTAGCATTTCAATTCCCTGTTCAAACCTTACCTGCAAATTTTTTGAACAACAATCAAGAAAAACCATCACATTCTCAACTTGAAGAACAAGATTGTAACTTTCAAAATGTACTTAAGTCCACATGTAGTAGTGTGCACATGTAGCAGGATACACACAGCTTGAGTATCAGCAGATGTGGCACTTATGGCATTGAAACTTCAATACATTAAGTGTACCACTGCTGCATACCAAGGTAGTGGTTTAGGGTTCTGGTAAGGTATTTCAGGAGGTAAGGCATTCACCTCTTGAGTATCTCTGCTATTAGTTACAGGCTTATTATCATTGTTCTCAAGTATAATGTGGCGGAACTGGCAGTTAGGGATGTCCTTTATAATGTGCCACTTCACTGTAAAACGGCCATTCCACTTGTCTTGCTGCCAGTACTCTACGCTTTGGGTAAAATCAACAGGACCTGTCATCTCTGCCACACCACAGAACTGTCCACTGGCATTCACCTGAAAATTTTCAACCAAAGAGTTGGTACTAAGAGTCATGCACATGTTTGGCTGAAAAAGCATAGTTGCAGCTAAATTGTGGATCTCCAAACCCTGAGGAGTACTGCAAAGTAAGGAAACCAAGAAGGCACTCTTTAACTTATCAAATCGGCCTTGAGAGTAGCAGATTAGTCTAAGACACTTACTGAGAAGAAGAGAAACACAGGGCAACCTCCTACTGCCTTGCCACTGGCATCCTTGAATGCAGCATCCAGTCTTTTGTTCCCAACAGGAGTACTGGCCCACACGTTGTATTTTATGCTCTTGTGCACATCATCTTCACTGTAGGATTTGATCACAAAGAACTTTGCAGACTCATAGTTGGTGATAAAATCAGGTTGGTTGTACTGCTCCTTGCTTGCTATAGCTTCAAGTGCTTCACTATTTCCTGATGAGATTGCCCCTTGACCTCTGGTATGCTGGAGAACCCCTGGTGTTGGCAACTGGTTCCTAATTCTAATTGTTCTGGGCCCCCTGTTTTGCTCATTCAGAAAATCAAGACCTCCATTACCATTGCTTGAGGGGCCTCCACCCCTTCCTCTGTGCTTCCCTTTGTCAACACCAATCCAACCACCACGCCCAGCTGACTTTGATTCAACTCCAGGGCTCCCTACAGCATGGCCTGCTCTACCAAGGACAAATGGACCATTCCTAAGTCCAGCTGATGGCAGGTAACCCCTTGCTAGTGTGCCACATGCAAGATTGGGTGATCCTAATGTTGGTGGGGTTTGCAGCTGCTGAGGTGTTTGGACATGAATCTGCATCCCAGCCATTGCTGTTTATACATCAGTACTGTGCATTTCATGGTTTTCTGTACATAGAGTAACCCTTGACTAAATTACTACACTGGGCTGATCAGGATACATGCTCCCTGAAACAAATCCCAGCACAGTTGCTCATAATATATCTTAAAAAACCACCCACAGAGACACAGATGGTATGATCAAGAAAGGCCATTGTCATACACACGTGTCTGACCTGTATGAGGTCAAGTAGTGGGATGTTTGCATGTGCCAGTAAAGTTTGCTAAGTGGAAACAGTAAAAAAAACCTTACATACCTGCAAGGCAGTGATAGGTCTCAGTGGCTGTGAGACAACAGGAGGTATGCTTGCTGGAATCACAGGTTGCTGTGGACCTTCTGAGACTTTTGAGACATCAACCCAAGATGGAGCCCCTGCTCTCAGGCCCTCATAGCGCACATCTTGAGGACCTGGAGGGTGAAATGCCAATGGAAGGACACCCCTGCCATACGATGCATGAGAAGGAATAACAGTCACAGCTGGGAATCCAGGCCTTGGTCCTTTGTTCCCATTAGCTAGGGCACCATTGGACCCATCAACTCCTGGAGGGCCTGGCTCAATTGCTCCTGGTGTAGTAACTTCTCCTGCTCCCATTGCAGAAGGTGAAGCTATGTATTGACCACCTGGAGATAACGGCTGCTGATATGCCTGTTTTGGGTACTGGAATGTCTGAGGACCATAGAACTGGCCATCAGCTCCAATTGTAGGGACAGGCATTACTGGAGGATAGGGAGTGTAAGTTGGCTGGGATGTGTAGCCATAACCAGGTGCAAGAAACATGGAACCATTCTCACTGTAAACACCCTGTACAGCCATGAACCAAAACACACCAGCAGATTCACATCAAGGACGTTGTTGATCTTCAAAATCTGTCATCTATCATGTCATGTTCAGCACAGGCCATGATATAAGGCGCGACACATACAAGAATCCGTGATCAGCACGGCAAGTTTTCTAAAACTCCAAACAGCCCACTGTTATGAGTTCTTACAGGAGACAGTTCCATGCCATCAGCACCAACATAACAAGTGTACTCATCCCATTCACCGGTCATTCCAGATTCAAACCCTGCAAAAGGAACAGACCACAGAGTTACTGTACAAATCCAGGACTTCATTGTTACTCAGTAGCTGCACTCCAGGTCTGCACACAAGAAGATGATCCAATACTTAAAAAGACAGTTTTGGAAAGGAGAATCAACCTCCAGGACCATACTCATAGTAACCCTGAGAAGAGGTATAGCTATAGTACACCCCGGCTGTCTCTTGAGGTCCTTCTGGTGCACCATTGTTGATGGCAGCAATGTCACAAGGTCCACTAGAGGCTGCTGCATTTCCACTAATGTCCAAGGAATTTGCATCCTGGCTGGGAGGTGCCTGGATTTCCAAATCAAATTGCAGCACTCACTCAGACAACTAGAATCCAGACATGATTGTAGGAACAATAAGGCTTTCTTCTTTCACCTGGGTGTCAACAATCATAGGGAGGGAGATTGCTAAAAGAAAAATTGATGTTCATCTCTTACAACATCACAGATTGCTTGCTGTTATGCATGTGGATATATGCACACAGCATAAGAACTGAAACCAGCCAAGCAGATCAGAACCATCCTTGATGCATCAAGTAATCAACCAATAGACATCAGAAGAAACAGGAAAAAATCATCTAACAAATATTATCCTGAAATGTGCAAAAACAACCCAAGTCCAGAAACAGACTCAGAAATCTCAACACAGAAGAGCAGACAGACATAGAAACAAATATATCTATTACAGGCTTGGATATATATATACCCACTTGAATGCAACTGCTTGGAAATCAGATTACAACCAATTCAATGCAAGTGCTTGTTCATACCTCAGAATCAGCATCATCGTCGGCGGCTTTCTTGGGCAAATCTGTTTGCAGCAATTCATCGCTCACTTCTGGAAAAGCTATATAGTGAAGGAATTAGTGATGGATGGTATTCAGTAACATATATATTTGCTGCTCTCCTCTCTCCACTATGAAAGTTCCTCTTACTCAACACACAAGACAGACAGAGACAAAAACACAAACACCAAGAAGAGCAGAGACGACAAACCCCATCTCCCTCATATGACAATATTCTTCAAGAACATTGATGCTTCTCTTGCTTGCTACTTTCTTTTTCCCCTAGTTTGTCAATGCAATACAGAGCAACAGCATCCCACAAGATCACTACTGCACGCCAAGATACTCTCTCTCTCTCTCTCTCTCTCTCTCTCTCTCTCTCTCTCTCTCTCTCATC
>Ga0209208_10005128_pt1 | contig 18334 bp, 13 predicted proteins | sample S1TSphfallax_3_FD_187694 | JGI IMG/M metagenome (GOLD analysis project Ga0209208, IMG submission 187694) | Host-associated microbial communities from peat moss isolated from Minnesota, USA - S1T2_Fd - Sphagnum fallax MG (SPAdes) (version 2) | ecosystem: Host-associated > Plants > Peat moss >... | reverse complement strand
CTTTGAGCACAACTAGTTTAAAAAACAGATTGGAAAGCTGCTGTCATCACAGCCACCCCATGGAAAGATGTCCTTAGTATGAAAGTTGCAATATAAATTGCGCCTTGACTCAACATGCCCTCATTGTTGTAACTTTTGGACATAGGTATACAGCAGATTTCTTTCTGGAGAGTGCGGTGGAAGATGGCACACATGCGTGTTCCTACTTATTGGCCACTGATATGAACATGGAACCAGTTCCAGGCTACAAGTATGCTAATTGGGAAGCAGGCTATGGTGATATTCACTTGGTTCCTGATCTTAAGACTCTTCGAGTTGCAAGCTGGTGGGTGGGTTGACATCCTTCTGCATTATTGACAAACTCAATCTCTTTTTCTTTTGTGTTGTACTTGCATGATTCTTGGCATGCATTCTGTGTGTAGTGTAGAATCTTGTGGGATAGTTGTGTACAATTGTGTTAACAGTATTTAATACTCTATCTCTACTCATAAACTACTGTTCATATGGTTGCCCCTTTTTCACTGAGAATCACATTTGCAGGTTAGATAGGACAGCCCTGGTGTTGTGTGATGTGATGGAAGATGGAAGTCATGAGTTGGCACCACATGCACCACGCTCCATTCTCAGCAAGCAATTACAAGCAGCAAAGGAAGTTGGTGCTTTTGTGCCCATGGCTGCTTCTGAGCTTGAATATTTCCTCTACCAAGAGACGTATGAAGAATCCAAGGTATTAGGTCAAACCAAACACTGCTAAACTCCAGCCCTACCCTTCCAAGGTAAGGATGAATTTTGGTTGTACAGTCAGGTTCAGTCCTTTGACTTGTTTGACTCTCTCTCTATCTGCATTTGATGTAGTCTCAGTACAACCTGTATGTGCTTGTATGATGAAGTGCTTCAAGGCTGAGACAGGCAAAAAAGTTATCTGTAATCTGCAGGATAAAGGCTATGCAGATTTGAAACCAGCAGGTTGGGTTCGAGAAGACTATCACATACTACAAGGCACTCGTGGAGAGTACTTTCATGGTATGGTAATACTCTTCCTCTTGCTGCAATAATCTTTGGATTTGTGGGTCCATGAGTAGGTCATCAAATCAGTCCACATCAGCTGGCGTTGTGTGCTTTTTCACTGCTTTTACTCATGAGTTACTCTGCAACTGTGATTTGTTATCAGGCCCAGCACGTCGGCATTTGGAAGCATCTGGTGTCCCAGTGGAAAACAGGTATTTTCCAATGCAAACTCACTACATATTGTATATGCTTGCTTGGATGTGCTTACACAGTTTTTCAGGTGAATTCTCCCTTGTGTTATCCCTAATGGGACTGATTGTAAATGTATACACATCTAAGATTGGGGTTAATCTCGATTCTTACAGCAAGGGAGAATTTGGGCTTGGACAACATGAACTCAATGTGAAGTATGCAGAAATTCTGGAAATGGCAGACCGACATGTTGTTTACAAACAGGTGTGTATCATCTGCTTTCACTTTTGATATCTTGAGAAGGTCATGGCCACATGCCTTATTTCTGTAATTTTGCTGCTTCCTATGGCAAATGTGATTTGCACTCTGTCATTTTGTCATTTAGTTCCTCTTCTTTCTCTAACCTTTCTCCAGAAGTCATTCAAATGTGCTTTTGTTGTATCACTTGCTCCATTCACTCCTTGTGGGCTCTGTGATCTTGACACATGAATGAACTGACACAAACCCATTTCAACCTTGTTGGTGCAGTGTTTAAAGGAGCTAGCAGATGCTACAGGGGTGTCAGTGACTTTTATGGCAAAACCAGATGCTGCTCAACCGGGCTCAAGCTGTCACATCCATCTGAGTCTTTGGAAGGATGGGCACAACATATTTGCTGGCAACCATTCTCTTGGGTCCACAAAGTGCAGGTCAGAGTCTGATGATTTCTGGTCACACCCATCCCAATTTCTGAGCATTCATAAATCCAACCTGATGCAATGAACCTCAGGAACATACTGAAAGTTGTGATGAAGATGCCTGTTGCATTCTTGCAGTCTGCAAGAAGGGCAATGATACTGGGTATGCTTCTACTTGGTGTCCTGTCACTTTTGAGGCAGTGGGTGCAATGGTGAAATGTAGATAGTCTTGAATTAGACATGGCAGGGGACTTTGTACTATTAGTCTGCTTATTCTCCATACAAATACACTCCTGTCCTAATAAAGTCTGGAGTGGGAGGAAATGTGCAGTGATGAGTTTCGGTGGTTTCTGGGCGGGTGGATGAAGCATACTCCAGAGCTAATGGTTTTCTATGCTCCAAATGTAAACTCATACAAAAGATATAGTGCTGGTAGTTGGGCTCCCACTCAAATTGCATGGTACATGCGCCTTACACCTAAAAATACATGAGCTGTGAATGCAAGTTGTTGGTCAATTCCATTCATTGAAAGAAATTGATCTTTGATTGAATGCAAATTGAACTGTTGGGTCAGTCTATGCTTTGTTATTTGTGCCTACCTGACACAATGACATCAGTGTCCATCATGTTTGGCCAGGAGTCGTGACAACCGAACAGCACCATTTCGCATCTTAGGTTCAGGGAAGTCATTGCGGATTGAATGCAGATTACCTGGTGCAGACTGCAATGTGTACCTTGCATTTGCTGCAGCTCTTGCATCAGGCTTAGATGGAATTCGGAACAAGATTGAACCACCACCTTCACTTGAGGGAAATATTTACTTTGCAAAGGATCTTCTGACAGTCCCTCGATCTCTGGTGAATCTTCTTTGCATGAATTTTGAGGCTAATTATACATACAAATTTGTCCTCTCCACTTTTGAGAATTGATCTATGGTGGAATCTTAAAATGGGGGGAGTTGTTTGAGCTTCTTTTCCCTGAAGCTGATTTTTGCTCTTGTGCAGGGTGAGGCCACTGCTGCATTTGAAGGCAGTGCATTTGCAAAGCAGATGTTGGGTGATGATGTCCACCATCACTATCTACATTTCTTCAAAACAGAAGAACTTGCGTACTTGCAAGCAGTTACAGATTGGGAAAAAGCTCGGTACTTTGAACAAATTTGATGGAGAAAACAAAATGATTTTGCAGGTTCTCTTCTTGTCCCAGGTACAGTGAATCCTATGGAGTTGGGTTTTTGCTATTCATGCAGTTCTGTTCATCTCTCTCTAAAGGATCTTGAGTGTTTGTTTGTGAATGCAGAATGGAGAACTGTTTCCTGGCTATAGATCTCTCTTTAGGGGTTGCATACCTGTTGCATTTGCGAATTTCTGCGGCCATATTAAGCACTTGCTAATGACCTCTGAAACATGATGAACAAACTATTGTTGCTCATAAAACTAAGATGCTCTTCAAGGTCAGCAATTCAGTAGGGAGTTATCCCTGCCTTTGTGAAAGACTATGCCATTGACCCAAAAGACCAATGTGGACATATTTGTGGGTTGGGATCTTGTCCTTTTCAAACTGGCATCTAACTGGGCAGAACAGAACATCAATAAAAGCTGTGCAATTGGCTCTGCTTTTTTCTTTTCTCAGAGAAATGGAAATTTGTAGTTTGCATTCACATGAAGAGTACTCTGCATACAAAAATACCAGTGTGTAATTTTTGTTTTCAAGATTGAATGCCATGAGAAGGTAGTGAGAATCATGATCACAGCAGCAAAGGTCTGCACCAAAGATAATGAGGCTTGTATATAGCAAATATTATGGAAGTAGACCATGGGCACAACAGACCATTGTACATGACATGAGAATACACAAGCTTACATTTAAGCTGACCCATTTATACCTAGAAGCTGCTTGCCATTATATTCAAGTACTTTACTGCCTACTATACCCAAAGCATGCTAGGTATTTCCAGAGGAGAACATATGCAAAACAAGCAGGATCTAATAAACAAGGCAGCCACAAAAATCACAGATTTCTTCAGCAGTGTGTTACTGCCTCCCGTGCACACAGCTGTGCTCCACAATACTGGTGAGGTTTCTGCATGCGAATGTGCTAGTACAGTTTAAATGACAATTGCACAGGTACATCAGGAAAATATGGAAAAAGGGATTCCATACTTGAAACCCTAAACTCCTAAACCTTAAACCCTAAACTTCTTCAGTTGCACAGTTCAGTGAGCAATGGTGTGAGCTGAAGGATCTATCCATAGCTGGGTTGAATGTTGTACGCAACAACAGCCAATTTGATCTTCTAATTCACACCAAAACTACACAAGGATTTGCTTAAACATTGCAAGATTTTTTTTTCATTAGGTAACATTGCCTTGATGGGTGACGGTTTTATCTTTGAGGCCTGTGTGGATTCTGTGCATTCTGCTCTGGCGGCCCAAAGAGGTGCCTGTTTCTCTCTCTGCTCCCTTGCACCACGGAATGCTTTTCTTCGTTGTTCAGTTTTTCTTTCTCATTGCTGTTCGTGTTGGGTTCTCGTGCGAAGAGGAGAATTTTCATAGTTGCCATATAGCTTCTTTCCTTGGTAGTTTTCATAAGGAAATGTGAGTGATCAGTAACCCTAAGAATAATAAGAGCAAGCATCTCAGTCCTTAGTGATCAGCAGACTTCACGTCATTCCGGTCTCACCAGATTAGGGTTCTGCTGCAAATGCCTGAGTACCTCAGGAAGCATAGGAATTGCAAAGTTTGTTTTGTAGTTGAAGAGGGTTTAAGGTTTAGGGCTTAAGCTTGCAAAGTTTGTTTTGTAGTGGAAGTTGAAGCCATGGACAAGAGGACATCAATCAAGCAATCACCTTGGGGCCATGGCTTTTTGGTGCACCCGGCTTGCAGTTTGTTACCATCAGAGGAACAAGCATGAGACACAGAAACCAATGGATTGGAGTGTGAACAAATTGTTGTGAACGAGAGAGAGAGAGAGAGAGAGAGAGAGAGCCTAAAGCCTGGAGGCTTGCAGCTAGGGTAACCCTAGTAGAAGAGGTTTCAGCCTTGTAGGTATTTCTGCAGATGTGACAACATTCTGCTTTTCTTCCATTGAAACAATGGCTTTTGTTGTGGACTCTATATAGGAGGTGCAGGGCGGCTTGAATTGTGTTCAAATCTTTTGCTTGGTGGAACAACACCAAGCTATGGCTGTAAGTGCATAAACTAATAGTGAAAGTGTTTTTTCTCTCTCAGGTTGATTGGTAGGGATGTGGAAGGTCCTTAATTGTTTTGATGGCTTTAGAAGATTGTCTGTGTCACTACAGAGATACATACAAAGGATTTGTTTGTGATGTCAGCTTGTTGTTGTGTTAATGGGCGGTTGAGCAAAGCTCAATAGTGCATTCAACTTTTAGACTCTAGAGGTGGCCAGCTTCTGTTGGTAATCTTATATCATGATTTGGCAAATAGCTAGAGTAGAAAGAAAACATGTAAACCTGCCAATCAATGTTGGGATTGATGTGCGGTGTATTGCAGTGGTAAAGATGGTGAAGGAGCAGGTGCATATTCCAGTGCATGTTTTGATTCGGCCCCGTTCTGGCAACTTTGTTTTCTCTTGCACAGAGCTTAAGGTGTGTATGTAGGCAAGCTACAAAACTCTACATCATTTCACTCAATCTCTCTTTTAAGAGACACTCATTCATGTTGTGTTTCTTTTTGTTTTGGCTGGAACTGACACAATGGGTTACCTGCAAAGAGTATTTTGTGGAGTTTTTTTGTCTGCAATATATCTCATGGATATTCTGGATGTGGGGGAATATGGCCAGGTGATGATTGAAGATATTAAGATGGTGGGGCAGCTAGGGGTGCAAGGTGTGGCAATTGGTGTGCTCACAGAAGATAACAAGATCAATGTAGATCAAGTACTTAAAAAAACATCCCTCCTGCTGCTGGCCTTAAAATCTGAATTTTGTCAAGTGTTCTACTGGCAGACTCATGGGAAACTATGTGGTGGCATGGGTTTTGGATGACTCTTCTCAAAATATCTATTGTTGTTCCTATGGACATTTTGCTCCTCCATTTTTGGTGACTTGCAAGATGAATATATAAGACAAAGTCATGTCGTCATGGTAGGAAGATGCGGGCCTTGCTGGAGCCCTGTGGTCTGTATAGGTTGAGTGTGACCTTCCATCGTGCTTTTGATGTATTGTGTGATCCACTTGCCAGTCTAGAGGTATGTTTGGCTAACCTTTGAATGATCTTCCCACCCCCCAGAATCACTTGTGTAGTGAGTGACCTAGTGTTGGTCACTGAATTTCTACTGTATATGAATAAGCTCTTCTTGCACATTGCACAGTTAGAATAACATGTCTATATCCCTTGTGGGCGAGTTTTCAATGTGGACCACTGACCAGAACAATAACTTTTGTGTTTGAGGGTTGGCAGATATTAGTGGGGCTTGGAGTGGATCGTGTGCTAACATCTGGACAGGAAGCTAGTGCAGTCTGTGGCATCCAATTGATACACCTTCTTGTGATGAAGGCAGAGGGTCGCATAGGCATATTGCCTGCAGGTAAACTGTGCTCAGATTCCATTCTTTCACTGGGTTTGTCTTCTATTGCTGAAAGCTGCTGTTGAATGCTGGTCAGGACAAACTGTAATGCAAAAATAGTAAGTTTTGTAGGAGTTGATGGTTGTCTTGAAGCTTGTCATTGGTGGATCTTTGGCTCTAGTGCATTAATTGCATATGATCCTGTTCCAGTTGTTGGTTCTAATGAGATTGCAAAGCCACCCATGACTACTACATTCTTCACTGCTACAGGCTGGTCATACCTGGTGATTGTTTCCTGTAAGCAAAGAGCTTGTCTCCCATTGTTGAGAATTTGCAATATGGTGTCATCTTTCAGAAAATCACATGCCTTCCAGGTCTTGGTGTTGTTCATGTAGTATATGTGTTGGTGGACTAAAACGACTTTCTCAATCCAGGTGGGATCTCAGAAAGCAATGCAGCCCAGGTCCTCAGACGAACAGGAGTCACTGAGCTGCATGGCAGTGTTCGCAGTATACTCAAGGAAAGCGTGCATGTTCTTCCAGGTGACCAGAATACTATAGTTTGGACTGTTGACTCTGTCAAAGTTCAAAAGATTGTGTCTTCTTGTAACATTGCTGCTGCAGTGGATTCAAATGACCATAACATTGAGAAGAGAGATCAGTATCTTACTTCATAGCTGGTATGAGTTCACTTGAAATTGATCAACCTGCTTCTGATATTTGCAATGCAGACATCTTCTGAGCATATGTCATTAGGCTGGTGCCCACCTTTCTAATCTCCTGTGGGCACCACCTTGGAATATTTGAAGACAAATTGCAAGATGGTCGGTCTTTCACAGCAATGTATGTAACCGGTTTTTGTGATTTTTGTGTCCTATTGAGGCATTATTACAGCCTTTTTCCTAGGTGGGACATTCAACTATCTATTGGTTCTATCACCGAAATCCAGAAAAGTAAAAATATAAATTGCTAGATTTCTATATTTGGTTCTAGTGGGTAGCCAAAGAAAGAAGAATGATGAAAGTAGATATATAGGATCAAAGGTTGCTGAAAACTCAGGCAGCCTAAACCCTTTGTTTAGTACCCTAAAACTGTCTAATACATAGGGCATGTTAGGGTCATAGGAGTCATACCCTTTGTTCAGGGTTGGACAGTTTTAGGGTACTCAGGTCCTATGTATATACATTTTAGGGCACTCAGTTTAGACAGTTATCATCTAGTATTGAATTAATATTTTATATATAAAAGCAACAGTGATGGTGTCTGTCTGTGTGCTTCCTCAGATGTAACTGAATCCAGAGAAAAAAAGAACAGTGATGGTGTCTGTCTGTGTGCTTCCTCAGATGTAACTGAATCCAGAGAAAAAAAGAAATCAGGAGCAGTCTGATTTTTTGAGGCAAAAGATTTGGTAGACCAGAAAAAAAATATTTAGGCCTTGGACAGCCCAGAATACATACATATATATATATTTTTTGTCTCGACCAAGACTACCTTTTTTTTTCTTTTAGCTACTGTCCATCCCGATTAAGGGGATGGATGAAATGTCCGTCCGGCTTGATGATGGAACAGATTTAAGGGAAGACCAGAAAAAAAATATTTAGGCCTTGGATAGCCCAGAATCAATTTTTTTAAAATTTTACATTGATCAAGACTACCTTTTTTTTCTTTTAGCTACTGTTCGTCCCAATTAAGGGGATGGATGAAATGTCCGTCTGACTTGATGATGGGACGGATTTTGGGGAAGCCTTTTTTTTTTTAGCTATTGTCTGTCCTGATTAAGGGGATGGATGAAACTAAGTTTAAAAAAACCGGGGGACTTCACAGTGACCGAAGGTCATGGGCACCCACTAGTCCATGTAAGTTAGTAGAATTTAAATAATTATAAAAATATCAAGCATTGGTTGATAGGTTATCAATGATTGGCTTGATAATTGAGTCAAAACACAATAACTGGTCGTGTTGGTTGGGTTCGGGTTTTTGGCTGAGTTTAGGTTTGTATACAAATCCTCGACTAAGAACTGGACATAAAATTACATGGATTTGAACTAGGCCAAAAACTTCACCTAACAAGTAAATAAAGACCTGGACCTAGCCTTAGAACCAAATCGAGTGGGCCTCTACATGCACCTGAACTTGTCATAAATTAGAACTCAACGAGTTTTAAAAATGTTTTTTACAAGGTCTGGGTCATAAGGTTATAGTCTTAGGTTTAAATAGGTTTTAGGTTCTAGGGCCCTACATTTAAGTTCTAAGTCTTAGGTCTTAAGATTTTAAGTCCTAGCCTTAAGTTTTGATTTGCAAGGTAACTTCAACGGGGACACTAAAATGGCCTTTACACAATTGTATTGTCAACTTTTACATAGTATCAGTTTGGATTTTGAACATTTGGACTTATAGAGTCACACCACCCACCAAAGCTGAAATAAATGAGGGCAAAGTTGACAAATGAGGGTAGTAACTTTGATATTGTAAACCCCCTTTATAATAACTCCCTTGGTGACCACCTTTTTTTTTTGGTGACACTAACAAATTGTGATTTAAATGTGTATAGGCACATTCCATATAAAACCTTGCAAGATTGTGACTATATACCAAAAAAAAAACTTACAAAATATTCTTTATGTCCTTTAATTAAGATGTTTTATTTTCTTGACAAGTTTGCATATTTTTTGCTTGTATGTATTAGAAAGTTGATTTTTTAATTCAATTTTAATTGGATTCATTGTTGTTAATTTGCACAACTTGAACACAAAACAACATTAACATTGCTAAAAGGAATTATAAAAGAATTTGGGCATGCTCTTGCTATGTTCAAAAGCCCTTCATGAGTGGGATTTAATGAAAATGATTTGAAATTTTTTAAACCTAAGATAGGAGCTATTGAATTTTGAGTAATGTTTTTCATTGAGAATTTAATTAAATTAAAAAAATGCTTTTGGAAAGAAAAATTTCTTGAATAACCAGTTGACACTTGGGCCAATGGCACAAGTTACAGTGATCATAGCAATAGGATGCAATCCTCTTCCGTCCTTATGAAATCGCTTGCAGAAAATTTCTAGTGTATTTGGAGGGCACTTTATCCAATGAAATTTCTCCTCAGCTAAGGGCAGGGTGTTTTGAAAAGCAAAAATCCAATCGGCAATTTGCTTTCCATATTTTTCATACCCGGTGAATACCCACTGCCTATCATAGGAGAAAAATAAAAAATAAAATTCTGCCCGATGCTTTATGTTGAGTGTGGCATTCTGGGCGTTCTCAAAATAAGAATCACTTGACTCCACCTTGGGCAAGTGCTCATTTCAAGACCAAGCCACCATTAGGAAGTTACACCCCTCATTTAATTGTGAAGTCCCATGGACCCAAACCCCTAATATCATACCTATTGTGCTTCGGATTAATTAGATGAGGTGCTTCTAAGTTCAATTTTTTTTTTTGGCAATTAGTCAATCTGATTGGCCCATCACTCAAAAAAAACAAACTATGAAGCCTCTCCAAAATAGAAGGCTCTATTTTGAAGTATAGAGTTCCTTGCTTTGGCCCACGTATATGGGTGAAAGGAGAATAACATTTGCCAAAGCAGATGGGATAAAAGTGATGGACAACTGAGTTACCAAGGTGGATGGATGCTACACATCCTCCTACATCCACCTACCTTGCACTACCCTACTAGTGTTGGGCAGTTATTTGATGCTTGAAAAGTAACCTTTGGTTCTTGTTTTCTGAAAATTTTGAAATATCATAAGAACCTCTGGCTCCAGTTTTTTGAAAAAATATTGGAATATAAAAAAAAATCTCTACTAGTTAACTCTGATTTTCTTTGGAAAATCCAAATAAAAGAACCTTCAGTTCTACCAAAGCATTTATTATATCTTTTTTTTTGGAAAAATGTCACCTTTTGGATGAAAACAATTGGCAAAAATTTGGACTTTTTAAAGTGTGATATTTTGCCAATTTCTGATATCACAAAATTGAGGGAAAAAAAAAACAACAATGGTTAGTGTATAGCAGAACTGGTTTTTGGACATTTTTCATAGAGAAACCAGGCAATTTCTTTTTTTTCCTAGTGAAATATCACCATTTTTAAACAAAGAAATTGGGAAAACTTTGTGTTCCTAATGTAATTTGACTAAGTGTGCCAAATTTTTATTAAATTTCGCTCATTTCACCATTTTTCAACAAAGAAATTGGGAATAATTTTTGTTCCTAATGTAAATTTCACTAATTTTTTTATTAAATTTCGCGAAATTCTAGATTAACAAAAAAATGAAAAAAAGAACCCTGGAACCAGGGTTATACAATATTGAAGAACTGCCTTGAGAACCCCCGGGTATTTTTTACCACAAATCTAATAACCGCCCAACCCATCGGTAAGGGATATCGTCAGTGTAATCACCACCACGGTTAGAGTTATGGGACGGGAATACCAACGAGAAAAAAGTTTTCTGTCTAGATATGTACATATTCATCCATCCATCGTGCAAGGTTCGCGCGCTCGTGGGAGTCGTGCCTTCACTAGCTTACCGACAGTTTTGCCTCACGCGCTTGGCTTTGATTTTGCTTGGCTTTGCTCTGCCTTGTGGAGCGATGAAGCGAAGGAACGACAAAGACGACGACGATCAGCAGCGCATCTCTAGTCTCTACCATGTGGATTTTTGTTGTTGTTGTTGTTGCCACCAGCTGTAGAAGGATCAATTATCTCTAGAAGGTTTCTTTTTCCTGCAGGAGACGGAGGAGGGGGGGAGGGTTATTATTGTCGGTAAGGGTAGCTTCTTCTTTGGAGCTTCTTGTTGGAGCCCTGAGGTAAGCCAGTCAAGGTGCCCCGCGGCTAGGACGTTTTGTTGCGGCATGTGAGTCTGGTGAAAGAGATAATAATCTAGAGCGGTTTGAACTTTTTGAGAGAGAAGTTGTTGGAGGGAAGGGTTTGAATCTCTGCCGCATCATCTGTTGGTGCAGGCGTAATAATATGTGCAACAGAGATTGATGGAATTTTGGCACGTGTTGCAGCGGGTCTCCAGGAACGAGCAGCAAATGTAACCAAGGCGTTGCAAGCAAGATGGATGACAGGTGCAACGGTATATAGGCCATGGCATCCAGAAAGCGGGAGTTTTTTCAAGATGCTTTCGACTCAGGGTGATCCCTGCAAGAGCAGCAGCTGGAGTCGATAGATGAGCTCATTGCACAAGCCAACGGGGCATTCTGCACCCGAGAGCTCAAAGTACCAGAGACAAGCTATCTAGGTACGATGTTTTATGGAACAAGCTGCCAGAGTAGGCATTAATGGAGCTTGTGCTTGTTCAACTGCCATTGAATATCAACATAGTGCATGCACACGCTTTCAGTAATCAATATTGGAAGCCCTTGATCCATGAGTCCTATCAGCGGTTTCAGAATATATTCACAAAATTTTCTTTGAAGAATTTGGTTGGATTAGCCATGGGTACTGTAGTTTTTAGATCATGGGCAAGAGAAGCTGCAACAGTTAGACTCCACCTGCAAACCTTCAAAAAAAGAATGGTGCGAATTTTGCAAGGAGGTTAACCTGGCTCCCTCGAGCCTCTATCAACAAGTAGAGCGTTGATTCCGATGTGTATGTAGTAGTATCCCATTTGTATGTATGTATATTGACTTTGCATCCCTTGCTGTGATCAATCCTACTGCAAGTTTGTGTTGGTGAGTTCCCCGTGTTCATTGACTTGGTTCTTTTTTATTGGCAAAGATGTAGATGGATGGTCAAAGAAAGCGAAACACATTCATAACCGAAGCAAGACTTTGTTTCCAATTTGCTTCCATTGTGGACTACTCAATTGAGGTTTGTGGAGCAGCAACAGATTTGCAGGAGCATATTATAATTGGCAACAGAAATTCAGGTCTTGAAAGCAAGATGTTTAAGGTATTTTCTGCAACTTATCATATGCCAATACGATTTGGAAATTTTTGATGGGCACCGTGGAATAATTGATTGTCTGGAATGATGTGACAGGGCTTGCAAGCTCAAAGGGATGGCAATTGAGACAAAAGTCTGCATTGATATTTGGCAAGTCCAATCATTGTTAATTCAAATGTGGAAGGTTCTCTCCCATATCCTTTCGACATCAAGTTGATGTGATTCCATGACTGCATATATAAGCCATGTTCTGTCAAATTTGCACCTTGTAGAAACAAATTGAGACCTTGTCTCACAGCAACCTCAGTCTCTATGCATACCTATACAGGTAGTTTTTGCCATGCCTTTCAAAGTGGGTAGGTTGAAGACATTACAGTTTATGAAAGGGTGTTTCTTGCAATATTCATCTTGGCAGTTTTTTCTGTGTTGGTTTATCAACATTCTTCAAACTGCTTCTGTCCCCGCGAATGGAGGCAATATTATATTATTTGACTACCACTGCTTTTGTTGGTTTCAGATCTCGGAGTTCAACGTCAGTGGGAACCCTGTCTTCAGAAATAGAAGCATTCAGGGGGAGTCTGTGGGTCCAGAGATTCCATTAAGGCCATCACTTCCAAATTTCACACTTGTACAAAAGATGTGTCAACGATTCACCTCTATGTAGGCCTCTCAAGGCCAAGTCAGCATTGAAGATCCTTGCTTTCATGGGGAGAAACTGACATGAAATGAAGCTTACCCTTACAGTTTAGTGCAGAGAATACTGAGGATTTTTTTTATCAGCTAGATATCGCTTGAGTGCTAGCCCACATCATTACTGAGTCTTTCCCTTGCTTCCAGCAATGCAACAGTAACGTATGATCTGCAGAATTGTCTGCCCGAAATCTTGGGCAGATTATTCTATACTTATCTAGGTGCCCATGATCATCATCATGACCTGATAGAAGTCAGTGGGTAGTCATGGCAGCTCATTGATCGCTGCTATTTCATGGTGAAGGTGATGGTTTGACACTTTTGGGAGGAACTCTCATAAGGTTATGACTGAACTCATTGCCATGTTAGGCAACAAGATTGTGATTACAGTTTTAAAGTGGAGTGATTCTCACAATGAAGGTGAAAAGGAGTCTTTCATATGAGAAGTACAGACTTTGGGGTCAATTTGCATATTGAAGGATGAGCAAAACACATGCTGGTATATGAATACATGTCAAACTCATCTCTGCAAAAATGGCTTTTTATTATTTAGTGAGAAATCTCAACTGTTTTTGGATTGGCCCAAACAATCATCATGGGGATTGCTCAAGGAGTGACATAATTGCATGAAAGCATCCCTAAACCCTAAACCCTAAACTCTTCAAATCTTTTGTTCTGTAGATTTATCTGCAATTTCATATGTATATCTTGTGCAAATGATGTCTGAACTGTTGTAGGCTAATGGGTGCATGGAGCTTGCTTTCCTCCCAACTCCAAAGTTCCAGCTTTTATTGAAAGGACTTGTAGTGGAAGGTTAGACGGAAAATAGTTGAAGATAATGAAAGCTTTTAGTTGAAAGGTGCAGAGCTCTGCATACTACCATTTGAGATGTCAACTAGTGCTCTCACCCACTTTGGAATTATGTGAAGGTGGAAGCTTTTTGTCACAGGGTTGAGGGTTTCAACTGGAGAAGAAACTTGGTCATGGAATCAAAGTGGTCAGGGTCTTGCAGTTTCTTCATTTTCCAAGGGTGAGAGGCATACTTAACTTGGTATCTGTACCCAATTCATGCTAATCTTTAAACCTGCTTTGTTTCGATCCTTGTGCAATTTCTGTGTCACTTTCTCAGCTTTTGCATTTCCAAATCTATGAAGGTTTTTGGTGAGATGCCACTGAGCAGTAACCCTCCTTCTTTTATCTGGCTTCAGTTGGGTAAGATTTAAGGGTGAATTTCACCCACGTGTCAATGTTCTAGTAGTACAGTCTTATGGGATCCAGTGTTTTCCAGCAGCCAGTCTCTGAGGTCATCACCACCAGGAGCCTGGACAACCAGATGACATTAAACTGTAAATTCGGAAGTGACTGGAACTCTGTTGCATGTCCAGAGGATGCAGACATGTTGCTAACTTGGCATTCATTGTGTCTCCCAAAGGAATGTTCAATGATGAAGTTAGAACACAAAACTAGTTTGCATTCCAGCTTGGTGCGGTGAGGTGAGAGTTGCTTATTGAATGAAGTCCACAGATCTAGAGTCTATCAGATTAATTCCTGGATCACATGCTATGATGTACAAACCTGACATGCGGATGTGTTTAAGCTCGGCTCTAAATGCAGGTTCTTCGAGCTCTTCGTACTGAAACAGCCCAGTAAATGGAAAATGAGGCTCACAAACTGATTTTAAGGAAGAGGAAACCACAATCCTTGTTCAATGGTGAATGTGGAGTCTGCTAACCTCTTCAATATGTGCAAGATGGAATTGCTGAACTAAAGAGCAAATCATTCCCGTGAGATTCACTGAACTGACTTCCCATCTAGTTGATTTCCATTTCAAGTTCACAAAGATCAGTTTGAACAGCTAGAACACTAGGACTGCTAGTACAGTTTGCCTAGTTTCATCACTTGTTGTGTGTTTGGTAAAGTGGACAACTTGGCAATCTGTTGGAATGTACAAATTGGTCAGGGTCTTGTTTTTTGGTTTTCCAAGGGTAGGAGGTTGAGAACTATTGGTACTCGATCCTTGCTCTGTGAGTAAGCTTTGTGCTGTTTCTTCTCACTTAAAATTCTCTTGCTTTTTGCATTTCAATATGTATGGAAGTTTGTTGGTGAAATGCCCTGCAGTACCTGATTGTTGTATCTGGCTTCAATTGGGTAAGATGCAATGAGCTCTGGATTGCACCCAGGGTTGAATGTCCTCTGAGTATGATGTAAAGGATCCAACCTTTTGCAGTAGACTTAAGTTTCTCAGGAAGCCATCACTGCCAGGAGCCTGGACAACCAGATGACATTCTGCAAAGTCAAAAGTGAATGGAGCTTTGTTGCGCATGTCCAGATGATGCACATCTGTTGCTAACTTCCAGGCATTCATTGTGGTCAATTGCATATAAGTTACTGTTAACATTGACCCTTTTTCCGTTGTTTGATGAGCTTCCTCTAGAGAAGCTGGTATCACTCCCCTCAAATGAAACATGAGGTTGAAAACTAATACTTGCAAATTGCTTTTCTATTTACTAACATGTGTGTCCTACAGGAATGGTGAAAGTGCTTAGAACAGAAAACTATTGTGGAGTCCAGATGTGAGCCTTGAGGTATTTCGTGAGATGAGATTTCCTTTACAAACAAGCACACACATCTCCAGGAATCTATCAGATTGAACAAGTGAACTTCAATTCATATCCTAAACTAGTAATAAACCAGATGTGAATTAGTTCTAGGCAATTGGCTTTTTGCAGGTTCTTTCAGAACTCTTCATGTGGAATGTAACTCAGCCAGGACATGGAAATGGGGCTAGGATATTCAAGGGAGAGGAACCATGGCAATCCTTGCAATGGTGAATGTGGAGTGTGCTAATGTCTTGAATATAAATTGCAAGATGGGATTGCTGCAGCTACAGAGAAAAGTCATTCATGTGAGTAGACTATTCATTGAGCTGATCCCAACAAATTGATTTCCATCACATGTAGCTGTGCAAAGAATTTCAACTGGTCAGCTAGAACAGGACTGCATGCAGTTTGCCTAGTTTTGACACAAAATTGTTATTTGTGGTTTGCTGAGATGCTGTTCACAGGAAAACATGACATAGACTTCAAGTTTTGAGTATGCAGTTAAAAGATTGCCAGAAAAGTAGAGAATTTGAAAGACCATTTGCTAGCTCATAAAGAACATAACTTCTGCAAATATGATTGAAGTTTTATCCATGAAAATTTGTGTCCTGTGTCCAGAGCTTGTTTTACAGAAAATCCTTACTTGTACAACAGAAAAACTTGTACTCAAATAAGGTTTGCAGATTAAGCAGCTGCAGCACAATTACGCAAAATCTGAGAACAGTTCTGAGAATACATCATCTACAGACCATGGCTGAAATTTGTAGCAAATCATGACTGGTTCCAGCCATCTTCAGAGAAGTCTCTGAAGATGCACAAGGATTTCGCCAAGCTGCAGCTACTTGCTCCTGCCATTTCTGGTGCCTCCACCTTGTGTAGAATTTGGGTTGTTAGGATCCTGAGAATTTGGTTTGTTAGGATCCTGTGGTTTTGGAGGTTGTTTGATCTTTGATGGCCCAATATCACCAAAAGAATTGAAGTTGTCCTGTGGGCTAGTGCTACCAGCAGCTGCAGAAACACAACCCACCTGCTTCACCATCTGATGCAGGTTCTTCATCTGATCTTTGACGCAAGACATACTGGGATTTTATGGGGATCAAGTGGAGCTGAAGCTGCTGATGATCCTGGTGACTTCGGAGACTTCTCCCTTCTGGAATTACAATCATGCACATCAGAGAACACAAGAAGTAAGTAACCCAACCCTTCTTGACAAAGACAGAGTGGGTTCTTGTCAAAAACCAAAGAAGAACAGCAAGCTCCCTTTTCATCCTAACATTGCAAAATCACGAAACAGAAGGCACTGCAAGTATAAAGAAACAAAGTCCTATGTTGGTCGCTTTCCATTAGGCTGCTGTGATCACATCACACTGTGTGTAACAACAGTTGCAAGTAGCACAGAAGAAGAAGGAAGTAACATGTAATCACCTGCACTTTCCGATAGACGTCGATACGGGGTCGGAGTAGCGCCACCCAACTGGATCGATTTCGTGTGCAAATCTTTCTTGGTTGCCCAGCTAACAACTACAAGCAAACTTATATTCTCTATGCTTGATAAGCTCGAATTGTGAACTGATTTGCGAAGACGGAGAGCAGATTGATAGCAATGCGAGAGAAGGCTTGAGTTTGAGAAGCCCGCATTGATGTGAATTATTTTTGATCTGTGAGAACAGCGATGGCTGTAAACCTGTGCACAAATTTGGGACAAACTTGGAGGACACACCAAGGTAGAAGAGACCGAGGAGACTTGGCCAATTTGTTGTAGGCTAAGCGACAGAAAACTGGTTTTTTGCAGATGGTGTCGCCACATCATTTGTTTGTTCAAGATAGTTGACATTGACCTAGGTTTATCAAAGCAATACCATCCCAAGAACCATTGCATACCCTTCCTCCCATGCAAATTTTTAAACCCACCATAGTATGTAGAAGGTTTTTTTTTGTGGTATCAAAATAGCCAAATTTGAAATATTACAGAATCATTTTTAGTGACTAATATAAGTTGTTTATGTGTGCTAAACATGTGGCTACACAATTATTGAGAATTATATGCTATGAATGCCATATATGGATAAATTTCATGAGGACACACATGTTGGCTACGGAGCGAAATGGTATTTAATTAAGCAATATATGTGCTGATTTCATATTTTCACCAAATATTTTCACAATATTTAAAGTCTAATATGTTGTAGAAAATTCCATCGATCAACACAAAAGATTTACAAAAATTGAAAATAACCTATGTGTACAAAATGGAAGCCAAAATGACAATATTTTAACAATAACAAAAACATGATAATCAACTTTTTGGATGTAGCCCATTTTGTTTCATTACTTTGGATCAATTTATTAAAATAAATCACAAATTCAAGTCCACATGTGTGTAATATAATTGGGATTTCAATGAATTCAAAATTTAATGGTTTTGTCATAAGCACTAATGGATCCAACTATCCATTGCACTTGTTACAAATCAAATATGGTTTACAACATTTATAATTGGTTACAATTAATTACAATTTATTGTAGATACTTTTATTATTAATTTTTTGAATTGAAGGAGAAAATTTTTGTCCAAGAAGATGGTTAAAGGTGTTACCATCACTTGTATGGAGGAAGTTTCAATTGATGGAAAATATAGTATGGAGGTTACATGTCACATGGACCCAATTTCATATGGGAAGTTAATATATTAACTTTTTTGTTGGATTTGCTATTTGTTTTGTTTGAATCTTTGTTTTTTTTCTTTTGTTTTTTATTT
>Ga0209208_10005127_pt1 | contig 18335 bp, 19 predicted proteins | sample S1TSphfallax_3_FD_187694 | JGI IMG/M metagenome (GOLD analysis project Ga0209208, IMG submission 187694) | Host-associated microbial communities from peat moss isolated from Minnesota, USA - S1T2_Fd - Sphagnum fallax MG (SPAdes) (version 2) | ecosystem: Host-associated > Plants > Peat moss >... | reverse complement strand
CTCATAGCCCATTCATTTCCTATAATTGAAATCCCCCCATTAATTTTATAATTTCAGCCCATCTTCCTATTTGCATTTTTCATCATTACAAATCCTTTAGTTTTTTTTTTGTGGCCTTCATATTTCTTCATTGTCATGGATGGCTTGGGGGTGTTAATGGTGTTATACCAAGGCAACATATTTTTATGGTGGTACACCAAGGCAACACATACGGCCAATTCACTACATGTTTTGTCACACCTAAATTTAAAATGTTACTATATGTGATGCAAGGTTGTGCACAAATACCATTAAAAGCATGAATTCACAATGGCTATTGCCACATTGCTTAGTATGTATATTAAAGTCCCATGACAAAGTATGCATCACATCCTAGCATGTAATGAAAAAAATTACAAATACACCAATTTCACATGAAATTCAAATACAATTCTAGAATGTGCACAAATGAATTTTTTTAAAAAACTAATAATGTTTCCCAGATAAGAGTATAAGAAATATGTAAGTGTGAGTATAGAATCTTGAAGCATATTTTATTCCACATTACATGTGTCATTCTCTTGTGATAAACATAATGTTGGGGAGTCAAAATATGTCATTGCCCACATTTCATAATCTAGAAAATCTAAAGACCCTTTGTGTCGCATAATACAATAGTTAGATGAAGATGCCTTTAATAAAAAAGGACATGCCTTTTAATCAATGTGAACTAGTTAGTCATTTTGAACAACTTAAAAAACTTGTTTTTGTAATAGTGAATGTTATCATAATGGGTTTCAAATTATCAAAAGAACACTTACTTGTTCCAAACAAATCTCCTCCTTAGATACTCCCCCTCTAAAAACAACATTAGTACATGTTGCACAACATGTTGCACACCACTTGAAGATACATTCAATTGCCCATATAATTTTTAGTACAAAGTCTTGAAAGTCAAGAGCAAAAATTAAGTGTCAAATGCTATTCAATTGCTAAAAGATGATCAACATAATCCCCCACCAAATTCAAGTTTTTAAACCAAGGATCTAACATGAAACTAATAAACATATTGTGTGCTTTAAACAATTTGAAAAAATCCATGAAATCCAAAAAAAACAAGTTTAACATATCTTTAGAAAGTTGGACATACAACTTGATAGCTATGGCAAGAGCATTTAATAATAACAAATATCCACAATGTTGCTTAAACACACATGCAAACATAATAAGAAACAATGCATCACAAATTGCTTTAACAATTATCCAAGTTTGTTTAGAAGGAATCCAGTTGGCTAAAGTTTTTGTTTGGCAATTGTAACACATGATGATAATAGTTCGATAAGTTAAACATTGCTCAACTTTGGTTGCAAATTGTGTCTTCACTAGAGTTATGAATGTAAGCAATGTTAAGATCAAGATTTTCAATGTACTAGAGTTTTTGGGCCATGTCATGAAAGCTTGAAGTGATGTTTGCACATAGTTGATGTTAGTCATTCCCAAGTCCTTAAAAACCTTGTCATTAGTGATCTTCCATATTGAGTTACTTTGTTCATTACATGCCCAAAACATGCCCCATCAAATGGAGTAGGCAAGTTCAATACCTCACATGATATAACAGATTTTAAGGATGTGGTCATGGCATCCAAGTTGGTTCCTTCATCCTTAACATAACACAAAATCTTCAATGTGAAACCAAATTTTTTCAACAAAACTTTCAATTGTTTTGCTAATTTGCACCAATAGTGTCATTGGCTTCAAAAAGTCCTATTGTGACATGCTAAAGCTTCTAATTAATAGACAAAAGTTGATGACAAGAACAAAAATGTTTTGTTGCTCTACTCATCCATAGATCAAATGTAGTTGTGGCATAGGTGTTGCATCAAGGAGAGGTTTCACACAAACATTTAACCACATTTAACACATGGCTAAAAGAATATCTTTTGACAATGTTTTTCGAAGAGGAAACACCAACTTTGGATCAAGCCTCAAAACCAATCTACACATCTACACATTTTCACAAGTGTTCAAGGAAAAATATCCTTTAGCATGGCACAACGCCAAGTCCTCCATAAACAATTTATGTGCCTCATCTTGTTTTTTTTAAAGGGTTTTGCCTCCAAAGAAAGATGAAATTACACCTAGTGCCATTTTTGGGCATTTCTTGGTTGGCTACATATACCTAGTACCTTCATCATTCATGGATTGTGAACCCCCCATGTCTTCAATGGAAAAAATTTCAACAACATATGCTTTGGAATGTTCAACTTCAACATGTTGTTTCATAAAACTTGTCCCAAAGACTTGTCCTATGAAATTACCTTTTTTTCCCTTTTTGTTTTCTTTTCAATTAAAGTAGGAAGGACAACATGAGGGGAAATACATAGGCTAACTTGCACCACATGGAAAAAATTTGCATCATTTGGCAATGGGGTTGAGGCATCCAATTTTGCGTTAAGTTCTTAATCTATTGCCATTACTTAAACTTAATCATTGCAAAATAAACATTAAAAATTTTAATTTTAATTTTAATTTGTCCTAAATGAAAATATAAGTGTGCATGACGCACTCCCAAGTCCTAAGTTAGACCCAAGATGGGCCTTGGTTTCTAAAACAACAAAATTGTGGGGATTTGAAGGCACGCTCCCAGCTCTCAGCACTAAAAGGGGTAGAGGGGCGTGCTGAAGCTCCGGGATGGGACTAGGAAGAGTGACAAGCTTTAGTTACTTACTCAAACTTGCATCAAAACCAACTAACAAGTTGGTTAGTTCACATTCTAGAGCACCCTTGGTGCTAGGACAAGCCACGAACAACCCTGGACTCACAAGACTCACCACGGCCCGGATTCGGGGGAAGCCACCACTTTCCCCCATATAGTATTCTTTGCGTTACTCCGCGGCACCTACATCCTAATGATTTTTTGTCCCGGGACTCCCAAGGAGGAGTCTTGAAACTGTCCCAGTTTGGACTCCCAAAACTTTGTGAACTCATACCTCCTTGCTCAGACCTTCGATTGGGATGAAGTTTGAAACAAACTTGTAGCTCTCTTTGAGAGCTTTCTAATAGTGTGTCGTACTCCACTTGCACACACCGGGGTCGGGTCGTTTCCCGACTTTTAGTGGTCGGGAGTCAAACTGCCACTTTGATTCCTAGCCCTTCTTTTTGCCATAACTTGTGCAACAGATGTCCAAACGGCTCATGCAAGGCCATTTCGACATTTAAACTTCGATAGTTTTCCAGTGACATGAAAAACACCTAAAGGCGAGGTGTTTTGACCCCTACAATCGAACTCTGAAGTTTCGAGAATCTTGGAGGACTCCCAAGTCCCCGTTTCAGGAGTGTGAGTGTCATCCTCACACTCTTCCAAAAGTGGAGTTGCGACAGTGCAAGTTTAAGGTAAAAAATAAGAGAACTCATTTGGATTGGTTAGAATTTTTGTCTAATGATGTTTCTGCATGTTGAATGTGTTAGAGCTTCTATCTACTACTCATAAAAACTTGAAATTTTTGTTGTTGTTAAAAAGTTTGTGTGCTAAAGCTACTATTGTTGGAGATTTCTTGATAAAATTTCTACTACTAATGGGGGGCACAACTACTAGTGCTCCCAACCCTTACACAAATGAAAGAAAAAGGGAAGCAAGACAATTTTAATGCACATTTTACACACAACACATGCACAAGAATAGAAGAGAAAGGGTGCAAGGCAACAAGGGGGTACTAAATGTGAACATTTTTTTCATTTGAAGTCGAAAACAAACTAGCTTGGGCAATGGTGTTCCTACCTGAGTTCCCACCTCCTACCCTTATAAACAAACAACAAAAAAAAGGGGAACAAGAAGATGTGGCACATAATGATGTCGAAGAGGCATTTACAATTTGAAAATAAACAATTAAGCACCAAGATGGGGTTGGGAGTGAATGCACTCAGAACTCCAAACATATGAGTGATGTTGATCAACCATACATAAGTAACAAAGAATCAAGCAAGGTGACCATGCGCGTGTGGGCCAAGGGGGGGGGGGGGGGGGGGGGGGGGGGGGGGGGGGGGGGGGGGGGGGGCGATGTGAATATCCCATGAATGTCTTGTTGTCTTGAAGCAAGCATTGAGCTTGTAGGTGTTGGCAATGGTGTTTTTTTGCTTCAGCCAACGAGCAGTTGGCTCTTGCCCTTGCAAAGAAACAAGAACAAAAATGGAGCAACGAAATGAAGCACAAAAAACATGACATGGCCCCTGAAACACAAAAAACTCCAATTAGATTTGAGTGATGGTGATTAGGCACACATAAGAGCAATACCAATCAGCCAAACATAAGTGATGAAAAGGCAAGGGAGGGGGGGAGGGGGGGTGACTCCATGAACATTTTGTTCACTTGAAGTTGGCGTTGAGTTCAACAAGCAATGGTGTTCCATTTGGTTCAACAATGAACTCCTACCCCTACAAACAAACAAAAACAAAAGGGTGGCAAAAAGATGAAGCACCTAAAACACAAAATATAGGGCCCCTCAAGCACAAAGAACTCCAAATAGACTTGAGTAATTGCAATTAGGCACACATAAAAGTCATGACAATCAACCAAATCCAAAATCGACAAAAAGACAAGGGGGTGATTTCATGAAAATTTTGTTCACATAAAGTTAACATTGAGATGGATAGGTGATGGTACTCATCATGCTTCAACAATATGTTCCTACCTCTCATCCTTACAAATAAACAAGAACAAAAGGGGAGCAAAGAGACAAAACACACGAAACGGACATCCTTTGAATAACTTTCTTCTCCAAATAGATGACGGGATGAACAAGCAATAAGGGGGGGAGGGAGTGAATGCATGAATCACACAAAACATGAAATTTTAAATTCCAAATATATGAGCAAGGTGAAGAGGTCATGATTTGCTCACCTTAGGCTCACTACTGAAATCATGACAATGCCACCTTTGTTGATTGGATTCCTATTTACAAAACATTTGGGCCCCTAACCCATTACAAACAAAATGCCTCAACACTTCAACACTAAACATCTAAAACCCTAACCCTAAATCAAGGAAAAACCTTACTCCCATATACACAACATTTATATCACGAAAAAAATATACATGTGAACATATAAATGTATAAAAAATAATCTACTTATCGGACAAGCATGTGTAAATATATAAGGAATGTTTTATACGACTTATAAATATAAATTATTTACATTTATACATCATTTACCTACCATATATATGGCTATTTACACTTACATGCACAACATTGAAACATACATGAAGGTTTTTTTGTTTTAGATCTTCAACTTGGCAACAAGATCTAAAACAAAAATGTATGGTAGTTGCAACAAGTATTCCTAGCCTTTTATTTTTGTAGTGTACACCATATTCCAATGAGCCTTCCAAACTTCAAAAATATCTCCTTTCTTTGTTGACAAGATCCCAAATGTTTTTGGGTTACATATTTTTTTCTTTCCTTAATTTTTAAAAAAAACTCAAGGCTATGTAGCCACAACTTCTTTCATTCTTTATTTGCAATTATGTAGGTTCATAAATCTTCATCAAAGCCTTATTGAAGTTTTAAAAATAACATCAAATTAATTTAAAACATTTATATTTCAAAAACGAATTTTATATTAAATTTTTAATTTATCTTAAAATTTTCATGTGTTTTATTTTAATCAATTCTTGCATAATCTTTCAAAATATTTTTTTAGGAATCTCATTTTAACAAAAATTAACAGAATTGAAGCAAATTATTTATATGGTTACCCAAAAAAAAAATTATTATTAAAAAAATTAAGCATATGAATTGTTTTTTACATTTCATACAAAAAGGCAAGTGATAACCCAAAAAAATTAAAATGATATAAAGGCAGGATTAAATCAGTTACCCAACATTCATATTTTTGAGAAAAAACCCAACAAGTAGATGGGTAGACTTCAAACCAACAAAAATATCATCACGCCACGCCCAACCACCGTGGTCTAAGAACATAGAGAAGAAATAACGTAGTAAAATCTGAGTGTGTCGATCAAATGACTGGATTGGATTGGATTGCATTGCATGGGTGCACCCAAAATCTACACATACGCGTCGGGTTAGCTTGGGGGCAATTATAAATTATTGTAAGTTCAATTGTACGTCAATCGTACCTTAGTACTATTACAGACGCTGAGAAAAACCAGTGTGCCCACAAGTGCTCCACAAGAATTGGACAAGGGCGAACGCCTCTCTGTAGCAGACATTTGTGCTCCTCTCTCTGCCTCCCTGTGTGTGTGTGTGTGTGTGTGTGTGAGATATCGCATGTGTGTGTAACCCGCTGTGCCAGCCAGCGAACTTGTGTGTGTATCTCTGCGTTTTTACCTACCACCAACACCGACCTCGCCACTCTCATATATATACTTCTATTAATCCGTCGTTATAGCATCATCCCGGCAAGCGACCAAACACATTCTCCAGTTCTTTCCCGTTTGAAACACTTCTTTGCATTTCGTTAGACTCTTCGTCCTACATGCACGACCTATACTACGCTTACACACTAGCTCTGCATTCAAGCTTCTCGTTTCCTCTGTAACTGTCTGTCTGTGCGTGGTTTTCGTTACGGTTGCGGAATCGAGATTCGATCAGTGCTGGTGCTCCGTGAAATCCCCGGATTTTCTTCGAATTTGATCCGGAATGGCCACGTTTATGGACCAGGCGAAGGACTTCGTGGCGGACAAGATCGCTCACATGGAGAAGCCGAGCGCTGACTTGACGTGGGTACAGATCAAGGACGTGTCTCATAAAGCTGTGACACTGAAGAGCGATGTGACTGTTACAAATCCTTACGACCACGACCTCCCTGTTGTTGAAATCTCGTACCGTCTCAGAAGCAATAACAGGTACCGACGTTGTGTTTGTTCAACTCTAGTCTCTGATCCGTAGTTTTCTGTCCCTTTCGATGTTCTTTTTTGTGACCATCATTTCTTCTTCTTTCTCACGGTGTTAAACTTCAGGGAGGGTTGAGAATGAATATCGCGTCTTGCTCTAATCAAGCCCCCTGATCCATTATGCAGGGAGATCACATCTGGCACAGTTGGTGACCCAGGATCGGTGCCAGCCAATGGAAACACCGTCATGGAAGTTGTATCAGATGTGTCACCCAGTTTCCTATTCAACTTGATGAAAGATATCGGGGCTGATTGGGATATAGACTACGACTTCGATGTTGGAGTGAAGCTGAACCTGCCAATTATTGGCTCCTTCACCATTCCACTCCATAAAAAGGGGTGTTTGAAGCTTCCAACACTCTCTGATCTCTTTTAGGGTGAGAATACAGAGTGAAATAGCTGACCATAGATTTTCTTCTAAATCCTGGACAGGCTCCGTTGTCTTTTCTTCAGAAATGCTCTCTTGACAATTTGGACACAGAGGAGTTTTTAAAGGATTTCTGGCACAAAGAGTACTAGAATGCGTTGCTCCATAATAAAACTCCAGAAGAAGCAATAAAATTGTGAATTCCAGTGAGTACATTGAAGAAGGCCTATTTTGTACTATGAAAGCTTTTGTTAAACTGTGATCATAGCTCCATGGTAAATCCATAGGCAAATGCAAATTTAGTATTCTTGCAATCTCTGCATGAAACTATCGATTTGCCTCACACCCCATGTCTATTTGCTTCAATGGATATCATTCTTCTGAAGACCTAAAGCATGTGGAGAAATTTCCTAAGTGTATGTGGAGGGCACCTTATTTCTAGAAAAGAGAAAAGAGAAAGGGATCTTGTGCCTGCTCTGTAAAAGTGCGATGAAAATTATGCCTGTAAGTGTAAGATCCCCCTCACTCTTAAAGAGTAGGCATAAGAACCATCTTCCAAAGTTCATGATAATGTTCACCTTGTGATAGGTAAAATCCACAGATTGGGAACATATCCCAAAATGCTGGGCTGTACTTCACTACCATCTTGTCCTAGGCCTCTTATTTTGTGAATGCTACCACCCTGAGGCTGTACTCTGCGCTTTTCTGATGAGGTAAATAGGACTTTCCCCTCAAAACATGGCTGCTGCCTGTGCAAATATTGCAAAGGATGTAGCAAGAGTGTTGTTGTCCATAGAATATCTTTTATGGTTAGAATTGGCAGAGTAGATACAGTGTTATCAACATAGCACACCTGCCACAGACCCAATTTCAATGGCAAATTGAAGAAAGTAACGCATACAACTGCAAAGCTTACCCACATTATTCCAACCTTGCGTCAGCAATATGTTGTTTCAGAAAGCATCCAGTTCTTTAATGTAAGAATTTAATAATCTGGTGTTATTGAAGTCTGACATTGCAACAATAGTATAAATGGGGAACTATCTCTTCTTGAGCAATAAAAAAAAAGACAACACATTAAGGTCAAAAGAAGGTGAAGTTACCATGAACTACGAAAAGTACCCTTAGAAACCTAAACATTCCAAATCTGCCTGCCAATTGTTGAGAAAAGCAAATAATAATTGGCTTCCTAATCTTGACCAGTGTTGGGTAGACATCCTTTTTTTCTAATACCCTTGGTTATAGGTAATGGTTTTTGCCTTAAAAATTTACAATCTTTCTGTTTTGAGGTGTTGAAATTTAAGTCAACAAACTACCCACCATAGTAACACTTCCATACAGAGGGTGGGTTTTTACACAGTTGGAACAATTGAAAAAACAGTTTGTGGTCACAAATTGTTAATTCATCTTGCTTCCTTCTTCAGCTAATTAAAGCTTTGAGGATCTTTATTTACCTTTCCTGGTGCTTGCGCCGTAAACCCTGAACCAGGCAATTAGAAAGGTCCACTATGTGTACAAACAAGTAGACAAGCTAGCAACATTTGACTGGTAAATTCCAGATGGCTCACAATATATGCACAAAAATAGCCTGTAGAATCAGTCATATAGGTATATGGGTTCTTCAAAAACCAACTGTAGAGTTAGTAACAGGAGAAGTGATAGAAGAACTTGTTGTTTCAAGGTTGACACATAAACCATTTGATATTCCAAAACACAATGTCAACTGTTTAAAAATCAACTGGAGTGTTCTGTAGTATACACATTCATCAATCATACATTCTTATTCAATTGACCTCTAGTATAGCTAAAGATTAATTGGAATATTTTGAAGCCTACCCACTGATCAATATCATTATTCTTTCAGTTCAACAGAGAAAATACAGTGGCCAAAGGTCAGAGGTGACAAACCACCAAACTTTGGCTTCTTCAACCCCACAGTATATTTCAAACTACATTATGAGTAGCATGCTCATATCAAACCCTGGATGAAAGAACTCTAGATCTCAACTCCTTTATGGGTTTGATCTTATGAGACATCCTAAATCAAAACCCTGTTTCCTTCTCGAGTTCCAGATAATCATTTGTTCAAGCCTGCACATGATCCTAAGGTCTTAAACCATACAGAACAGAAGCCCATATTGTGAGATGTCACAGTTAATTTGCTTTCTGTTGGGATGGGCCTGATCTAAGGGAAGGTCCCCTGTGGTCTTTCGGCTTTTGACTTCAATCCATCCAAATGCACAGAAAAAAAAAACACAACTTGTGATCTTAAAATTTTCTCACTTCATTTGTGACAGCTCAGCAAATGTACATAAAACAAGTCATCAAAGAAGCAACCATAAAAGAAGGAATCTGGCTTTCACAATGAACATGTACAAAAGTTGATAATGAAAACGCCTCAGAGCTGCTCCAGGATGAGAGCAAAATCAAACCGGAAGTTGCGGAAGGCCTTTCCTGGAGGCTCTTCTGGAACAATTGTGACTGGAGTTTGTGCCCGTTCTGGGGGAGTTGAACTGGAAATAGGTGTACTAGGTGTACTAGGCCTTGTGATAGGTGTTGGTAACAAAGGTGTAGCTTGGCTGGCTGGTGCATTAACTCCTGATGCACCTGATGTCATATTTTTCACCTTCCAAACTGTCGCTCCTAGTTTACAAAAAACCCAGATTCAGAATCAAGTTGGAATAGCAATTGTCTCTCTGTGCACATGAGATCACCTGACTTTCATGACAATAGTGCTGTTATAAATGTAGATTGTAATCCAAGGGTTGGATTATGATCTACATGTACAATGGCACTCTTGTCATGAAAATGATGCAGCATGTCTTGCGCACAGCATCTCAGGTTTCTTTAAGTGAGAAAAGCTGTTAGGGATAATGCCTTTGTAGTGTCTATTGAGTGTATTAAATGACACTACTATTGTACTACTGTTCTCAACTGGAGCTTTGCCACCCCTACAATGACCTAAACAAGGAACAACAGCATCCAGTTTCTATATCAAACTGAAGAAACTTGGGACCAAAAGTAATGATGGCAACAATACAAGTCTACTATCAAGATATCATGGACCATAAGTTAACTCTGTTTTCTCTATACCTGCAAATTTGATGACATACAGTAGGTATCATCAATTTTTGCAAGTTTAGCAGTGGACAAGAAGGCTACCTCGAAGAGGTGTTCCTGGCCTTTGAAGCCCAGGAGGACGGTGCTCCTCTATCCACTTTATGAGTGGCCTGTACATATGAGCCACAATTGGCTGTGAAATGAGGTTACCATACAATTCAAACTGAAGAATAACCCACCAACACAACATTTCAATCATTTGATCACAAGAGTAGTATGTGCTACACTAGGTGAAGTGTACATACATCACAAATGGAAAGACCATGAAGTACTTAAGCCCTGTTGGACCCCTTTGATGAGACTGGGGCTCATTGCTTGCCACTGGTAACTCATCTACCCGATGCCAAGCTATTTCCTGAACACCAACAGCAAATCATGGTGGAATATAATTTCCAAAAATGCCAAGAAACCAACATTCTTTGTATTATTCTATGTTCCCACACTTCCTAAGTTTCCTAGTTCCTACATCCAGACTGCAAAGTTGCCAAAAGCAATTTAGTACCAAGATTACAAGAAAACTCACTGATTTTGTACAATCTTCAATTGCAAATTCATGCTTGCTCAGAGTGAGGTAGAACCGTGCAGCATGGGTGAGTAGAAATCATACACTGATCTCCTTTTTGGTCTGAGGAGCAAAAGGGGTGCTCTCATTGACACCTGCAATAATGTAAAGACGCATTCGCTGCATCCCCATTACAACTTCCAGATGGTCCTCTATTTTCAATTTTGCTGATACATCATATCCTGTCTCCTCCCATACCTGCACCACTGTGATACACTCATTTTTCTAGCCAAACAGACTCACAGCATCCAAGTTGAGGTAATGCCAAAGTCAAGGACAACCTGTGGTATCAGACATCAGCTACTTGTGTTTCTTGAACCTGGCTATAAGTCTCAGATGTGAACCCATCTGGACACAGACAGCGATAAGGCATGAGACTATTGGAAGACTATTGCAAGTTGAATGGTCAATACTGTGCACCTTGGATCTTTCTGAAGCTGAAATAATAAGATCTCACAAAACACAATTCAGATGTTTGCATCATCTATAATAGATGGAGAAAAGAGAGGGGAAGGTGAGAAACAAAGGATTTGTGCTCAACCACATTTCATAAAACACACCTCACGAACAGCACAATCACAATCCTCTTCATCTTTATTTTTCTTTCCTCGTGGGAAGCTCCAGCTTGCACCTGCTTTCCACCCCTTCACTAGCAGACACTGTAGCACCAGAAGACACCTCAGCCCCAATACCATAATCAACTCCAAATAATGCAAAGAATCCTCTGTGCACAACAGGTCCTTTATCTCAAATTCCTTAGCTTCCACTATAATATGGCCTATTGCTATGACTCAGAAGTCAAATTAAGACATTCCAGAATTTGAAACAAAAACTGGGCAAAGGAAGGGGCTAAAAACAAAAAGGCATACCCGTTCATATGATTCATCAAGAATAATAGCACCTGTAACAGGCACACTGGTCTTATATGTTGTGAAGTCCTTGTAAATGCCATCAATGTGTGTTATATATGGTCTCAGAGCTGAACAGCTGTGAAACACTTGTGAAATACACCAAGTTAAGGAAATTTCTTCTTACTTAGAAACACAAACATTTGCCTTATTCTCTGCTGTGAAAGTCAACAGGTTTGGAACATGTTCACAAAGAAGGGCTCATCTGCTGTAAGTATGGGTACCAATACAAAAGACACACATCATTTTGAAACTGGGGTACATAACATCAATGCAGAACTGTCCACAGAGAAACGGTTCATACTTCAAGTACTAGGCTGCAAATATATGGCACATCTGACAAATATCTTCATAAGTAGTGAGAACTTCTCCATACTTCCAAGTCCAGTCAACCAGAACGGAATTGAGAGATCACCTCACAACATATCAGCAAAACAGATATCTGACAAACATGTAATTAGTCTTCCAGGGGGGCTTCTCAAGTGTATCCTACACTTTAAAGAAGCTCAATTGAACACTACAGGAGAATGGCAAGATACAAACACTTTGGGTCAGCAGTATGCATATCCATGAGATTATAGATAAACTCCACAATAAGACTTTGAAGGTGACAATTATGACAGAACCAGCAAAACCAGAATGAACACAAAAATAATTTATGTGGTCATAACCTTCTGAGTGTCACCCACAAAGTATTAGACCATCATCTTGAAAATGAATGGTGACTAGCTGTTATTACTCCCCAGACTCCATCACCTCCATGTAGATAAATACACAATAATATGCAGAAAATTTTGGGGAAAAAAAACTTTACAAAAATCTGGATCTAAGTTTCTGTTGCATTTCTTGAAGCAAGAGGAAGAGTTGATCATATTATATTGGACACTATTAAGAGAATAAGCTGACCAAAAGAATCAAGTATCCTCATTGAAGCTGCAACAAGCTGGTGAGGGTAAGCTTCATTTCATTTTAGCCTGTGCTGTACATGCAAGCATCTAAGCCCAAGGTATAGAAAGGCCAATGTGAAGGGTATTGTTAGGGGGACTCCTGCAGCCTGAACATCCCTCAAGCACACCACATGCATTGCACACACATTCATTACTTCAGAGGATACTTAAAGAGGTGAATTCACGCAAAGTCAAAGATTTTAAATGTTGATTTTGCTCCATTGTGTAGTCTTCATAAAACCAATGAGCTTGCTCCACATAAAACAAAATTCTCTCGAAAGATTGCAGCTCCTCCTCTGGAGCATTCAACACAAACCGGCTGCACACCCATGACATAGCTGTTAAAGACCTATCTCTGAATCCCCACCCAAAGAAAAAATGGCTGTTTGTCTGAGGATCTGTCCAAAAAATCAGTCTGAGGGAATACAAAACAGGTAGGTAAAGTGTTGTCCAGCATTACAAAGTCTGAAGTTACATGTAAACCTACCCTGTTTCTCTTGCAGATTATAACATATCAAAATTCAGAATTAGCATTATGAATTCTGCAAGATGATGTATGGCTGCGCCCCCAGCCCCCCCCTTTTTGTTTCCTCAGCAAAACAACATCAATTTCCTCCAATGCATAAAAACACTTATGTAACCCTAATTTGCGAGTTTCTCATGAACAAGGAAACCCAATCAACCAACCGCTGCATAGAAACAAACGAAAATGAGATGAAGACCACTTTCCAATGATCGCAGCAGGTGTAAAGATGACTCGTCAAAGAGTCGAAAAATAATTGAGTCATGAAACCCTCTCCGAAACGGAAGAAAGTACGTCGAGAAACTCAGGATAAAAGTGCGTGTCCATGAAGAATGTAGAAAGAGAGTCTTTTTTTTTGGGGGGGGGGGGAGTTGTTGGGGTGTGGTTTCAGAATGCGGCCCGGCCTCGAAAAATCTCAATTCCGTCTTACTGCTTCGCAAAAAGACTTACCTCATTTGGGACGAAACTCGCACGGAATGTTAAGAAAGGGAAAGAGGAAAAAGAGAGACGGAGAGAGAGGGAAGAGGATGATGAAATACCTGCAAAGATCTTCCAGAAGCTCCTGGGGTGGAAGTGTCGACCTTCCCGGTCCACCACCACCATTTCCTCCCCTATTCAACCCGGCCATCGCTCCCCACCCCACAACCCCTCGCCCTTCCCGCCTTCCAAGACTCCGACCTTCAGACTCCGTCACTAGCAAAGATGCTCAAGATGTCGAGAGAGAAAAACAAGAAAAAAAGAAGAAGAGCCGGTTTGTATTCATATTCAAACCATGGGGAAGTCGTCACTTCTTCCTCCTCCCTCCTCGTTGTTCACAACACACAGCGGCAGTGCAGAAGCAAAAGTCACAACCCCATTGCAACAACAACGACGACGACGACGACACTCACGCAACAGGAAAAAACAAATCTGGAAGATTCTACGAATACACACACTCGTCCTCTCTCTTCTTCTTCTTCTTCTTCTTCTTCTCTCTCCCCATTGGAAATTACCATCCAGCATCCGCCGCACTGACCGGAGAGCGGGGGGCGGGGGAGGGCGTGGCTGGGCTGGACGCGGTTTCAGTGCAGGTGTTCCGAACCTTCTTCTTTATGCCCTGGTGGATGGATAAGCGGCGCATGTCGCATGAGTTAAATGACATCCATCCATAAGGATGATAAAAGTTCCAACAGGCTAGAATGGAAACACATGGTGGTTAGGCTAGCATGGTGAAACCCCAAGTGGATCCTTGTGTTATAAGGAAAGGTTTCTGTAATGGACTCCACACATCACATGTGTACCCCTAGAAGGTAGGGATACCAAACTTGGGCCCATTTCTGGGGTGCATCATCACATTGTCTCCACATCACATTGCCTCTACACTGAATGGTACAGCCAACAAATCCTTTAAATGGGTGATGCAGATTGTCAGCTAATTTAAATCATACATAATCATATACCTTACCCTAAGATCAGTTTTGTCATTAAATAATCCTCAAAATAGTGAAATGAAATTTTGTGAAAATTGAAGTTGACATGTTGAAAGTCATCATAATTATCATAGGCTACACTCTCAATAATTTCACTATTCATATGACAATATCATAATAGATTAATGGAAAATTCAATAATTTCAAATTTTCAAAGCGAATTAATTTTATGAAAAATAGTAATTATTCGTTTTGTCAATGTGGAAACTGAGCCTATACTTCGGTATTCCAGCCAGGTATGTAATTAAGAGTGCAACCCCAATGCCCATTGTTAGTGATCTCCACATGTGATATAATTTTGTGTAGTGTAAGGCCCCGAGGTTGAATGCAGAACGAGATGAAGGGCCCTTGCAAAGGGTGAGCTCATTTCTCATAATGCTCTCAATCGAGGGCATTACCGAATGTAAAGACCTGCTGAACATTTTCAACAGATGAGATTATCCAAGAATTCACAAGGTAGGTGGATCATCATCTACAAGGCTACAAGAATGGAAGATGACTCTGGAGAAAGGGGAGATACCTTTCACAAAAAAAAACACAGAAGATACTTCCTTATGGCAGAAGAGCCCTTCACCCTGGAATTTCTCCGAGGTCAAATTCTGCTTCAGAATGTGCCATCCAAATACAGTAGCAAGTAGATTTTCAGCACGTCTTTAATAATCTTAACTGGGTCCACACATGTGATACAATTTGACAATTGAAATGTTTGGGTTGATTGAGATTCCTGACTTTGTCTTCCAGAATACAATTTTCTTTCTTTCTGAATGGACATTTTGAGAGGATTCCTGACTCTGTCTTTTGAAATATCTAAAGCTCCAAATGAAATTTGCCCTCTGGAGTGTTATTGTTACTGAGTTGAGTGACTAAGCCATCGTCATGCATCCTTGGTTGGGGTGCACGTCTGTTTTGACAAAGTAGAAGCACATTAGGTACTACTTTAGTTGTTCTCCAGCGATTTCTAGTTCTATCTCTGTATCTGAGCACCTGAAACTTTGAAACTTTCCGTTTTCTTGGACACATGCAAACTCCAATTCTCGATTGCAAGCCAACCTGACCTTTTTCTGCAAGAAAAATGTGATACAATCGCCCAACATGCCAACCAAAGGCCTTTAGGCATAGACTCTGCATTCACTTGGGTCCATGACATTTTAACTACCGTAAACACATGAACAGTTTCGGCATAAATTATATTATTCCTTATTTTGCCAATTTTTTTGACAATTTATTTAGTACTTGTGTGGAAATTTTAATAATTATTATAAAATTAAATTCTGAAGTTTGAACTTTAGACCTATCAATTCTTCAATTCAAGACTATGACAATCTAGACACACTTAGATTGTCTCATCAAGGCAATAAAATTATGTTTATTACAGATAAACATTCCTACCGAATATTTCAGAATTAAAAAACCAACTCCCAAAGTTAAGATTTGAGATTTAATTGATTACTTGGCATTTTTGTTGTCGAATTTGTTCAAGTACTACAATAGTGTTGAGCAATTTTCATTTTTTTTATAATCGTCAAATCCAATTTTCAAAAAGGATTTCAAAAAGGATTTAATTTTCTCTAAATTTTTTGTTTTTATTTTTTCAGATACTAGGGCAAGGTATCAAAAAAACATTATTAGGTCAATGCTCATAAATTTGAAAACAATCAATTATCCCTAGTTAGTTTTCACAAAATGATTATGACTTTCTTTTTTTCAAATCATTAAATCATAATCAAAATTTTAAACAATTAGTTATTAACCTATTTCTTACCTATTTAGTTGTATAATTTACAAAATTAGAAAACAAACACAAAGCTTGCTAGAGAATTTATTTTTGTTGCAATTGAATTTGCAATTAAGTGCAATTAAAAGATTTAACCCATATGTTTTATGCTCTAATATCATCTTACAATGTATATAAAAAGGTGCATTATTTTTTATTTCATATTAAAAATCATGTGCCATTTGGGATGAGCTTAAAAAAACTTCAAACTTAATGGGTCACAATTGAGCAATAATAGTCATACATAATATTTTTTCCATAGGTTCGTGTGGAATAAACATGGATGTCATTCATTTACTTGTGTTGTTTGAACATCAATGTTGTGTGCATTGTTTGAACGCAAATGTCACATGTCTATTCATATTGTTTAAACATAGATGTTGTATGTCTATTCATGTTATTTACAAATGAAAATCATGCACACAATTTTCATGTTTAAATAATATAAACTCATGAAAAAAAATTTGCATGGATTTGAAACAAACCCATGAAGCCTATAAATTTGTGATTTGAAGTTAATCATAAAGGCAAAACACAAAATAATTAAAAAAAAATTACATGGTTACTTTTCAACTCACCTACCTTTCTAAATTTTTCTACTTACTTACATACCTTCTTACTTAAATAGGTAAGTGGGTAAGTAAGTAATTAGCCTAGTAGGTATGTATCCTAAAAAAATAGGTATTTTTTACACACCTAGTTTTACCTACCTACCTATGTAAATAAATATTTATTTTTCCAATATTCAATCAATATGTCACATGACTTTTGATTACACCATGTGTCATAATCTAATTATATATAAATTGAACAATCATAATGGATTGTTGGGATCAATATTTAAATAAAATTTTAATTTTCATCCAATGTTTTTCCTAATGTCACATGTCAAATTTTCCTTTGTCGAAATTTCATGATGTAAAATGTTCAAATTGGTCCATCATGTTGATTTTTCCTTGTTATATATTAAACAAAATCATTTATTAAAAAATTCTAAGTTTTGCCACGTGGTAAAATCTAATTTAAAAAGTTACTGAAATTTGATTAATATTTCAATAATAAGTTTTTTGCCCAAACAATTAAATTATGTTGACAAATGACAATTAGTGATAGGGTTATTTATTTGTTCACTATGAGAAAAGGGGTGTTTTGCAACTAGCCTTGCAACTCAAGTTTTGAGTTGCATTTGACACTTGCAATTCACCGTATATATGATGCAATTCATCACAACTTTGTCACAACAACTTTGCAAATTCCTTATGATTATAATCATAATGTCGTGTTGACGTCAATTTTCATCCATCCATCAAAATTTAACAAGTGGCACTATGAAGGTTTTTTTAATTTTTTTGAAATATTGATATCCATCATCCTTATGATTATTTGTTTTAAATCATCTTGGATTATGACACATGGCACAATCAAAAGTTGCCATGTGGCATATTAATTGAATTTTGGAAACAAATATATATATGTACCTAGGTAGGTTGGTACATAACCATAAGTAAGTAAGTTGATATAGCTCCAACCTACCTATTTATTTATTTATTAATTTACCTAACTACTTACTTATTATCTAGGTAGGGAGAAAATTAGAACCTATTTATTTAGGTAGGCAAGTAGGTAGGTAGGAAAGTAAAATACTATAAGAGTAGGTGAACTAAAAACTAACCACATAAGTTTTTTAAATTTGTTATGTGTTTTGCCTATAAGGTTAAACTTTCATGAACTCGTCCCAACATGGCACATGTACTAATTTGTGAAAATGCA
>Ga0209208_10005126_pt1 | contig 18337 bp, 6 predicted proteins | sample S1TSphfallax_3_FD_187694 | JGI IMG/M metagenome (GOLD analysis project Ga0209208, IMG submission 187694) | Host-associated microbial communities from peat moss isolated from Minnesota, USA - S1T2_Fd - Sphagnum fallax MG (SPAdes) (version 2) | ecosystem: Host-associated > Plants > Peat moss >... | reverse complement strand
CTTTGATAGGTAGACATTGGTAGAGGTGCATCAGCTCAAATTGCAATATGCAATGCTTCATTGACCTCAACACAACACTTTTCAAACCACAAACCATTCAATTTTATTTCATGGCCCTCTCATCAAACCAATGGCACTTAACAATCTCTCTTCCAACATTTTCAACTACTCGTGATTTTTTTATGCAAACATTGATTCCTTCCAATGTTTCTTTTTCCCTAATCACAATTTTTGCGTAACAATTTCAGTTCAAGTCTAATCACATAATCATTAAACGTCATCATGATTTTTTTGTTATAATTGATGAACAATTCTTCTATTGAAACCCATCATGTGGTCCACATTGGAGTTTAATATGAAGTCAAGAATCCACTAATGTAGCTACATGGAAACAATGGGTTTGTTAACATTAGTTCCATGTGTGTCTCATTTGGTTGTTTCTAATCTTCATATGTCACTAAGCCCTTGAGTGCCACCTTCTTATAGTTCATTAGATTTCCCTTCAACCTTAGCATAATAATGACATGCACGTGGTTTAGTGAAAGGATTATGGTAACTAGAAATTATCAATTGGGCTACATCTTGCATGCCATAGCATTTGGATCAAACAACCATATTCCAATATTCTTCAACCCCTTGCGTATGTTCTATGGATAAGGTGTTTTTTTGAAAGTTAAAGACATTCATTGTGCTAAATCCTTTTTTTAAAACACCTTTTTCTTTGTTAACCCATGTCCACGCATCCTTGTAAGCTTTGAATCATGTTGTATTGAAAGGTTTAAAACATGCAACATCAAAAAGTTATAACCCATGATGTGTGTGATGGCAAAGTAAGTTAATTGAACCTCACCCCCCTAGCTTTGTACATAATGTATATTGTCACAGAAGAGTTGTAGCTATCCAAAATAAATAAATGCCAATTAGTTAAACACATGTTTCCTTCACAAGCTTGAATAGAGCTTCCAAAATGTGAGATCAATTTGGCAAAAGAATGGAAGTCATTCAAACTTTTAATTGCATACCCATAATAACCTTAGATTCACAACATTCAATGTAATTTCAATGGAATTGCTTAGTTTTTGAATATGTAAAAGTTCTAAAAGTATTCACATGTTACATTAATGCAAGAAAAAAGAAATAACTAATCTTGTTTGTCTTGTGTAACAAAATGTGCCAACCTAAAACAAATCTTAGTTCAAAGTGGAACCCCTCCATATACCTAATATACCTGGTCTATGTAAGGTAGTAAATTTATGTTATCAAGGCCTAGGTTATATATAACTACACAAATAATAATGAAATATATATATATATATATAGTGTTACTGGATGAAAACATGGTAAATAATACCCAAAAAATATCCTATCTAAAATGCAAATTTCAAATATGGCAAATTTGAACATAAATACAAGAAAGTAGATTAAATCATTTTAAAGTGTCATTATGAAAACATCCATGCCCCCATTGACTTTATTGAATAAAAAATTTGAAAAAAAATAATGCAAAAGTAAGTAACAAGTACATTTGAAATTGACGAGTGAATATTGTGTTTTTTCATATTTTTACATTAGAAGTTTGATGCATTTTGATAACAATAGGAAGAAGATGGAAGTTTCCAAATACATTTTAATGCACCATTAACTTGAAAGTAAGAAATATTTAATATTTAATCTACTTGCAACCTATTTTGAAAGTTGTGACCTTTGATTGGATTTTGATGAATTCTACTTTTACCTATTTTAAACATGTGGTTGTTAAATACAATTGTAACAAAGTGAACAATTTCATATTATACATTCTACTAAATGATATTTTTAAATTCAATCTACCAAAGCCTACTTGATGTTACTTTCCATTTATGCCACAAATAGCATGAATAGTTTAATTTACCATGGTTAGACCTTATTACCTATTAACTATTGCTACTTATAAAATAGTTAGTATAACTAACAAGTAAACTAGGTTAGTATAATGTAGCTAGTACTAGGTAATAATTACACTTAACTCAAAACTAATTTTTTTTTCCCATATTTTTTGTTTTCCATTTCAACTTTCTACATTATATAAGTAAATGCATTCACTAGACCGTGTCATTTGGGATGAACTAATAAAAGAGGCTTGACCTTAAAAACTAAACCCAAAAAAATGATTATCTTTAACCTGCCTACCTAATTGCCACAAGTCAAAATCTTATTGACTTTAAATTGGGCAATAAAATATATCAATTAATAATAAATAATAGATAGGCTTAAAATTGCCATGTATCACCAAATAATTGACCTTTAAAAATGGATATGTGTCAAAATCCAATTCACATTTATTGGATAGCTCAAATATTATTAATTATTGATTATATTGAATATTGAAATAGGGATCACATGCTATGTATCACCATATAATTAACCTTAAAATGGACATGTGTCATAAAAAGATGGATCATCATTTTAGTTGCATTTGTAACTTTTTGATATGAATATGAATGGATGAAAATGTATAATGATATTATATATATACGTGATGTACAATATGTCATGTGTAATTGAAAATCAATTGCAAATGATAATTGAAAAATTCTACTTTTCTTCAAATGTCATAACATTTGTTAAGCATAAACCTTTCACATGTTTGACCTCCAAACCTTGGGGAACCCTTAGTGATAGATGAGGATTGTGCTTTCTAAATCATCTTTAACTATCTTGATCTTGGAATCCTAATTTTGAAAAAAATAACCCTCTTTTGTGTAATCTCTATCATTTTGTACTCAACTATGTGAGGGTGATTGGATACTTGATTGCTTGCATCTTCTTTGCATAATAGACAAACGATTCCTTCTCCATTTTGATAGGATTTCAACTTTGCCACTTTTACATTATTGTGTTATTCCATACAATTGTTTCCTTGCTAACGTAACATGTACACTAAACATGTGACTTGTAGTTTGAACTTCATTGAAAGTTTGGTTATTTTACTTTAAAATTCTTCACAATCTCTTGTACAATGAATATTACACACTCCCAATGGTAGGTCAAGATTTCATGTCAAATCTAATATGTAACAATGATCGTCAACGTGGCTACTTGACATGCAACCAACAATGTGAGGAAAATAACTAGTTATGAAATCACAAACCAAACATTATTGTGAACCCAAACACATGGGAGCATAGGGTTCTTATCAATGTTTTCACTATTTGGTTTTCTAATAACCACCGGATTCTTTAAATATTCTAAAATTGGACAAACACCAATCTAGGTATTTTAACATCTGCATCAAAGATTTGGCAAAGACCCATGGTTTTTTGGACAATCATTCTGACATTTGGCAAGGGTATCACTTATTTTTTAAATGGTAAGGCCAGTTTTCAATGGACCAATTTGGCAATGTAATATCAATCGAATATTCAAGGCAATTCTCACATCTTGGATATCATCAAAATCCAATAATAATTATTAAAGACGAATGGTTGTAAAAGGAGATGAAACAAAAACCTAGGATCCTTACCCTAACCCGACGTCATCATCATATTCAAGCCTGACCAATTGCCCTACCCAAAGCCTTCCAAGGCCCCTACTTGTTGCCCAGACTAGATTCCTAGACTTTAGGCCTAGTATCTAGACCTAGGTGGATTTTATATATCTTGCTTGGGTCTCAGATTTTCATATCTAGTTTCTATCCTGGGTATCACAAACCTAATATCATGAGTGATATTTGGCCTAAACTCTTGATCCAGGGGGTTATTTTTTTCCCTGATATCCGCCCAACAGTGGTTTATCTGTGATTGGTAGCCTTGACTCATTTGTTAATGTTGGGCCATTTGGGTGTGAACTCATGGTGAAGTGTTTGGTGGTTCACCATGTTTGGGTGAGAAATTGGTGCTCAACATGCTCATTGTGGTACCTAAAGCAAAGACTTTACTTGTTTCCAACATGCTCATTGTGGTATCTGAAACAAAGACTTTACTTGTTTCCAACAATTTGTTAGACTTGGTGTAACTCACAAACCTTTAGCCATTGGATATCCCCATCATATCTCATATCAATCCATATTGGAACAATATAAAGGGTCAACACTAGCCTTTGTTTTTTGGTGCGGATTTTTTGAAAATTTTACTAGCAAATTTAATGGGTTTTTTTGGGAAAGACCCATGAAAAACTGAAAACAAATCATGAAAATCTAGAAAATTGATCAAATTTCTATACATGGTTCAAGTAGTAGCCAAAAACATAGAAAGATGTCTAATTATTTTCCTTTCATTATCTATTAATAACCAAATTTGGCTAAATCAACTTATGTACAATTGCCAACTTGATTACATCACAAAATTGGGAAAAATATCACTATTCAACACATATACCTCATATACCACACATAAGTATTTTATATTATTATTATTAAGTTTGGGTTACGCTAGTGTGCATTAGCAGTGACAATGAATTGATGAAAAAGATTTTGTAAAGTTAAGTTTCATATTGAACAAATTTTCATAATGCAACTTGAATTGAATGCAAATAAATTGAATTCAAATGCACCAATTTGCTAGTGAATTGAACCAAACACAATATTCTTTTCCTTTGGATTCAACACAGTTTGTGTTTTCAATGAAATTCCAATTGAGTTAAATTTGGTTGAAATTAAATTAAATTGGATTATTTCCATAATGTTGTTGAGTTGAATTCAACCAAATTATGAAAAGACACATGTTAATTTTTCTTTTCATATCCATGTAGGTGAGCTGGTGAGAAGAGTGAAATATTTAAGTAATTATCAATTATTTTCATAATTGTCAAATGAATGGCATCCAAAATTGACATGGTGATGATCACTAATAGACCTTATACCGGTTTCACCTAAACTAGTTTTGATTATCATCATTGTTAAAATTATTATTGAAGGAAGAAGTTTTGTAATATACTAGGAAAAACAAATCTAGTACCCTTATTTTGGGGAGGCAAGTTAAATGGAAAAAATGAAAGAAGTAGTTGAAACAAGAATGGATGACATTTTGAAAATTTATCCCAAGTGAATTCTCCAATGAGTGAAACTATTTTTTTGAATCAACTTTGGATGCATGTTTCTATTTCATTCCCTCCATAGTCAACTAACATTCACCACAACACCATTTTGGATGGATGGTGGCTAGAATGGAAACTTTTTTTTGTTGAATTCAAGTCCCATAGCCAACTAACATCATTATAGCTAACCAACATGGTTAGTGTAGTTCCTACTAAATTTACTTTAAAATTATTCAGACTTTTTTTAATTGTACCTACTTCTTAACCAATGTTGTTTAGTTCTTGATTTCGAATGGAACTTTAAATCTTGGTTTTATTTTTAATTAATTTACAAAAAGGATAGTTTAAGACCTAGTTCACTTCTATATCCGTAACACACAATTAAACAATTTGTTGGTGTAGTATTAATTTGTTGAACTAATGTGTGCATAATTCAAGATAAAAAATTATGTCATGGTTATCAACATCGGCCTTGTAATGTCACATCAATTTTGACATGACATACCCTAACATCATTCAATTTTAGGGTCAACTTAGGTCAATGTAGTAACCTTTTTGCAAAGATAAACATTTTACCCCAATGGTGATTGAAATTTAGTCATCACATAATTTTTGGGGATAGGGATGACTAGTTAGACTCTTTGGGTCTTGGTCCATATGGTGACAAAGATTCAAATTGTCAAGATATGATGATTGAATTTTAGTCACCATCTCCATTAAAAAAATTAAACAAAAAGTTATATGATTAAAATTCAATCACCATGTTCGCATGGTGTCCATAGGACTAGGATGATGTCCACTTTATTTGGAATCAATCAACAATCAAATTTGGTCTCAAAGGCCCAAAAAAAAGGGTTTAAATAATAATAATATAAAAAACCTCAATTGTTGATATTGAATTTTGGTCACCATCTCAATGCACAAACGTTTTTTTTTTTCAAAATTTACATTTAATTTTTTTTTTGCAACCCAAATTCAATCACCTTATGGATTGGGGTGGGCAATGTCCCTTGATTGGGAACCTTGGTATAATCAACTAGCAACCGAAATCAATTCTCAAAGAAAAATTATAAAAACTTATAAAAACTCTTGACCTTCAAAACCTAGTGACAAACTTTCAAATGTCATTTTTTTTCTAGTTTCAAGATCAAATTTTGGACATCACTTGATTACAATTAAGGTTTGTGGCTAAGGTGGATTTGTTCCCACCTAGGTCCACCTTAGTGCATAAGGTAATCAAATTCAATCACCACATTTCAATGGTCAAGATTTTTTTTTTAAATTTAATTTTTTAAATTATTATTATTATTATTATTATAAATTTTTTTTTAAAATAAAATCTCAGGAATGAACCCTTGTTGTCTTTTTAAACTAGAATTTAATCCCTATAATTAATAATGGAATAATAAATAGTAAATAATAATAACTACTTACACATATAGTGAAAAAAGGTTAAATATTTTTTTATTGTGGGAACATTTGGTGAACATCCTGGTTGATTTGACAAATTGATGTGTCTATCATGATGTTGATGTGACACTTGATGTAAAATGGCACGTATCACATCTTTCTTAACAACCTTGAATTATAAAAATATTAATTCTATACAACCAACTTGGGTTCCATGTTACTATGCACTACCAATGATGACCAACTAATCAATTAAAAAAAAATGACTTGATTTCAATTTGAAAAATAAATTCCATTTTGAATGAAAATATTGAATGGATTGCATGAAAATTGAATTGAATTCAATTCAAATACTTGGAATTGAATTTTAATTCAACTAAATTCAATTCCAATTTAATTCAATAGCTATAGTAAAATTCTATTGAAAAGAAATGGGATGCAAATTGGTGGACAAGGTAAAATCTACTTGCAAATATGGTGTTAGAAAAAAAGAATTTTAGAAAGACACAATTCCATGCCTCTTTACTTTGGGAACATGTTAAAGAATTCTAGTTCAAAACTATCCAAGTGGTAACCATGACTTATGGAACCTAAAGTTGTCCTACCTAAATTAATCTCCAATGAATCATCATTACTAGAATTAAATGCAATAATTTGCTTAAAATGTAATTTCAACTTTATATTTATATACATATACAACCTAGACTTGTTTAAAAAGGATAACACCCCCATTTTAAATTATAATTCAATTTTGAAAAGAGGTGATTGTCTTATTATGGTTTCAACGATGATTCAACAAAATGAACCTTTGATCTAAAGTCCTTAAAACTTTATCTATAACCTATTAAACTTAAGCCTACCTAAATCACTGGTACAAAAATCATGTGTAGTTTACTAGCCAAAATCAATATGGAACCTTAAAACTGAAATAAATTCACCCCACCTTAATTATTTTAACTTGGCTAAAATTGTGTTAAATTATGAGGTGACTATGTCATCATCATGTTTCATTATCAGTTGAAGTAATTCACTACAATAGATAAGTATGTTTTTATATGTTACAAGATAAATTGTAGGTAGTTAAGTAGTGGTAGGTAGGTAGGTTGAAAGTAAATAGGTATATAAGTTGTATGCTTTTAAGTATACACTTGTAGTTAGTTAGATAGGTATATATGTAGGTAGGAACATCTATAAGTACAATCATGTTGAAATTAAGTAAATAATTAAATACTCCTTAAATAACTTAAGTAGGCCCTAAGATACTTATGTAACCCTTATGTAGGACTATGTTCTCATTATGTAGGACTTAGGTAGCATAGATTTATAACCTTTACTTAGGTCCCTATGTAGCTTAAATAGACCCTAGGACATGCCATAGGTAGCTTACATGGCCCTTAGGGTAGCCTATGGTAGGCCTAAGTAGGTCTATGTTGTTATTAAACATGGCCTTTAATGAGCCCCTAGGTTGACCTCTATAGCTTAGGAAGCCCTTAAGTAACCCTTAGGTAGGCTAATGTTGGTGCTAGGTAGGCCTTTAGATAAACCTAGGTATCCTTAGGTACACCTTAAGTTAGTTTTGTTTACATGGGTTTATATAGGTTAAAGTAGGTTGAATAGGATGTTTAGGTAGGATATAAAAAATGTTTATTTAAATGTGGTGACAAATTATTTGACTTAAAAAAAGTTGGTGCAATAATAAGGAGTTTATCTTTCACAATGAACATGATGGGATCAAGTCCTAGCTTTTGTAATTTAATTTACCTACTAGGTAATCTAGGTGGCTAAATTAGGCCAGCTTATATGGCCCATCTTATTAGCCTAAGTGGCTTACTTGCCTAGGCTAGTAGGTTAGGCCCCTTAACCTAAGGGGTCTACCCTAAGAACTAAGAACTTAATTTAATGAATTCATTATGTTTATGGCAATTGGTCCTTGTTCACTAGGAGGTTGGCCACTTTCACCATGGTAAGTTTGTCCAAGTTCATTCGAAATCTAGTGAAACATAGAATGAACTTGGCCACATATTGTAATAATGAATCCAAGAACTTGCAAAATAGTACTTTTAACCTCCTTATTTTCCCTATCTAGCAACTAATAGCTCATTCACCATGTAACCACATTATGTGAAACTTGTGATGGGTCTCTAACCAAAGGATGATATTATGAAAAATTTGTGTTTTTGAGTTTAGCAAGTTTTTAGCCCTCATTGACAATATTTGGGTAGTGTGAAATTGTAATGCCTTCATCATGGTTTTACAACATACATTTAGTAGGGTTTATAATTTTACAAACATCGTCCTATATAATACATTACAATTCTATAAGATGTAAATTTGAATCAAAGTGATTAAACAATAATTTCAGTTTTTTACAAGCATAATTAATGATAATGGGATTGCAAGACCTAAATTTTTTTGTAAATTAATTAAAAATTTATGTGACAATGAATGCCATACCATCATTTATCTTATCATATCACCATTATATTTGTGATGTTTATTTTTCCTAATTGATCTAAATACACATTACATGTAGATAGTCTGAATTTTCACCAAAGGGCAAAAGAAAATGTATGCAAATGTAGATTGATACACAATCAAATGTATGGGAGAAAAAAAATTCCCCAAATTGAAAACTAATCAAAATATGCAAAATGAAATGGGCTACATGAACACAAATATTGCAAACAAAAAATTTGTATGCATTCCAGCATAACAAATTTACACCACATTCATTCATGTATTGCAAGAAAAAAACTTGAGAAAAGGTCATCTCACCGTGAAATATGAAAAGGAGGTAACATATAATATTAAACAAAAAAATGGGGTTAATACATGTAAAGGTGTAATTAGGTAAGCACAAGTCCAACATCAATCAATAGCAAGCCCAAATCAATAAACAATAAATAGGAGATAGGAGATGATCTATTGGTAGGTAAGTAGAAAGTAGGCATAACAATTGAAGGCAAGGAGAAAGGTGGAAGTGATAATTGCTCACTACAATGGACTTTTATGGATGTCACAATGGTAGTTTTTTCAAGGTTAATCATGTCTTCTTGTATACAACTCAAATGAATTTGAGAAATTTAGCAAAAATGATATGAGATATTGAAACATATATTTTAATCATCCCAAATTTGAAACTTTTATACTGAAAATGATCAATATTCATTTAAATGTGGATTTTGCAACATGGGGTATGTTTAAGGTCACAATCCAAAAGAAATATGGTTATCAACTTTATGCTTTTTGTGGAGTTAGAAAACATACCTATAATTTTGGACCACTACATTTTTAAGTATCATAACACATAAGATGAAAAAAATAAAAGTAAAAAAAAATTACCCTCTTTTTTTAAGGTCTAAATTGAATACTTAATAGTCATAAAATTTTGTAAAATCCATATTATATATATGTGTGTGTGTTTGTGTGTGTGTGTCAAGACAAATATTTAATAGAGGTGTTTTAAAGTTCCAAGGTTTCATTCTTATTTGAAGAATCTCATTTTGGTTTTATTTTTTAAATTATATAATTTGGTCATTGTGAGTGGCATATTAAGATGCATTCGTTAATGCCATAGAAAATGTCTTTTTTTTCTTAATGTCGAAGCCTTGGATACAACCTTGGGCAACATTTGTTCAATGTTGCATGAATTCCATTTAACTTTGCCATCTCATCATTCGTTACATGATTTTGGTTAAAGTTTTACCAAAAATGTTTAAATTTATAAACTTTGAATCAAATAGTTAAATTTGTAACCCCATTGATGGATGAATTGATTGGACCATAATTTCAATGAAGTTGTAAAATACAATTATAATGGCTGTAAAAAAGGTTTACATTTGACTTAAATTCTTGGGGCTAAAGTCCTTTAGATTGTGTTTTAAATTGTATACACTTTAATTGCATCAATTAGTGGTAGCCTGGTTTGAATGGTGGTAATAATGTTTATAGACAAAATATACATTTCTAGAATACACATACACAAAAACCTCATTATTCTTCTGCATGCATGTTTAAATTAAACATAACATATGAATTCAAATTTGAAAGATAACAAGACAACTCGACGAATGTATTGCTAAATGAAAAGGAATGAGAAAAATTTCAAACTCACTTCTTTATATAGGCTAGGTGATTCTTACTAGTAACTAAACTAATTACCTAACATTAAGTAGGAACTAATTCAAATATAAACTACTAACTAGTAAGATAACTAATAATTAATTAGTTTATATTTATGAAAACTTTAACTTATCACTTACAAAACTCAAATTTATATTTAATACATGTCTAACATTAATTCAAAATATGTAGCATTAGTTACAACAAAAAAATGTATATTAACGAATCAATTAACATTTATAAAAAAATAATTTAATACTTACAAAAGTTAGATTTGTACTTAATGCACGGTTAACAAATAATACAACAAGAAATTATTTTGTTTTATAGTGAAGAAAGTAACAAGTGGTAAAAGTTTTTCTCTTCATTTGTTTTCCTCCTTTTACTTTTCTTGTTTTTCTTTTCCAACCTAGGACTACAACTTGTTGATATCCTTGAGGTTTCCTTTGAAATTAATCACATCTTCTTTCAAAGTCAAAATTGGCTTTCATAAGGAGGTTATTGAGTAAGAAATCGAACCTAAGAACATTTCCACAACAAACTAATATAATAGCTTTGTAAAAGGCAAGGTGACATGGAGCTTGCAAGCTTTTAAGTCAAGCAACCCCTCTTGCAAGTTAAGCATGCCCCACTACAAGCATGGGATAGACCCCAACAACTCTTTTATAAAACACAAAGTTGGCAATTCAACTAGGAGAACAAGCTCACATGATGAATGATCCAGTCTTGGAGCTTTTTTAATCAAAGACCTTAAAACTCATATATATATATATATATATATATATAACAAAAACATTTAAAACAAAAGTCATGATTAAGGAAAACCCAAAGAAAAACATTGAAATAGAAGCAAAACTTAAGCATTTTTTTCATGCACAAGGAACGATGAGGATGTTATATGAAGAGTAAAATAATAATCCAAGAAAAAAAAAACATGATAATGAACTCCTACATTAGGTGATATAAAATATGAGAATGTTAATTTCTAGCATTCATAGCCTTTGTCACCTCTTGATATAATGTGCAATTGAGTTAAAGACCATCACAACAATATTGTCACTTGCCATAATCATGTTGTTTCCTTTGTGTCCTCTCCATCGTTAACTACAACACATGACTCTTATTATTCTTTTCTCCTTTGGTACGTAGTTGAAGCAAGAAACAAATCACAAGTTTAAGAAAATATTCAAAAACAAAAAAATTGGATGAGCAATAAGGGAGAACGCTTTCAAAGTTCATGAGGACTTTAAGGTAAAAAGATAGGTGAATTAAAAAATGAAGATGTAAACACTTTTATTTTATTTGTTACCTTTTGGTTAAACTTTTTTGAGCCTATCCCAAATGGCACATGATATTTAATGTGAATAACAAAAGGCACATTCTTTATATAATTTGTAAAATGACATTAGAGGACAAATCATTTGGGTTAAATTTTTTAGTTGCAAATTCGGTTGCAATTAAAAAATAATTTCCCACAACCTTTTTGTTTGGTTTTAGTTTTGCAAATTATAAAAATAAATATGTTAGAAATAGAAAAATAATTAACTAATTATTTGGCTAGTAATAACAAATTACCCACCCACCCACCCACTTACATATTAATTTTTACATTATTTTAATAATTCTAAAAATAACATTGATCATTATTATTTCATATATTCCAATAACTAATCAATTGGTTCATAGTAATATTCAATTTTTTTTCATAAAATAATAATTTACTGTTTAGTTAAAATAATTAGTATAATAATTAATCACTAATTTTTGTTAATGTATCTAGTTATTTGGTTACTACTTATAAAATAAAATATTTTTTAATTTATAAAAAAATGAATAAAAATGAATTAAGTATTATTTGACTATCTAATTTTTAAAAAACTAATTGGCAATTCCTAAATTTTAATTATAAATTATTAAATTTATGACTAATTCTCTTAATTAGTGATAGATAAATATTAATTAATCATTAATATTAACTAAATAATTCAACTCATAAATATTAAATATTTTATAACTAGCTAACTATGAATTAAGTAGTATTCATTAGTTATTAACCATAATCCTTGATTAATAAATATTAACTATCACATAATTTGATAAATATTAATAAATTAATATTTGAATTATGACTTTATAGTTAAGAATTATTAACTGATTTGGCATATTGTTAATTTTATGACATATTAATAGCATGTAAATGTATGACATGTGACAAAAAAAAATACATTGTAACACAAAAAGTGGGCCATCTTACTTTACAACCATCTTTTATATTTGTGAATACATTTTGTAAGGTGTTAATCTACTATTGCTTTCCTTTCTATATTATATTTGTAGTTTGCAATTGGACTATCATCAAAGTTGCCAAAATGTGGGAGTCTCAAAACTAAAAATTTTAATTTTTAAAAGTTACAAATCTTGTAATTCAAGGCCAACCCATAGCTTCCTCAAAGGATCTCCAAATTCAATTATCTACAAGTCTAACTTGTAGTCCTTTGAAAAAGGTTTTCCAACATTGTATCAAGCTTCTCACTCAAACTTGATTTGACCCTTTAAATTGTTGTTTAAATAGCCAACACTTCATTCCCAACATTTCGAATAAAATGCAATAATCCTTGTTTTGGGAATGCTACCTCAATTTATTCTTTAAGATGTTTCCAACAATATAAAAAGTATTCAATTTGAATTACATTTGATCCTTTAAATTTTGTTCCAAAAATCCAAGACTTTCAACTTTCCAAATGAGAGCAATTGTTCATTAGAATCTTATGGGCTCCTCTTTTGCACCCACACACATTTCCCTTTGACCTCGGCAACATATTTAATGTATTAATTTCAACCAAATTTCCCTTAATTTTTTTGCAGTCTTGATCTTTAACCTAAGGGCTCAAAATTTGGTCGCAACAATTGGGGGGACCTTGTTTAGTAGTATGATCTACACATGTACATTGTCTTCATCAATAACATGTATCCCCTTGACTTGGAAAGGCAAATAACATGGTTTCAACATTGACATATTTTATTGAATCACCAAGAAATTATGAGTTGGATGCCACATGATAGAACACGATTGATCCATTCTATCCCCTTTATGGGTAAAAAGGTGAAGACTTTGTCATGTGATGACTTGTTGTCACCCATTTTTCCATTAGTTGATTCCAATCCTTGTCTTCTATTATGTAAAAAAAAATCAAATGTCACCTTGTACATATTCTCTAAATGTTTGATATTATTATGCACTTGAGTCATCAAGGTTTCATGGTTTGTTTCTCAAAACCCATGTACATTTGTATCTTTGACTCCTTAGAATTTTGATGTGGAATTGTCAACTCTCTTTTCAAGCTAGCATTTTTATATTGCAAAAAATGCTCCACACATTCTAACCACTCTAAAAGTATAACAATTAAAACTTCATCCCACCTCCCACATTTTCTTGTTGAAAAATTCATTTCCTATGTTGTTGTGCACAATTTGAAAAAGAAAAAGAAAATATTTAATTTCCATTTCAACCTCAAATCTTGGGCCCTTCCTGCACGTTCACAAAATTTGACTTTTTTGAGAGCTTTCCTTATAATGATGATAATAATTCCTACTCATTCCAGCAACTAATGTAAATCACGTCAAATATTAAATCTAAAATCTACAATGTAAACACATTATGCATGGGAAAAAGGATATTGACATCATTCAACTACCTATGTGACATGGATATACTTTAATTGCATGTCATCTTATAATGATGAGAAAGGGGATTTTAGCGTTATTATCTTGTATAACTATTGATATATTGTAATTAAATTAAGTAAACTTTTGTCAAACATTGGTTGAAAAACATTTTTTTCATTGTGTAAATACTTTTTCAATTTTCAGAACTAACATGACAACAAAAGGATTCATTTCTCCCTCATCACAAGTTCACAATCATATGAATGCATTGTATTTACCCTGCAAATATTGGATTCAAATGAACAATGGTGAGGGGGTCAAAATTCTTTAAGAAATGAATTTTTTTGGAGACTGCCCAAACCTACTACCCTAATCATGTTTCAACCCTCAGGGCACACCCAACCCTACACTACCCTAATCACCTTCATGATATGATCCCTTGAGGTGTCAGAGGGGAAAGAGCTTTGTTTGCAGAAAGTGGGTATTTGGAATTTCATGTGACCTACTCAAAATTCAACCTGGCAGAAGAAACCTGAGTCCATCTACATCCCTGACACCCTTGTTAACAATCTCATTTAAATGCTAGATTTCTTTTTGGGATGGCAAGGACTTGTAGCACAAACTAACAACAAAGGGATGGAGTGTTGGCAAGCTCCAACAGAAATGTGAGCTCTAGTTGAATTTAAACAGCTAGCTAGGACACCTAGGTACCTACCTCTCTTCTCCTCTAGTTGGGGAGAGTTCATTTCACCTAACCCACTATGTGGGCCTTGCTCAACATTGACAATTAGTCAGTCCATGACTTGTTTTCCTTGGAGTCCATAGCTCCAAATTCAGCTCAACAACAAATGTGTTGGGAACTTGGATGCCCACCTTCCCCCCCTTACAACAATTGTACTACTACCTACTAACTGCCTCTAAAACCTAAATTCTCCATTCTTTTAATGGTTTGTTTGATCCCTAAGGGACATTTTAGCCTTGGATTAGCCCATTCAAGCTCTGGTCAGGACATTTGCCCATGCTTTGCTTCCAGCTTGACTTTGTGCTTCCAGACAGCCAGCTTTTGAATGAAAGGAGTGGTGGGCTGGCTAACTATGGGTGGCAGTAAGGTGTCCAAAAGGTCCTTCACAAAACAAGGCATGTGGGTAGGGGCTGTTTTGGGGGAAGAACTTGGCACCAAGGTCCCCCAAATAAATGAGCCTCCAACAAGGTGGCCAAATGAAGCACTAGGTAGTAGTAGTTCCCCCCTCCTGCTGCTCCTGAGTCCTCTAACATTATCCATATCTCCTTCCCCCCTAATCTATTGCTAGTTGCATCAAGTTAGGAGCTTGTAGCAAAGTTATGGGAATTAATGGGGTTTTTATAAATTCAAAGAACCATTCTCAGAATGAAACAAGACTCGGTTCCATCAAATAAATCAAACAATGTCAAAACTAGAACCCAAGGTTCCATTTCCAAACCACGGACTAACAAGGGGTGTGTCACACTATGGCCTTGCCATTTACATTAAAAAGTATCTTAAGGCAGAAGAAGAAGAATAATGGAAACTCAAATATTTCACCATACAAAAATATAATCTTCCAAGAATCCTCTAAAAGACACCAAAATCCTTCACCATCGTATTATATCTCTATAATTAATTTCCAGTTCTAACACAAGCCAAAACATCATCTTTCAAAAATCCTCATATAATAATAGACCTAGGGGCCTATAAAAATCCCTTAAGCTACTATACTCTGTAATGAATCTAAACACAATATCCTTGCCTTGGTAGTAGGCAAGGCCAATAAACAACTATTTGAACCCACAACTATTCAAGGGATAGGACATATACCTATACATCAAAATCTTAGTTCCATCCTGCAATCGAAGGGGACGTTAACATGTAAGATGGTGTATGATACTTTTGCATTTTGGTAGTGTGTTAGGTTGTGGAGCTTTCTTCAGCCATGTTCATTGCTTGTTTGTCATGTTGGATTTGGATTTCCCGCACCTTATCTTATGTGTTGTTCCTTCTTGCTCATTTAAGTTCCATCAAAGATTTGGCCATCAATACCATGGGTTCAGTAGAGGAGGGTGGTGGGAGGATTGTTTGGAAATCATAGTGGCACTAGTAGTATTTCATTGTGTCTATTATTGCAACGGATGAATGGAGCATTCATTCCTTGCTAGTGGTTTTTCATTCAATGCATGTGAATGAATCTTCTTTGGATTCTCCATAAGGACTAGAAGTAGTCGGCCTGGTTGTAACTATTTCATAGTAAGGGCAACTTTAGATGAGGATCCAAGGTCCAGGGACCAATGAATTCAAGCAATCTTATTGGTTGAAAGCTTTAAATTGGTCCCAAAGCTTTTAGATGAGGGTCCAAGACCAAAAAGTGGCAAATTGAGGCTAAACCTACATGGCGCCTGTAACCTAACAGTTAAAGAATGAGTGGTGTAATCACAAATGTGAGTGGAACTCCTCACTCTTTTACCAAAGACAATGAAGTTGTTATCTGTAAAGTGACACTGATTTTGGCTCTCCTTTCGTACCTCAACCCTTCTTTCAACCTCGAAGCCCTGTGTTATTCATAAGTAATGAAAATTTCTTAAATATGGGTATAAAAATATTGAAACTCAGAATTCAATGCACATGAGTCAAAAATATTTCAGTTACAAACTCCAAACTGATTTTCATGTTCTTTGAAGAGTTTGCTTCATCCATTGTACAGTGTATAGGCCATATGATTGTGGCTACTAGTTGACCTGTTCTAAGAGCATTTCCAACAGTGCTCAGTATGTGACCCTACCAAAACATTTCTCACATCCAAGTTTTAGTTTTTTCCTTTTTCCCAACCCCACCCATAAAACTAAAACTGGGACTGCAAATGAGTGGGAGACTACTAATAGCAACCCACTTGGACCAATCGAACTATCTACCCAATCAACAGTAGGTGTTAGGCTTTGTTGTGCTTTTTACCACCTCACCTCAGCAAACTGTGCAAAAAATTGCTGGGCCAAAACCATTAGCTGCGCCAAACTGGCATGTTTTGCCTCTTTTTCATCCAATTTCAATTTGCAGGGTCAGATGCTGAGCACCAGTGGACTTGCTCTAAAGTAATTGTAAGTAGCTGCAGGTTGGAACACGATCGTATGTATTCATGAGGCTACAACAGTGAACATTCTAAAGTTGGTGGTTGGGTTTCTTAAAGGTACTTAGCTTCTTCATCTACCGAGGAGAAAGAGCAGGTATTTATTACTGATTCGGCCCACACACAAGTAGATAGAAAACAACCCATGTAATGAAATGACTTTTACTTCAATTCCTCACTAGTAACAAATTTTGATATGGACCTCAAATAATTGCCATGCAGGAAAGATGGGCTTCTTGCACACCTGAACTTGAGCCCATAACTCATATCTCCATTACAGCTGCGATGAGTAACTTGGTTCTGTGGCAAGGTTTCATGAGGATATATAGGCTTGTACGTGGTAGGTAAGGCCCAAGGTAGAGGGTGTTACTAGAATAAGGGTACCACCTCAGGTGGCAGCCAAGATGGTGCTTGTGCTCACATTCTGGTTACGGCCTTTTGCAAAGGCCTTATGAGTGCAAAGCAACTGCCTCCCCTGATTGATTTGTACAGATGAATGGACATTGTCTCCTTGAAAAGGTAAGATCCCTTTGGTGTAGTCAAGTGAATCTTAACTTTTTAAGGTGGGCTCCAAAATACACAGTGAAAATTCTGGCAATGCTTTACATATCCCCATTCCCAAGTACCCATTGAAACCTCCTGCAAAGTTTGCAATTCAATACATGGATCTTTGAATGTTTCTTTCAAAATGGTTGATCATTTTAATTTGAAACATACACGAAAGAGAAAAAATGTTTCAAAGTTCAGATATGTAAAATTGAGATGTTTATGATTATGGGTTAAGAGTATTTGTGATGAATAATGTTGGTGGGGGGTAGTTAAGGAGTTGATTAATGGTTATGAAGGTGAAGGTTCAAATCTATTTTGTGACAATCAAGTTTTTTTTACCTACATTGTTATATAGTAAAATTGGCTAGTTTTGTCCTCCATGACTATAATCAAATTGCACATGTAGGTCATGGTCAAAGTTATGTGTCACAGTCCACATTTCC
>Ga0209208_10005125_pt1 | contig 18339 bp, 13 predicted proteins | sample S1TSphfallax_3_FD_187694 | JGI IMG/M metagenome (GOLD analysis project Ga0209208, IMG submission 187694) | Host-associated microbial communities from peat moss isolated from Minnesota, USA - S1T2_Fd - Sphagnum fallax MG (SPAdes) (version 2) | ecosystem: Host-associated > Plants > Peat moss >... | reverse complement strand
TACATAATAAGATGTTTGAGTACCTTCAATAATTTAAGGCATAACTAATTTTTAGACTCTCCCTTAGTAATAATATCCCATGGCCACATTGCACATAAAACAAAAACTCCATGTAGGGTATCATCTAGTACTGTACTAACATACATTTGGTGGCTGCTGTACATCTTTCAATTTTGTTATGTTGCTGAAATGGCAATCATCCATATGATGGTTTAGCCAGATTTGGCTATGAAAAAAATATGAACATAAAATAGTTTAAGCATCCTTCTATATTTTGGGATACCTACTAAAACTAAATAGAGAATTTTTCTATTTAAAAAAAAAAATCAACTTTATTTTTCAAAATTTGACAACTAAACACCCAAAAAAAAAAACAATCTTTCATCATTTTGAAAAAAAAAAAAAATCACCAAAGGAAAATCACTACCCTACATAGAGTATTTTTTTTCCCCATCCGCACCCATAAACATGAAAAATTGAACAAATAAAAAGTGAGGGACCATTTAAATGGTACCACATAGGCCAATAATTATACATGTGATTTTACGGGGAAGGCGTCCAAGTGGGTGGTGGAAACAAGTTTTCACAAGAAAGCTTTGGTGGGTCACCTCACCTTCACCTCAAGGAAACTCCAAACAAAGTGATAGGTACCATGCAAGTTCAATTACACAATTTTTGGTCCACTTTACCACAAAGGGGACATTGGTCCATCCTCCATGTATCTAAATTTGTAGTAATAATTTTACACATTAGGTGTTCATAATATTCTACAAAAGACTCCTTCGCCCCTCCAAGCAACCCTCACACACAACCTAGAAACATGCTTGCTTGTTGGTGTTGCAATTCTCTAAAATGATTGGGCAATAAAATGGCAACATTTGATCAACTTATTATCATTTATCTTGTTAAAAAGTGACTCTAGCAATGCACTATATTTGGAGCAATATCATTATTTATCACATGCAAATTTAGTGTTAATATTTTCCCCTCCCACATCTATATATATATATATATATATAAGCATACATTAAAAAACATTTAAATATGAGATGTGAGGCAATCACCATGTCAACCAACCAAAAGTAATCATTTTCTTTTTTTCCAAGATATTTTAAGACTCATAATATCTAGCATGCATTTATTGAAAGAAAACCCATTTTCACACCATGTTTTGTGTCTTGTTAAAGCATCTCTAACCATAGCAATAGAATTGCATGTACTATGGAATCGTCAAAGCCCGTACCCAATTATGTTGGGTAAGGTGCTAAGCAAGCCTATTAGGGTGAGCTAAGCTATGCACCAATATAATGGGCAAGGGTGAGACCATTCATGACATTAAGGTCTAGGGTGAAAGCTTCAACAATTCAAAGAAATTCATGTTCAACAAACACATTTTGATCACTATTAAGATTGTATAATCATCACTGAAAGTTTGTGTTGTAAGATTAGTTCTATCATTTCTCATAGGCTCCTACTACCCTAGTGGTATTATTGAGTACAAACCCTAATAAGTGTGATGGGTTCAATGTTGAACTAGTTTTCCATGGTTCCTTGATTTTTGTTAAGAACCAATTTTTTTTCAATTTTTGAATTCAAATAACCTCTGGTTTTGGGTTTTTAAGAAGTTTCAAATAACCGGTGGGTCTCATGAAAGAACCGGCAAAGAAATGACACTTTTGAGGACATCTTTTTTGACTGGGTTCTTTGCTTTAAAAAAAAAACCGTAGTTACTTGGGTCAAAATCAATTCTATGATTTTTGAGAATCTCCATCTTTTTTTATTTTGAGAACCATTGTTGAAGTGTATACCTATACTTCAAAAATTGAAAACCTCTCAATAGTTGTTCAAACCAATGTTGTTTGGTTCTTGATTTGAATTTTTTTGTTTTGTTTTGATTTTGATTTTTTTTTCCATGAAACTTCAATTCAATTTTGAAAATAGTTTTTTGGATTTGTGAAACCTCCACTTTTAAAGACTTCCCAAAAAAATTGGGACCTAGTCTAGTTAGTTGGGTGTAATGTAGATGGAAGCTACCAACATTGATTCAAACACGACCTTGTCTTTTTCTCTCTAGCTACCGTGGAAGCCCTCTTTGAAAATTTTAGTTAGCCAAACTTGACAATTTCACAATCATGCATAATTTTCAAATTTGGTGATTTAGGCTAGGATCAAATATGTTGTGCACTCCTATGTTGATGCTTACAATTATCATTGTCATCAATTATATAAAATATTATATAAAAATATTCAAAATAGTACACTATGTTCAAATTCAAAAGGTCATTCACATGCAATGAAAATAAGGATCCAAACCTAACACTTTCATAACACAAAAATGTAAAAATTAACATTGTGCACAAAACATTTGCATATAATAGTAGAGAGTGTTTGAATCTCAAATCATTTTTGATGATTTGAAATCACACAAACTAAAAATATTTTTGATTCATAGATTATTTTAAATTATGTTCACACTTAAAGTGATCTGAAATAAAAACCCAAACAACTAAACTAACTTGATTTATCCCTAATCAATTGGGACCCAACCAAACAACTAAACTAACACACGTGACAAATAGCCTTTTTCACAATTGGTCCAATGTGCAATGGTCAAAATACAAATGACAAAAAGCCATTTGATGAAGAATAAAAACAAAGCTCACATTAAAATTATCCTTTAAATAACATTTCTTTGTGCCCCTCTTTCATTATGAAATCTTCTTTGAAATTCTTTTTCACTCCTAAATATTGGTTATTGAAATATATATATATATATATATATATATATATATACCTCACCCTAACTAAGTTGATATTGCTTTTCACCTTAGTAACCTAGCTTGTAACAAAAAGGGGTCATGTAAGTAGAAAACCAGGTAGGACAATAGGTGAATATTTGATATGTGAATATATATGTACATGGTTAGTGCATAGGTGAAGATTAATGCGTTGTTAATAGGTAGGTAATAAAAACAACAAGTAAAATAACCTTTGTGGTTAGTTAAGGAACTTGAACCTAGTGCAAAGGCACATCCATCCTTCATGGTGTGGTGATGGCTGTTAGTTCATTGTGGCCTTCAACATGAGGCTAATTTTGCTTCCAAATTATTGATCAACTTTCAAAAATTCAACTTGCATTACAAAATGAGAAAAAACTTACCTATTCGTTCAACCTTCACAAAGGGCCAAAGTGAACTAATCCCCATGACCATACTAGTTGGGGATGTATGAGGTTACATAACCACTGAGTTTTCATCGGTTCCTATCCATATGCTATCCACGCAAATTAGCATAATTTGATTTTTTTTGGCTTTAGCCCTATCTTTCCTTAGAATTTTTTGTTTTGGGTCTTTGTTTTTCAAATCCAACCACACCCACCTACTTACCACCATGCCCCTACCTACAAACTAACATACTTATCACCCTAGCTTATTTTTTAAGCTATTGACCTACTCCTAATTACCTATCTACCTACTTAAATGACCCATCACAATCATAATGCCACCAATGATCGATGAGGATATTACAATATACATGAGGTTAGCATTTGCATGAACCCCCCGCAACTTTACCTACCTACCCACCAATCTTCCAATTTTCCAAGAGAGTTTTTTTTCCATTCTTGGGAACAGATTCTTCTACTTTCGACAGATCTTGGTGGAAGCAGATAAAAGAATAATTTCTTTTACAACATCTTTACATGAGTTGAATCATCTTGGAGACAGACAAGGGCATTAACGAGAGAATCAGGTGACCCCCTCGACTATTGTCGCAGCAGGTGAGCCCTCCTCTTTCCAGTAATGCCCTTGTCGGGGGGAAGAGGTATGTTGCCCTATATAATAAATTCATTGACAGTTAGTTCATGTTTGTGTCCCCCAAGGTATTGTACCTTTGATGATGATGATGCACACACACACACACACACACTCTCTCTCTCTCTCTCTCTCTGTGTCCAATCTGCACACCAATGATCTCCAAAATGGCCTCCTCACCTCTCCATGCATTCTAACCTGGGATGGAATATTTTCTATCATATTTTGCCAACATTTTTTTTGTGTGTATAATAGGGTAATGCCCAAGTGGATGGGCATTAATGGAATAAGGGCCCCACGAGGCAAAGCCGAGTGCAGGCCTGACTCTCGTAATGCTCACCTCTGAGGGGTTTGCACAAGCTTTAAAAAAATAATTGACAAATTTTTTTTTATTTACTTTTAATAATCCCTTTAAATTTTGGCTACTTGCTGGAACATGTTGAAACTTTTTAACAATATTTGAATTTTTTTTTAAATTAAAAAAATCTGGTGAATTATTAAGGTCAACTTTTTCCATGAAAGTCCTTTTGTTATATTGAAATCATATTTTTCAGGTAAAAAAAATGGTTGACAATCAACGGTGAGAAAAGCAATTACGGTTTGGAACAACGCTTGGAAATGCCCTAATGGGACCTAACATAACAATATAGCTCACCCTATTTAGGCTCAGACATGGTCCCCTTTGGAATGGGCTTTGCCAGGCCATGCCGTAGTACAAAAGGAAACATGCTAGGGGCAAGAGGAAAAAATTTATTAGGATTTTAAAATTTCTCAACTTTGTAAGGGAACACTTTGCACATTTTAAAATTTTTAAAAAATAAATAGTAATAATAATAATAATTTTTTTAAATTAAAAAATAAAGAACCATTAGACATTACATTGTCCTTTTAACACTAACTAACTAATAGTTTGACTTGCAAAGGTTGTTAAGGTTTTGTTCCCCTTTGTCCTTCCTTCTTAAGGCATGCAAAAAGGTACTACATGTGAAATGGAATTGGCCAAAAATGAAAAAAAGGATACCTATATGCCATTGGAAGCCCATTATGACTCAATTGTGGATGAATCTCCCAACTGAGTTCACTTGAGGCTCTTGCAACTTCATAATGTATTTGTGTAAATAAAAAAGCTTGGTAGGTATATACCAAAAGGTAGGACGATAACTGGTTACTAGGTAGGTAAGTAGATGCATAAATTTTAATTGATAAAAATAGTTAATACATAGGTAAGGGCTATTGGGTTGTTAGTGGGTTGTAACGAGCTTAACCACAACGGTTAGCAATGGAACTGGAAACCAATGGAAAATTTGTTTCCCATCCATCCACCCACCATCCATCCCTCACGAGTCACGGTATGGTGCTGTCTTGTTGATTTACTCTGGCATTCCAACGAGTTGTCGTTTTTATATGGTTGGTTGTTCTTGCCTTCCTTGATGCCTTGGTAGTTGAACCCTAAAAAAATCATACATATATATATATATATGTATATATATATATATATATATATATACCTTCCTTGCATACATAGAAAGGCGAACTAGTGAAAATATAGTAATGATCAATGTAAAAGCTTTGCAATGCACGGCACATTAGGGCATGCAAAGTTAATGGGGACCTGGGCCACTTAAGTCATTTGAGAGGCCCACACACTCGTATATGAGAAATGATGTTTTGTGTGGAAGTTGAGCTTTCATCGGAGTGAGTGCCAAATACTGGCAGAAGTGCACAAGTTTTGCATAACATTGTTGTTGGTGCAGTTGTTGTTGTTGTCTTGGGAGTGTGTGTGACATGCTTGATTCCCATTCAGCCTGATGACCTCTATATATGTGATTCTTAGAAGTTTCCAAATTGCTTTCGACAAAATAGATAACATTGATGATCAGAAGTCAGAAGATGCTATCTTCACAGTTCTGATCAGCTGATGTAAAATATTGGAGTTGCATGTGTTTTAATAACAAGAAGGTGTGTCACACCATGTGGCCTTGCCATTTACATTAAAATGTATCTTAAGGCCAAAAGAAGTATTATGGAAATTCAAATATTTTCACCATACATAAATGTAATCTTCAAAAAAATCCTCTAAAAGAAACCCAAACACATTCAAAATATTATATCTCTGTAAGTAAATAATCTCACGTTTCAGCAGAAGCTGAAATATTATCTTTCAAATATCCTCACATTAAAATAGACCTATTATTATTATTATTATTATTACCTAGGGGCCTATAAAAATCCCTTAAGCTACTATACTCTATAATGAATCTAAACACAATATCCTTGCCGTGGTAGGCAAGGCAAATAAGTATCCTAAGCTTGTAATTGGGGTAATATAGTCCAGGTTGAAAATGGTGACAAACCATTTTGGAAATAGAAATTTCATGGAGCCAATGAGAAGGCTCCAAGGGGGGGTTAGTTTCTTTTCTTTTCTGTTCCCACTTTGTTCCCATCAAGTTCTCAAGCTGTTCCCATCAGGTTATCAAGATGTTTCCCAAGTTCCCAATCTGTTCCCTAAGATGTTCCCAATGGCACCTCATTTTTTTATCCCATAACCTAATATAGTTCTGAGCTGATGTAAACATTGGGTCACATGTATTGTGATATAGTTCAAGAACAGAAATCCACACTTTTGGAAAGATTGGAAGTCTTCCATCTTATGTAATGTAGCTCAACATATCTCTATAGTAAGAAGATAGGTGTTTGTTTGTTTGGATGTGATCGAGTCTTAACATCCTAAACCCTAAACCCTCTCAAACTATTGCCCCCCTTTTTGGACCATTGAAAAAGCATAAAATATTATTCCAAAGTGGCTTGAAGAAAGATAACAAAGTATCAAATTGTAGTTGCAACTACAATTTCTTTGGCAATAGTCCACATTCCTTCACATCTTTTGCACCCACCATATCAAGTTCCACATGCCCCAAGTATTACGAGCCCCAAGTACTAAGAGGGAGGACATTAAATTAACAATGGGTCCTTATTGGAGACAATACAAAATTATGGTCTACTCTTTTTTCCATGATGACCTACCTAATTGCCCGACCAAGATGGGCATCACACACCACCCATCTTGATCCTGCCCTGAAACAAATTTTGTTGTCTTATTATACACACTTTGAGTGTGTAATGGACACTAGGAGGTGTATTACATACCAAATTAATTGCATCGATAATTACAACCATTTAAATCTATAAAACTTATTTCCATTGCCATCTATGTTCAACATGATCTACATCAAGTTATTACACACGGATTTAATTTGGCTTTCCAAGAAATTGTCACTTGGCCTTTTGCATTTCCATTGTTTAAAGGCTGATTTCATCACACATTTTTAAAATGCATTATATTACAAGCGAGTGTATTCATAGTCTTAGGAGCCACCTAAGGGGGTGGAGACTACTTAAAACTATAATTTTATATTTTTGAAAAACCATAAAGGGAACATAATAATTTGCATTGTCAATTTTTTAAAAAATAGAATCAAATACTTGCCAAGTTTCAATGCACTATTCTTTCTCAAATTTGGAGTTTGGAAATCATCCTAATATTCATGATTAAAAGAGCATAAGGAGTTGAAATTGATGAAATTCATTTTTACAAAACATTTGAAAGGTTCTGTTTTCAAACATAATTTTGACCTTAAAATTTATAAATTTTGAAAATGTGTTTTTAACAAAATATATATATTTTTATTTTTTATGTGATAAAGAGCATGGATGCATAATATATGTGATGTATAATCAAGGCACAATTTTTTTATAAATTTAATGCATATAGTTGTGAATTGTGTGTGAAAATGTAAAATTTGAGATAATAAACCAATACATGAATGCCACATTTCACATGCAATGCTTGAAAACAAACTTTTACCTTGGCACCCTTGGCCCTCCAAATATTTTGAATGCATAAGCAAGCAACATGAATCAAATCCAACATCCACAATATGTCTAAAATTTCAATGTGGACAAATTGGTGCCTTATTTTTTATAATTACATGTTTATTAATTAATAACAACCAAACCAATAAAAAATTCAACTCATACAACTAGGCTAACAATTGTATAATACATAGTTGTAAATGACCCATATAGGATTGTTGATAATGATTATAGGGTGAAGGCATGGTGAGGTATACAAAGAAATTTGATTATTCAAAGTCAAATTTAGAATGAAACCATTTTTACATAAATACAAAAAGGAAATTCAGAATTTGTAAATTGAAGTTCGACTAGAAAACCATTGTGTGTTTTATTTACTTTGTGATAAGTTGATCACAAAATTATATATATATATAAGTAGGCATCAAGGATGTTTGAAATTAACTAGTTAATAAGTTGTTCAAACCTACTTTTTCATTAATTTTTAAATATATATATATATATATGTACAAAGTTAGGAAGTAAAATCGATGTAAATTCAAATATATCATTTAAATTTTACTTTCTCTTTATTAGAACATAATTTCAACACATACTTGAAACAAAAGTTACGCTACAAAAAGAAAAAACAACTATTTGCATTTAGAAAAATCTATTAAAACATTGTAAAATTTCAAAATTAAAGCATATTAATGTAGAAATATCTTACTTTTGATCATTAAATTAAAAACATTGAATGCACAACAATTTTATATTGGGATTTGTTGTCATTCATACTACCTTCACCTTACTTTGATAAAGCAAGTTATTTATTGTATTTACTTACATCCTATGACATGGAGAATTATGATGACTATTGCCACAACACTTGTCAACCCACAATTGTGTGTTAGATTTTGTATTCATAACTACACAACAAATTATTCCTACCATTTCTTATGTTTGTAAATCATTGTTAAAGCATAACAACATGTTGTAACAAAGAGGGATAATTAAAAGTAGAGCTTATTAATGTTTGAATTTGAATTGGGTTATGCAAGGAAATTAGAATTATTTCATCTCCCATGTGGAATTGAATTATATTGTACATTTTTGGGAGCTTGTAGAGCAAAAGCAGAGGTATGAAGATCCAGAAATAAGAAGAAATTCTTGTTTTACAATTTTGTTTATGTTTTGTATTATGATTTTATATGCCCAAATTTATTTGGTTATGTTTTATTTTTACATTGTGATCTTGTATGGTAGAGTTACTTGTTTGAACTACAAAGTTGATTTATTAAAAAAAATTATAGATTTTGCTAGTTGAATTACATTTTTTTTGGAAGTATGGTTTCATTATGTGACTACAAATTTTTATTGTATTTAGGTTAGACAATATTACTTACCAGTTAATGACCATCCCCAAAATGAATTCAATAGAATTTTGATTGTTTCCATCTTGTTGTTGATTTGTTGTTTAAAAGAATAGATCTAATAGTTTGGGATGTAAGTTTTTGTGTTTTTATGTGTTATTATTAACCTTTTAAAAAAAAAGACTAGAATCTAAACAAAATAGCTATTGAGGGGATTTGAATTAAAAAAAGAAGTTTGTTACAAAATTTGCAAAAACAAAAGAACATTTCCAAAATGATAACCAAAAGTTTGCAAAAACAATTAAATTAAGTAACTAATTAGGATGCTAATGAACAACATTTGCATCAAAGAATGATGCAATTTTCCACTAAATTGGGTGCAACAAATTGAACCATACCTACAAAAAACTAAAAAATAACACTTTTAATAAACATGGTGATTCAAGAATAAGCATTTATTGGAAGAACATAAAAGCTACCCAGTCACCTTAAATGTCAATTTATGAAGGAGAATCTAGCTAGAAAAAACCCAAAAAATGGGGGAAAAATGCACCAAAACTTTCACCTATTGTTCTAAAGTAGTGAATGTAAGGAAGATCAAAAGTGAATCTAACAAATCTTGAACATCTAAATTTTCATAATACAAAATTTGAGCAAATGAGTCTTTAAAAAAAAAACAATGAATTGCATTAAAAAAACAAGACCAAGCACTAACCTAGTAATCAACTTCATCTCTGTATCACCAACCACCAAAAGAGTGGAAGGAACCCATGAATAATGATGAGGTTGATCGTGTGGACCATGTAGTTGAAAAAGTTGAAACCTAAGATGAATACATGGAAGACCAAGCCTATGAACCAACCATGATACATAATCATTATCAAAAATCCATTCGAAAGAGTTATGGGTTACAAAATTTCCAAGTCATTGAGTTTATAAATCAATTATGGCAATTATAACACACATGATGACCACCGAACCAATAACTATGGGAGGAGTACCACTAAAATAAAAAAAATGGCCACTTCCTTTCAAGATGAACATGTGATGTCAACATTTAAAACTCCACCCACAATGGTGTTTGTAACAATAGCATTACCACCTCACCTAAAAGGAACACCACTAATGGATCTTCCACAACATTTAGCCTTGGCAATAATTCCATCAATAACAACTATGGCACAACCTTACAAGAAACCCTTGAACTATCTAAAATATAAGAAAAATTTGAATATGAAAACTTGTGTTTTGGTATTCAAAGCTACCATAATTACTGGCAAAACTATGGATGAAGACATAAATGAATATGTTTATGCTCATTTTTAAAGGCACACTATTTAATTGGTGTAACAATTACTTTAGAGATTATTTTAACTACAAATTTGCAAAACTAGAACATGCCATTTGTAAAAGGTATTGCATAATTCAAAATGATGAAGATGTTTACTATAGTTGAAGAACTTCAAACATGAGCAAATTGAACAAATGGAAATGTATGATGAACGATTGTTCAAGTTGGCAAATAGTTATAAGCACCCACTATTTATAGTTTTAAACTATTGAGTTTAGGTCAAGACTAAAGTTTTACTTATGCATTACAATGGTTAAAATGAAAAAGGAGACATTATATCAACACAAGGAGTCAACATTAAATTATAAAAAAGAAATTTCGGAACATGAAACAAATAATTATCTTTTAGGATCACTACTATAAAACATGGTTTTTCAAATGGTTCAAGTTGACTAACTAATTTTTTTTACTAATGGACATGTCCATTTTGACTAAAGGCCTGAAACATGTATTTTTTTTACCATTCAACTCGATTAGGGTGACTTATTTGACCAATGCGTCTAATTAAATTACACAACCTTAGTCAAAATGGCCAATGAGTTTTAGTCAAATGGGACATATAGTCAAATTGAACATACAAAACTGACATCATTAACCAAAATGACCAATGTTCACTAGTCAAATGGGACATCTTATGCGTGTTACATACCTATTTCCTATCTCCAACTTACAATTTTACAACCTACCTACCTACCTACCTTCCCACACACCTACTTACATACATGTACTACATACCTACATACCCATCCACCTACCTACTTACATACTACCTACCTTCATACCTTATAATTATGTAACGAAATGTCAAAATAAAAACATGAAAATAAAAAAATCAACAAAAATTGAACACGTTTTGATGGTGTGGTCCATTGGTTTAGGACTTGGTTTATCATTGGGGAGGTCAAGGGTTCAATTTTTAACATTATAGCCTATGTACATGCTAAGGGGGCTAAGGTAAGTAGGGCAAATTTAATAGGATATACTAGGTTAGGTTAAGGTAGGTCAAGTAGGATAGGGTAGGCTGCCACCTACCTACTTGCCATAAAAAAAATTTATCCAGGCAAAAATTTGACCAATCAAAATTACAAGTCAAAATGACCAGTCAAATGGTCTAGTAAAAAAACCACCCCAGTCACAACAAACATGTTGAAATCAACTTGTCCAAAATGACAGAGTGGTTTTTTTTACGCTTGTTTAAATTGGGTACCTTTTTACTAGATTTGTTAATAAAAAAATACCATGTTTTCTAGTTGTGGATATTAGGGATCAATCACTATAATGCAACAAACCAATTTTGACAAATCAAATATGTATTATATAAATTATCATCAAACAAACCACAACATGGATATTTGTCATAATAAATAAGAAACCATAGTAGTTGTATTTGAAGTTTATGCTCAAATCAACAAACTAGGTTGAAACCATTGAAGTACCCTTGCCACATTTATGGTGTGATTGCACATAAATAAACAAATTGTCCAAAGCTCATTGAGATGCAAAATGTGTTCAAAGACAAAGGAGTCAAATCCACATATAAGAAACCTTCCCAAGTGAATATAATGGATGTCAATGTGACAATGAGTAAAATAGAACTACTAAAGCATGTGTTTAAAGAATGAAAACCACGAAAAATTAAGAATCCTATTGACTAGGCAAAGGAAGAGTGGTTAGAAAATCATTTGTGGAAAAGTCTATATAACAACTACAAATTATAAACCCACTAGTGGATTTGAATATTAAACCAAGTGGTGAATGGAATATAAATTGGGTAGGATTGCCTTATACTATGGCGCTAATAAAACCTCCAAAAGCACATGAAATACTTATGCTTATTAGTAAACTAATGTATGTGGAAGAAATCTTATAGGATATTAATTAATAGATGTTGGAACCAAGTCATATGTTATGCTTGGGATAGTTATTGAAAATTTCATTAGTTTTAAGTATTTTTGGCAATGAATGAAGTTAGAAAAACTACAAGGAAAAGTCTATAATTGATACTTTGGAACCCACACCTAAAATGGGAATTGCTACAATGATTATTGATAACCACATGGCAATAATTATAATACAAGTTGGCAAGAACACTATTGAAGACGTACTTCTAGATGATGGTTTTAAGTGTCAACATTATTATGAAAAAATTATGTACCATGTTGGGGTTACCCAACAAAACCTATTCCATACAATTTGTTGATGGTAGATCAAACCACTATTAAATGGGTAGGTTTGATAAAAAAGGATTAAGATGTATGTGCATGGTATACCTTATATAAATACTTTGATTATATTGCAAAACAATGTGCTAAACTAATCTTGTTACTTTATGTTAGTAGGTCGAACTTGGCTAAGAGATGCAAAAATGGTCCATGACTAGGATAACAACATGGTTACTATCTAAGGAAAAGGTAGAGTTAAAACCATAATCATTACAAAACATTTAAGTAACAATGCAAAAAGACTTGAAATGCTATTATGCTATGATTTCCAAAATGACATTACATATGAGGACAAAAGATGTGATGTTTATTACTAAGCTTAAACTTTTATCTATTGGAACCATTTACTTGAGGAAACAATTCCACTATGTGCAATAAGTATAACTATAAAAACTACAAAGTATGTTGTTACAAATGTAACCGTAAAATCAATTTATATACACCCGGCCATAAGATAGTTGCCCAACATTCAACCTACAATTTTTTTGGATGAACCTATAGTTGCTTTGGAAGATAAAGTATACCCACAAAGCTATTAGCACCATAAAACTAGACATGTATTTATAGATGAAACACCTACTAAGGGGGTCAAAGTATGGTTGGGTACCAAAAAGGATTGTCTCCTTTTATATCTTCACTTAAAACATGTTGTTGTAACTTAATGGCACATTCATATTGAAATTTTGATTTTCTTCATGGATAGATACATTATTAATGTATTATTCTATGCATAACATATCAAATTTGAACAAGTGTCAAGATTCCTACCAAGTCTTGGAAAAAACTCCAAAACTTTGTCTCATGAGAAAAAAAAAGGTTTGAGGACTCATAAGGAAAGATTAAAAAAAAAAATTTGGCCCAAGATTCTTACCACAAATACCTTAAGTACTAATGTACATAAAATGTATGAGTGTGAAAAAACTAAGTGCCCTATTGCAATGTAAATTTTTTCAAAAAAATGAATTTTTGGGGAATTTTGGGCCATTGATAGAACATGGCCCACATTGGATAAATTTTATTATTCTTACTTTCATAAGTGAAAAAAATAGATATTCTAGATGCCTATATAAAATTTGGAACAAAATTATTTCATTTGACAGGAGAAAAATAAGGGGAAGTCTAAAATAGGTCATAGGAAAAATGAAGCAAAAGGTGGAGTCCTTAAGAATGAATCATTAATGTTCCAAAGGGGGTTCCCCAATCATGCTTTGACCCAAGGTGAAATTATAAGAATAGAAAATTGTAACTTGGACCTTAATTGAAAAACAACATTGACAAAACTCAAGCTAGGTATAAACTACCATGTTCAATATGTCAAAGTAGATGTGCATCTAGGATTAAACTGTAAAATAGTTAATAATGGAATACAAGGACATTTGCTTATACATACAAGGACTTCATAAACATACCACTAGAGTTAGCACAACACATGATCAAATACTTAAAGAATTGTGACACAACAAAATATTAGATATTTCACTTCCACCAGCCCATCAAACTAGGTACAAGTTAAACCTAAATTATGTTGCAATTGTGAAACATGATATAGACAAATTGTTAATGGTATGATTCATATAACATGTAGAAGAAGCTACATGGTTATCATCCATTGTGGTAGTTTTTAAGAAAAATGGTAAATTCAATATTTGTATAGATTTCAAAAAACTTAATGCAATCACCAAGAAATATCAATATTCATTACCAATCACATATGAAGTATTGAACACAATAGTAGGTTATGATGCATATTCTTTCCTAAATGGATATTTTATTTGTCATCCTATATATATAACACTAGAAGATATATACAAAACAACCCTTGTAATAGACTAGGGGGCATTCATATAGGTACCTACATATCCATGTCAAATCCAAATGTTTAATGGTATTGTACAATTTTATCATTAATTCATTAAGAACTTTGCATTCATTATGGCCCCAATTACTAAGTTGATGAGGAAAACAAAACCCTTCTTATGGACCATAAAGTGTCAACATACTTGGGAACTCATAAAACAAAAATATGTAAAATCACCAATATTGATATTTGTAAATTGGAAAGTAGAATTCCATGTCCATACAAATGCATCACCTTTAATAGTAGGAGCAATGTCAATTCAAAATTTGACTAAGAAACATGATTAACCTATAGTTTATGTTTCATGATTAATTTGTAACTAGTGCAAAACATAATTAATATACCATAGAATGTGAAACACAAGTTCAAGCATTACTTTTTGGGTAATAAATTTGTTCTTTATGTGAAGCACATGGCATTGGTTTATCTAATGAAGAAACCAAAGGTTTCAAAATGTATTGTTAAATGATTACTATTGTTTTAGAGTATGAATTCATGGTCATTTACAAGCCAGGTAGAGATGCCTTGTGTAGAATGCCAAATACTAGAAGACCTACTAGAGGAGCAAATCAAATTGTAGATGTAACATTGTTCCATGTATAATTGATTTGGTTGAAAGATATCGAAGAATTTAAACTTGAAACCCCCTTGTTTGAACCTAGTTAAGGAGTTTTAGATTAGAACATTGTGACTTTTGCTACTTGTCCAATCTTTAAGTGGCATTAGTTTAAAAATGTTAGAAGTCAAAAATTTGGCTAAAAAAGATCATGGAATGCACTTCATAAATGATACCATAAAATATTTTATTGATCACTTTATGTTAAAACATCTGAATTCCACTATGTACTATCCATAGGGTATCGGACAAGTTGATCCCATTAACAAAATCATTGGTAAACTATTTACAAAACTAATTAATGAAAGTAAAATAGATTGGGGTCCAAAAAATTATCCACATATTTGTTTTCATACAAAATAACCTACAAATTTTTAGAAGGTGCATCTTTTATAATTAAATGGTCTATGGTTTGCATCCTTTAATGTAAACAAAATATGGTCTATAGTCATATATGGGAACCATATAGCTGTAGACCTAATATATTGTCTCCTTACAAGCATGATTATAGAGTTGGAATAACTACAAAATGTCCAACTACAAGAATAGGAAATTGCAAGGACTAAGATCAATGCAATAAAACAATGTGAACAACTTTTAAAACATATGTCCAAGTTGCCCAAAAAAAAATCCAAAACTTAAAATTGCAAGTTTACATGGGTTTGCAAAATGGACATTATTTGATTAATAATTAGATGTAATCTGAAAAGTATTTAACTTAAAAATTGACGGTAATGGTTTTCAATTTGAAAATTTCAACATCAATTTTAATCATTAAGACTATAACTCAACAATATCATTCATTACCAAGACTTTGAAATAGCATCATATAAACTTATGCATTTATTTTACAATTTTCATTGTGATTTAATATAACTTTCACCATCAATTTGTTAAAACACAAATAACCATTCAAATTTAAAAGAAGGTAAGGAAAATAATTAGGAACATGTTTCAATTCTAGTAAAACTCTTGCTTGAATTACACACACAATACATATTAACTTTTGATGGATGGAGGCAAGGCTTTTAAAACTATGAAAAACTTCAAGTTAGCAAATATGGCCATGATTTTTCATGAAAAAATACTCATCATACTTGAAGATTATATGAAATGTTCATTGTATGCATGGGTTCACAAAATCTAAGTCTAATGAATGTAAACAATCAACCAAATCGTCAAAATAATTTTTTTTGTGCAACACTTTCGAAATGAATTATGTAATTTTCAAAATTTGCATACCTTGTATGATTTAATCAAATGCATTTAATGAACACTGCTAAATATAAATGTAAACATTGTTTATCCATGAAACAAAGTTGAAATTAATTCCATTATTTAATACCTTCCTTTTGGTTCTTTTAAAATGAAAATTAACATTAAGACAAAGATTCAAAAGGACATTTGTCTTGTATCCAATCAATTCTGAAAATTTTATATTATTTCATGTTTGGGATAGAATCCTAATCTATGTGTTTTCAAATCACTTTTGGTGATTTGAAATTCCAAAACACATGTTTGGTGTTGTAAGTTTTAAAATATTTTTATGCAAGTTCCATTGACCCACATGTTTTTGTGTGTAATTCATTTCTTGTCTTGGGCTTAGATTCTTGTTATTCACAAGAATTGTGATTTGGTTTGGAGGTGGGATGCCATTTAGGGTGATTTGTGTTATTTATATGTGTGTGGATAATGATAGTTGGAGACGTCAGTGTGATATGGCATGACAACTTGACGAACATGCTCTTCAACTATAATACGTAACTAAAGAATGTTTCTAAAAAAAAATCTAGAAATGCTTTATTTTTATTAGGATACTTTATAGAAGGAAGATTAAGAATGTGTTTTCATTCAACTCCTTTTGAGACAAGATGAAACTTAAAACCTTATTAAAGAGTGGAACATGAATTGGTGCATGGAAATATAAGTAAGGATTGAGATACTTTGAAAAAAAAAACCCCCCAACAATTGTCAAATAATATTGTTCATCTTTAAAATCAAGAGGCAATGGTTTAGCTAGTCTTGCATTCAAGGAGTTTATCTAGTGATCCCTTCAGAGCCTTAAATGTACTTCATGCTTTCTCTTTACACAAAAGAAAAAGTAAAAGAGATTACAATCAACCTCTTGTCATCCACAAATTCCCAACCCAAAAGGTGCTCGTGGAAAATACTAAAGTAACTCATGAATCATTGATGAAGTCAGCTTAGTTGCTTAACATGACTTCACTACATATCCTACAACAACAACCTTGACCTCTTATGTTTGGTTGGGTATATCCTCAATCCACATTCTCTCTCACAAACACACTCAAACACTTGGACACATTTTCATGAATATCTTTGATCGCAATATCCGGGTTTTGTGTAAAATGTTTTGGGATTCATATAGATTTTTGGCCTTCTATGTTTTGTACTTGTTTTCTCTTTGCAAAAACAAAAAACAAAATGGAATTTTTTAAAGGAAAGTTCAGCACCAAAAAACCATCACAACAATATTCAAACCTCAAGTTGGCAACACCCAGCCCATCCACAAACTAACCAACATGGTTAGACGAGGAATTGAAACCCAATGGAAAAGTGTTTGCTATCCACCTACCATCCATCCCTCATGATGTGTTGATAGCTCGAGGCGCACTCTGGGCCAAAATGTGGGATTATGTGACCCATAACCCACCAGCACACCATCCATTCAAAAATCTGTTATTATGGTTCAGTTGTAGATAAACCACAACATAACTTACCAAGGTTCCCACCTTGGTAACTTATACTAGAAACCCTATTACTCCCTCCTTACACTACCTATATAACTACCTATGAAAGTGGACATCATAGGTAGTAAACTACTTAGGTAGTGTATGCATAAGAGTATCATCCTAGGCAAAAAAAATGCAAGAAATTTAAGTGGTTATTATGTTGGTAGGTAACTAGGCAAGAAATGAAAGTGGTTACTATGTAGGTGGGTAAGTAGGCTAACCCACTTGTTAGCAATTAGGTCCATAGATACATGTGGATGGTTGGTACATAAGTAACCATTATGGTTAGCTCTGAGACAAGAATACAATGAAAAAGTGTTTATCATCCACACATCATCTATCCATCCATTCATCCATCCATCCATCCATCCATCCATCATCTATAGTGAACTGGAAAGGTGCTAGGTAACCACTGGTTTCTGTCTCTCCTTGTGAAATTGCAAGTGGAGTTTAGATGCCACAATGGCCAATGAAAGTCCATCCCATGGATATGGGCACATGG
>Ga0209208_10005124_pt1 | contig 18340 bp, 13 predicted proteins | sample S1TSphfallax_3_FD_187694 | JGI IMG/M metagenome (GOLD analysis project Ga0209208, IMG submission 187694) | Host-associated microbial communities from peat moss isolated from Minnesota, USA - S1T2_Fd - Sphagnum fallax MG (SPAdes) (version 2) | ecosystem: Host-associated > Plants > Peat moss >... | reverse complement strand
AATAATATTTATAAGTGGTGTTAGTTATGGGCATGGGTAGATATGATAAATTAAAACAACATTATGGATCCTACAAATGGGATATTTAAACTAGGGACTTATTATCTACTCACATATGAGTTAGTTACTTATTTTGATTTAGGCACAAATATAAGTCAATTAGCTTTGCCTAGGGAAAGAGATGCCAAATTATATGAAGGTCCATTCATGTAAACAATGAATCGTCTAGAAACTAATAGGCGACATAATTTGATAAGCTTAGAATTAATGAATGACAATGTTTATTAGACTTAGATGAAAAGAGTGGATGATTCATCACTCTACTTTCAAGTATTTAAGAGTTGCGAACAAAATATTAGGCTCATTTTTTTTTCATCCTCAAAATTTTGTGTTTTTATTTTATTATTTAGTTTTGTAATTGGACATATAATAAGAGACCCATGTTTTGTTTTGACTATGAAAGTGTTTGCTCACGAATACTTATGTGTACTTGGTGAATTATTCCAAAAGGCAAGGTTTGTAGGCATGTGTGATGAGTTTGCTTTGGGTGTAACCCACATAAAGCTTAGGTTTAGAGTTTACTTTTTTAGGTCTCTTCCTAGTTAAACTCTCCGGGGCATCTATTCGTTTTAGGAAGGATGTCATCAAGGTTCAAATTCTAAATCTGAGGGACAAAAATGGAAGCTTTAAATCATTTTGGATTTCAACAACAATAGGATTTGATTTGTGTTCAAGGTTACAAGCATTACAATTTTTTCCCTGTGCACTAGATTTTGCCTCTTTAGGCTATGAATTTAAAACAGTGATTGTTCTTTTAAACAAAGATCTGAACTTGAAATTGGGAAGAGGTCTCAATTTCCATGCCATCTAGATTTTATAAAAGAGGGACTTTACAACTGTAAACTTAGATCAATAGATTCAAATTCAAATCAGCACTTAGGAGTTAACACAAAAAGTGACAAAATCACACAAACTCTATCACAACAAAATCACACACACAAATTACAACCCTAACTTCAATTTTCAGACTAATTCAAATTTTGATTCTTGAAACACAAACATGGACAACTCACTAATAGAGTGTTGAATGCACAATGCACACAAAAAAAACACAAAGAAAAAATATCAGAGGATGAGGTCTAAAAAACTCTCCTACATTTCAAGGTGGAGTGATGAGTTTTGAAGGATTGAGCACCATCAAATCCTAATTCCCAAGTCCTAACGTTGTAACACCAAGAATCATTGCTTGCGACTCAAGGCTCAAGCCCAAACCCCATTCACACTCAAACCTAAGCCCCATTCACATTCAAGCTTTGTTGATCAAGCATGTCCATGCCAATGGTAACTCGTTCAAGAAATCTGCATTGTTTGACTCCACCACTCTCCATTTCATAGATGATAGATCAATGCAACAAATCAATTTTAAAACGCTGCAAATTTGCAATGTGCATATCCAAGAATCAAGACGAAAATCTTTTGGATCCTTGTTTGACATTCATCGATGACCCTCATACTTGTTGTATTCAAAACAATTTAAATGTTCATCCTTGAATGATGAAGCTTGAATGTTGCAAGCCATAAGTTCTAGCTACTCACATTGAACAGCACAAGATGAAACAAAAAAAACATTGACAATTAGAACTTGAAAGTTAGCACTCGTTATCTACAAGATGTGAACTTCATATGGCTACTAAAATTTAGGACTTTGAGCTTTGAATGTTTGGTCACTAACTTATTGTTCAACCACCAACATTTAGAATTTTAGTCACCGCTCACTAACGAGTTGATGATTACACAATTTCTAATACCTTGTATTTAGTACCTATCTCCTACATAAGTACGAAGTACCTACAACCTAGTATGTATTAGCAACTAGCCACCAAACACAATCAAAATCATGAAACAACATGGAACCCTTAAGAGTACATGCGAAACTAGTGAAACCCTAATGTCAATTGATTTGTGTATATATGACAAATCGTCATTGAGATTTTTTATCATGGCAAATGGATGGCCAAAACCTATCACTATATTGCAAATTTGTCCCCAAAACAACATTTTCCCCCCATAGGTTTCCATAGTGAAATCTTACAACTAGTTGAGAAAAAAACAATTTTTTGTTCAAAAAAACACACTAGTGTTGTGTATGAGATTTTAAATCATTCGACCTACCTTTATGCTAAAAAACATTATTTGAAAAATAATCTTCATTATTAGTTCGGGACCAATGTCCGTGTCCAATAGTTCTTTGATTTTGTTAAGAGCCTTTGGGTTTTCCTAATTTCAAAACTTGAAAAAAGCTCAGGTTTCAATTTTTTTTAATTTTTAAAAATTCCAAAACCTTGTATTTAAAATATTCATGGGAAAGATGAGTATTCTAAAAAACTAATACCTATGGTATAATCATATAGGCTCCAAGTTAATTGAATCATGGTATCTATTAAACATTATTTTTAGATTATTTTTAATGTGAAAGGAGTGGAGGATTCATCCAACCTCTCTTCAAATATGAAAGGGGCTATATTGTAAATGAGTATTTTTTGTGAGGTCCTTCTATTTGTCTAGAATACTAATCCTTTTGCATCTCCTTTTTCTAAAATCTAATATTTTGTCACACTAAAAGGTTAATTGACTTTTAATTTTTCTTTGTACATTATGTACATTATATCCCATTTACATGTGAAAAAAGACTCTTGAAATCTTAAAAACACACATTAACTTTTTAAAGTTTTAAATTTCACATTGTTTTAGTTATTAATGTTTTTTGAGTGTTGCTAATAGATTCTTATCATTTTTAAAAAATTAAATTTTCAAAACACTTTTAAGAAATAACAAATAGGAAAGTTCTTTGCAAAAATTGTCCTAATTTAACACAATTATTGGTCATTTTCAAAAGTCATTAACTAAAACCAAAATCTAAAGTTAAATTAAATGGACTTTAAATTTGAATATTCTAACATTCATTTGAATTATTTTGCATAACTCGTCATGATTACCATGATTTTCAAATGATAAAACATAGATAAATCTATGATATTATAGTTTGCAATTTTCATTGAGATTTGATGCCCTTTTTGGTTCCTTTGACTACGTTTTGCCATCATGTTTTTTTTGGCAATCATTCTTAGCACATCAAATTGAAACTATCTGATTCAAATCCAAGTATCAAAGAGGTGGTTTCAACTTTCAACAATCATATGTAAACGTTGTTGCTTGATCCAAATGCCCAGTTTTTAAGCATGAGGTGTAGAAGGATTTCAAGTAACCCTAAAAATTGAAGCTTTCATGGAGATTTTGGAATTTGGCAGGGTTGGAAGGTTGCAATTCTTTTAGTAGATTGCCCAATGCATAAGATACATCTGCTATGTGCAATTCTGGAATTCCAAATGTAGACTCAAGTGAAGGATACTAAAACATTCATTATTGTCCCCGACATTATTTCTTCACTGAAATCGGAATTAGACCATTTCTTGTGATTCTGCAGGAATTGAGTGTCAAATTATGGGCCTCCATTGTGGTCTTGCTATGCGCAACAAGCCAGCTGCAGAGACAGAAATGACTCACAGGCATTATGATATGCTCAAGCTCAAGAAGCTCACTGAAAACTTCAGTCTGGTAATTACTACCGTCTGTTCCTTTTTTCATGTTTTGAATTGCTTGGCGCTTGAATACCTTGGGGATTCCACTGACATGTTTGTGTCTCTCAATGCATCAGTTGTAGCACTAAGGTAACATAAGCTCCTTGCTTTATTTTCAATGTCCACACTCCTTCCTGCTGATTGTTCATTCATTTTTTGCCAGAATGCTGCAATGAGAGGTGATATTGATGCCTACAAAGCGGTTGTGCTAGCTCATAAAATGGGTATGACTTATTTCAAAAACTGAAATGAGAATCTTTTGCCCAACAATCATCAATTCTGAGCAGTAAGATGTCATTTAGTACAAGAGTCATTCCTCTCTTTGTTGAAGTGATTACTGTTGTGGACACAACCAATTACACTAATTGAGTTACTGTTCTTGATCTACATTCTCAGAGTTGGCAGACAATAAAATAATGAGCAAACTACAGTATTTACCACAAAAGAGAAAACACAAAGCTTTCCTACTTGCTTAGACCTCAACATAAAAGAAAACATGCCACAAACTCCAAGGAACATTGACAGAAAAGGGACGACAAAAGATGAAATATAATTCCTGTAGAATAATTTCCTTCTCTAATTTCATAGCTTGCAACTAGTCTTTCCTTCTCCCATCTCTAATTTGATGGGGATCATCAAAGGAGATCTAGCTTTGGTATCATATCAGACAACCAAGAGCAAAGACAATGCATGCAAAAGCTTGTCTAGGCTCTGTTAGAAAGACAAAGATACACCATCAAACCATTGATGTGCACCATGAGAATAGTTTGGATCACTCATTACCAAACAAACAACAGTAAATCATTCCATTTTTGCCATTGGTCATGCATTGGCATGGTCAAAAGCTATGGAGTGAGCAAAATTTTTCCAAAGTGGTTGCCTTCTAGAGCACGATGAGCCTCCACTGCCTTTCCCAAGGGATAAACTTTATCTATTACTACTTTCACCTTGCCTGCTTCAATCTCTGGCCATACATGCTCAAGAACTTCTTGCACAATCTGTGCCTTGTTTTCTACAGTCCTGACACGCAAGCCTGCCCCTGTGCCCAGAGAAGTCCAAATTCCAGGTAGGTGATATTATGCATGTTGCAAAGCTATTACTTGAACAAAGAAGAGGTAATATATTACAACCATGGCAAGCCAGAATGGTGAGTTCACGTACCAGTAATTTTGAGACGCTTGGCAATAATAGGGCCCAGGTTAATCTCTCCCTTTGGACCCCCTTGCAAGCCCAGGATGAAAAGCCGTCCATCTTTTCCCAGTGCTTCAAGATTCCTATTCACATAGGGACCTCCCACTATATCAAGTATCACATCCACTCCTGCACAAAATACACTTAGAAACACAGTCAATACTTGGTGAAGCCTTAAAGTTGGCCATCTAAGGTGTGTGTGTCTCATCAGCTCAGCTTCTTAGGATCGACCAGTGTTAATGCTAATGTGAATAGGAAATTTACATGTCAGCACAAAACAACAGTTTTATGGAGTTTCATGGCCCATTGTCCTGGATATGAGACCATGTGCATAGGCAAGTTGTCACAGCATACCTTTACCATCAGTCAGTGCCTTCACTCGTTCAACAAAGTCCTCTGTTTTGTAATTGATTCCACCATCAGCCCCAAGCTCAATGCATTCCTTCACCTTCTCATCACTCCCTGGCAAATAATGAAACAAAGTCTGGTCAGCCAGTCCAGCTATGTCTTGCTTATACAGCCTTCATACAATTTGACTTTGGCCATTTGTTGCTCAGAAAGAGAGATAATCTTGTAAGCAGGACAGAATACATGCAATGCACAGATGATGTTACCTACCAGCAGTGATAAACACTTTCACACCCTTTGTTTTAGCAATCTGAATGGCAAATGTGCCTATTCCACTGCCACCACCATGCAGCTGCATCACTCGCAAAACATAAAGCTGGTCATTTCCAATAGTGATGTGATATGGAAATTATATGAGAATTTGACTAGCTTCAGAACATAAACAGCTGTTGTTGAATTGCCTAGAGAAGACTGGGTCATTCTTAGGCATTATGACACCAATTGGCAACATACTTGGTACTTCAAAGAAGCAGCAGATACTGATAGTTTCTACTGGCACCTTTAAACAAATATGGCAGCAGATATCAGAATAAATATGGAAGTACTCCAAAACGTCCATAAAATTCAATTGATTGGGAGGTTTGTGTACCAGAACACTCTCGCCCTTTTTTAGGTGCACCATCATGAAGATTGTTGACCAGACAGTGCAGGCAACTTCTGGAAACCCTGCAGCATCCCGCAGAGAAACACCCTTTGGAATAGGAAGCACCTGTCCTGCTGGCACATTCACCTTCTCTGCATATCCACCCCCTCCTAGCAATGCACAGACCTGCATGGACACCACAAGAACTATGTGTGAGACAAAAGCCCTAATTGCGGAACTCACAAACTGATTCTCCTCTTGAATTTTCTCATTATCCCTTCTTATGTAAAACACATGCAGAAAAAGTCTTCTGATTGATAATAGTTTGCCATAGCTTATTTGTTTTGTAAAGCCACTTGACAATCCAGTGGCAGAAGACCTATCAAATGGACAACGGACGATTCTAAGCATTACAGCGAGGACTCAAATTGAGAGCTAACCAATCAATGTAAGCTTCTTGCACACTGTACTCATTCCCGTGAAAAAACTATCTGACCTAGGACCTCCTTGAACAGTGCAATTCTGGGACCTGGATACAAATACGAAGCCAAAGCCTCCGTGTGAGTCGTGAATCCGCTAAACTGCGAGGCGGCCTCCCAAATGCAAATCGGTAAAATGGCCGTGACATCAGGGATTTTTCCTTGTCCTTTTATGCTCCTTGTGAGGAGAACTGACTCGAGACTATTGGAAAACGGATCTCAGCAGCAGCAAATGCTGGATAACGCTTCCTAAAATGAAGTCAACAAGAAGTATGACTAATATACACCAAACGAAAGCCAGACAAAAGTACACATACCTTATCCCCAGCTTTCCATTTGCTTACTCCAGGCCCGACGGCTTCAATGATTCCGGAGCACTCCAGGCCAAGGTACAAGGAATTGCCAGGAGGTGGCGCATACCTGCCCTCCCGTTGTAAGACGTCGGCCCTGTTGAGTGCAGTAGCCACAACTTTGATCAACACTTCTCCTTCCCCTGCCACCGGATCCTCCACCTCCCTCAGCTCCAACACCTCAGGACCTCCCGGCCGGCTGATCACAATGGCCTTCATGATGCACCACGACGTGTTATCGTCTGTATTCTCTCGCTCCCTCTCTCTGTGTCTCCTCTGACAGAATCCCACACGCAAGCTCACGAGCTCCTTGTCGTTCTCCTTCTTCTTCCTCCTCTTCAATCAGCTTTCACGCAAGCCTAGCCCGGATTCGAACCCACGACCTCTTGCAAGATGGGCATGACTCGCAGCGTTTTCTCTTTTGGCGATCTTTTTCAAATTGGCGATTTTCACATAGAGTCTTTGGGTCGCCAAATTTCGATTTTTTTTTTTAAATCACTAGATTCTATCCTAAGTTCCAGCATGTTTAAGGGTATCATATGTCAGGTAAGACTTATGAGGCACCTTTTAGTAAGATAATGGTTACAACATAGTCAAATTTTGTGATAGGGATTTTAACCCTATAATTTTTGGATTTTAACTTTAGGAGTTTTCTTTTGGTATATATTTTGAACAATAGTTCTCTAGTCATTTTTGGTTTATAGGGCTCGATTGTTATTTGGTTTAGAAGGGTCAATTGTAAATAACAAGCTTCGATGGCATGCAGGTTCAGGTGTACACATGTAAAGAAAGGTAAGGATGGTTAGATTGTTAACAAAATTGTATTCAGATTAGGGCATGCTGATTAGGGTTAGTGCATTTTTTTTAGAAACTAATTGTTAAACCCCAAACTTTTTTGACAATCAGTTCTAGTAGTTGTGTTCTTTTGGGTTTTTTTTTTCTTTTGTGTTTTTGATACTTTTGTAAGTTGAAAAAAGATGATAGGAAAAAAGTTGTAGAAATCATAAGAGAGTGAAAGAATGGAAACATGAAAAACTAGTTATTGTTGTTTGGAGAGAAAAATTACAGGCAACTCGGTGGCTATGGAGGAAGTGCAACTAGGTAGTAATAGTGTTTTTGTAGTAGTCATAACAACTACAAACTTCATTATGGTTGTTCAAGGAAGAAAAGGGTGATGGTGGCGAAGGGAGTTGTAGGGCTTTCTCTAGGAAGGGAGGACGATGGACGATAAGCTGAATGTACCTTAGTAAAAGTGCACATTTTTTCAAAAGTAAAAGTCTTGCAACATAGGCGTTTCTTCATACATAGCATGCGATTGGGAGACTTTACAAGAGTAGCATGTAATTCGAGCCCAAGCTCTAACCTCCCAAAGATTTTTTAAGATGGCTTTGAATCTTTATCCACCTCCATTGGCATGATTATGTCACACACATGCACTTACACATGTAGGAAAATATGTTTGAGCAATGCATGCATTGGCTCCAAGCATTCTAGCAATTCCATTTGATAACACCACAACAACCCTTCACCTTCTTCACCCATTGGCAAAGGTTGACCTACCCCCTTTTGTTGATGATTTATATTTAGAAACAAAAGTTACCTTAGACTAGGAGGCATTTATTTTTATTCTAGCACGTTCACCAAATCTTTCATTTGGCGGTCCTTCCATCCTTCAAGTATGGTGTATGAACTTTTATGAAATTGTTTCATTTGAAAGGATTCTATGAATGACTTTGATTTCTTTTTTGAAATAAGTGGACATATTGTTCGTGGTCATGTTCCCCAATCTATATTTGTTTGTGGCATCATGATTATTAGGCTTGGATATTAGTGGCATCCGACCCTTGCAATTGGAGAGGTCACCTATTGGCTAATTGCCCACACACTCACCATTCAATTCAAATATACATTTGCGAAAAAAAATTTAATCCTTAGCAATTTGGTGTGGTGACACGGGGTGGGTGTCAAATGGGTGTCCAAGGGGTTTTTATCTATTAGGTTTGCATCAAAATTAGGTGGTACTACAAGTGAACATCCATAATGCCTTCAATTCCATATCACATATAGCCATCTTTCAAAAGTTGTGATCTTTTGCCAGTACCTTGGATCAATATTTCCCATTTGTTTAAGGTTTTTATGCACGCCCATACCCACTAAATGTTTTGCATGTTTTTCAACATAGGGATTTCACAATCATTTTGTTTAAATAGAGTATAAAATAAAGAGATCCTTCATGTGGAATGTTGATTGCCTTAACAAATATGTGTTTTCTACCTTATTGGAGCAACCCACCTTACTTGTGTTTTTCCTTGTTCGACAACGATACCATATTATTGGTCATGTGTCAAATATGGTACCTATTTTTTTACAATAACAAGTGAAATTTGTAGCATTAGGATTCTCCATTCAACCAACGAAATATGTAGCTTGGTTTCCACAGTGATTAAACCCATCCATATCACTTTCTCTAGGTTTTCTTACACCTAACATATGTGTTTCATAAATTTTAGGTGCACCAGTACATTCTATGCCATTTATGGAATCCTTTGTTGAAGAGACGTTTCAAAAGGATATTAACACCATAGGTAGCCTCCCTAGGTTTGCAAATCCATAGGCAACCTTTGAGATGTTTTCGCTTTGTTATGCCCAACACCTAAGTTATTTACTACATATGCAATTTTATAATCAAGTATCTTGCAACATTATGCCAAGTTTGAATCCTTTACCATGGCAATGCTAAAGAAGCTATCGGGGCAGGATCTTTCAACATTATAACAAGTCATTTGATTCATAATTAGAACATTTTACTTGTTTTTTTAAGGGGGTTTGGGCTCCCTTCAATGGTTTAACTTACTACCGCTTGCTTTTTGGAATGTTGGGCTTTAATCACTCTTACATTTGTCACTCATTTCTAACAAGATGATCACCTCATTCTTTTCAATGCAGTAACACATGCCAAAACCAACATTTTTCCCTTCTAGCTAACATTACGAGATATCCAACCTTTATTACCCCAGATTGTTTATTTTCAAGTCCCCCCTTTGAGACTATCCCCACTTACATGTTTCTTTCACCAGTAGAAAACCCCCCTTTTATAACCAAAAGTTTTCAACTACATGATATTTGTAACTATGTTTCAACTAGGATTTTTTAATTTTAAAATAAACTTACAGCAATTACCAATTAAATTGATTCAATTAAGTTTACTAAATTGGTATATACTTGAAAGCATTTTTCAACTAGGTGGTCATTTGGGGAATATTCTCAGCATCAACAATGTCTCCAAGTTGAACTTCCAATTATGTTGGTAAACAATGCGAAGCATGTTTCAACTAAGGGGCCATTTAAAAAATATCCTTGGCATTTAAGGTTCTTTAGTTAGCACATAGTCAAGACATTGACTAGTGTTCAACTGTTTTAAATGATAAAATGTACTAGAGGATGGATGAAATATAGTTTTGTTTGCAACTATTTCTTTCAATTGGGTTAAACAACTAATAGGCAATTATAACTCTTTTTGACTTTAACTTTCCCATACATATAATATTTTAATATTTATTTAAAATCATGATAACATTAAATTACATGTAAATGTTTTTTGTATGAATGATTTTTTTTTGTGCATATAAATATTAAAATTTAATTTCAAAATAAATTCTAAGGAAAATTTAAAACATATGTTAGTATTAATGTTTATGTTCAATACACATGTAATTTATTATTTCTATGTAGATCATTACAACATATCAAGTAATGATACATAATTAATAATATTGTGCAACTTTAATGTTTATTCATTTTTATACACATGATATCTTATTATTTGTTTAAAATTATGATAAAAATTCATTAAACATAAATGTACCCTATGTCATTGGCCCAAGTTTGAATGCATTCAATTGAATTTTCCTTCCAAACCTTGTTTTGCAATTTTTTTGAATTTCCAACAACAATATTCACCAAAAACTAAATAATATTGTTCACATTTTAAGTCTCAAAATTATAAAATTAACTTTATTACATCAAACTTTGTGTTTTCAATCTTGGTTTTTTCAAAAAATTCAATGAAAAAATAGTTCAATAATCAATAGATTCCACATTGTAGTTCCAAACAAACTAAACCAAGTTAGTGCACCCTTATTCATTAAGGACTTTTTGATGATAAGTTCCACAGGATAACCCAAGACACCATGGTTTGGGAGATATCATTATGACAAAACAAAACAAATTATCCTCCTTCATGGATAGATAAGGTAACATGTGTTGTTGGCCCCAAGTGTGAACACATTCAATTCATTTTCCCTTCAAAACCCATTTTTTGTAATTTGTTTGATTTTTGAACAAAAATTCATTCAAATTTTAATACTTCCAAACCTTAAGTATGAAAACTATGAAGTAAAATTTATTGAATCTAACTTAACGACTAATTTCAAGTACACCTTTCGATTTGAATATGTATATATATATATGATTTTATTATTTTTACTAAAAAAATATTTCAATAATCAATAACCTCTACATTGTAGTTCTAAACACTTTCAACCCAAGTCAATGCACCCCTATTAATTGTTAGGTTTTCAAATATACTAATAGCATTATATGAAGCAATTTGGTTTGAGAAATTTCAACATGATAGAATAAAACAAAACAAACTATTTACATTCATTAATAGATTAAATTACGTGTAATTACTTTTTGTATAAAATGAATGGTTATGTATGATGCACATATTTTTTGTGCATATAAAAGTAAACTTTGATTTAAGGAAATTCTGAAATATTAATTTGTAATAATGTGGATGTTTAATACACCTAATTAATATTTATATGTAGATTGGATTTTAGTTTACAACATATCAAATAATGATACATAATTAATATTTTTTGTGGAACTCTAATATTTATTCATTTTTATAGACATGATATCTCAATATTTTTTTTAAATTGCAATAAAAAATCATTAAACATTAAACTACATGTCAATTATATTTGTGTAAATGAATGTTTGTGGATGATATTCAAAAAAATTGTGCATGAAAATATTAGTATTTTAATATCAAAATAAAATTGAAGGAAATTTTGGAATATGGTTTGTAATAATGTATGTTCAATATATGTAATTTATTATTTCTTTGTAAATAAAATGGTAATTTACAACAAATCAAGTAATGATACATAATTAATAATTTTGTGGAACTCTAATGTTTATTCATTTTTATACATATGATGTCTCTTTTTTAAAAAAATTACAATAGAAATTCATTAATTACTAAGGTACATGTGAATTTTTTTATATGCATGAATGGTTATGTACGATGAATTTTTTTGTGCATATAAATACTACACTTTAATTTGAAAATATATATTTTTAAATTCTGAAATATAAATCAATTTGATAATGTCTATGTTCAATACTTGCATAGTTTATTATTTATATAAAAATTCAAATTTATTTTACAACATATCAAGTAATGATACATAATTAATTTTTATTGGAATATGTTCAATACATGTGTAATTTATTATTTCCATGTAGATTCAATTTTAGTTTACAACATATCATGTGATGATACATAATTAATATTTTTTAGAATTTAAATTTTTATTCTAATTATGGCTATAAGTTCCAATATTTTTTCATTTTTATAGAATTATTTATTTATGTATTTATGAATAAATTATAATAATGATCAGAATAATTAGTAAAGATATTCAATAAATTATCATATAATTTCAGAAATTATTTTTATTTAACACTATTATGCTTTTAAATATTTTTCTATACTTTACCTTATTTAATATTTATTATACTAGGTCATTTAATAGTTCCAACAAGTTAGATAAAAATACAAAAAAAAATAGTCAAATGATTAGCCTAGCCTAACTACTAGTTACAATATCATTATTAATGTTGTTGTTGTGGTAATTATAGCCAATTATTAAATATCACTACATTATAATATTTATTGTAATCAAAATATCATTCAAATTTTATTATTGAATATTTATAGTTGAGTTAATTCTTTGTTTTATGAAATGTTAATAAAAGTTTATAATGAATTTAGAATTTTTAAAAAAATCAATGAATTAATTTTTTAATAGATGATTACATTTAATTGCTGATTTTTTTAATTAACTAATCATCCAATTATTCAATAAATGATAATAATATGTTTAATTGTTTGATTATACAACTATACAATTAAAAATAGTTGATGAATAAAAACTATAAATAATTAAGGTAAGTAACTAGACCTAGTCTAGGTAGATTATTAATTTACATCTAGGCCTAACTAAGCTTAGACTAACTTGAACAACTAAATTACAACTATTTGAGTTGCAATTCAATAGTAATTGGATTACAACTAGGGTAGACATGCCTATCACCAAATGGTACTCTATCATCGAACATTTTCAAGTTTTCCTTCATTTCAAAACCAAATTGAACGTTTTTTATGTCATTGGAAGCACTAAACAAATAGTTACAAATGTTTTTTTAACCTCAAAAACAAAGGAACAAAGAAAAAAACACATCAAGAAAAAAAGTGATATTTTGTCTCAAATTTTATCTTTAGACGCCCCTTATTTCTAGCAACTATATCTTGTTCATTTCTCACTCATTTTGAATGATTTCAAAGGCTATGGATGGGCTATCTCAAAATTTTAAAACTTCTTTAAAGTGAAAAGACCAAAAAAAATAGTCGAAGAACTTAAACTTCAAAATCATACCAAACACTTATGAAAAAAAAACCAAAACACAACCCCCTTCACTTTGAAATGGCATATCTTGCTCATTTTCCCTTAGATTGGAATGTTTTTTTGTAGATTTGGATGCGCCACATGGGGGACTATAAAATTGTTTAAAGCTCCAAAAGCAACAGACCATGGACAAGAAAGTTATACTAATCCATTGTTAAGTGTTTAAGATGGGCGTGTCTACCTTAGGTTACAACTAAAATCTTTATCTTGTATTGTTTGGCTTCCATTCTATGAATCCAAACTATATAAAGGAATGCACTAGGATTGTTGAAAGTCACAATAAACATGAAAATGTAATAGCCATTTGGGATCAACCAATAAAAAAGGTTCAACCCTAAAGGCTAAACCAAATGAAATAGGATTTCATTTATTAATTGCCATGTGGTTTAGGTCTAGGCCTAACATAGGTGCCTAGGTCTAGTCCTCACTTATGTTTAAGTTAAATGGCCTATGTTTAAGTTTAGCCTAAGTGCCTAGGTTTAGACCTAACCTACACTTAGGCACCATGTGGCCTAACCTATTGATGTGGATGTGCCATGTGTCATTTTACTATTTGTTGACCAAAAAATTTGTGAGCATGCCACGGGCCATTTAACTATTCATTAATCTCACATTTTATGAATGTGCCATGTGTCAACATTGTGAATGTGCCACATGTCACCAAACCACTAATCAAATGTTCAATTTACATAATTACAACATAATCAAAATGTTCAACTTACATGGTTGCAACTTAGTTGAAATTGTAATTATATTTTTGGTTGATGTCATGCCTAGTTAGTAGATGAACTTCATCCATCAATTGAATGTAGTTGACAACATCCCTCGACTAAATTGGTAGAGCAATTTTCAACTAAATTGACAAATAGTGGCATGTAGTGGTTAGTATTGTGGTGTTGACACATGGCATAGTTGTTCAAGCCCAACATATTTCAATTTCCAAATTAAAGCATTAAAGCCTTAAAGCAAATTGACATTTGCAAATGACTTAATTACTAAGTTGGATCAGACTTCAAATCTTGTGGACTTTCATAAGGAAACCAATTAGAAGTAAAAAATTGTTTAAGCCACTGGATAATTAACATTCAATTCATTAGCTAACCTACAACAAAACTAATTCATAGAATATTGCATAAATGGCATCTAAGACCCTAAGTTTTCATTGGATCACCTAAACCTCTAATACAAAACAACAATTCAAGAAAGGCTTATAACATATCACATAATTTCAATAGTCTAGCACATGGACCAATTCAATTAAAATGGTCATTTGATTCATTGTCAAGCAAGTCACCAAAAAGAATGGTGATTTTGGACCTCAAACTAAGGATTACATTGTTAACAAAGGATTGCCATTCAAATGTCAACAATTTAAGTGTTGATTTCAACACTCCTTTAAGGTCCCAACAATAGTAAGCATAAACACTACTTTCATAAGGACAAAACGATTGACATAACAACCTATAACCACTATTTCATCATCCAAGCACAAGCACCATTTGAGGAAGGACAAAAGGACTTACCAAGCAATGTCTAACCACTATTTCATCACCCAAGCACAAATGTTACATGAGCCATGACAAAAGGACTTACTAAGCACCTTTAACCATTACTTCATCACCTAAGCACAAACACTATTTGAGCCATGGCAAAAGGACTTACTATGGAACCTCTAACCATTACTTCATCACCCAAGCATAAACATTCCTTGCAATTGTGAAAATGAAATTAATACTAACATCCCATTTACATTGTTGAAGAACTTGTTAAATCCCTTACAATCATTATGTCAACAAACATGGTAACCTTCATAACATTAATGCTTAGGTTTGTGCAATTCAATGTTTTTAGGGTAAGCATTATATCAATAATCAAAAATCCAAAATGAGGTAGGAATATACTTGTGAAACTTGTAGATATTGCACTGCATGCTTTTCATGCACCTTGACATTGATTCAACATTTCACCACATCCTTCCAATTTGGAAAAAATGTTGTTTGTTCAGTCCAAAATTACACAACAAAAATTTTCATGGATTGTGGCAAGGAGTCTGAATGTCTAACCCTAGCCATTTTTCCTATAACCCAGAAATCATCCCTCATGGTATCCAATTATATTCACATTTCTAGGGTTTTTCAAATGTTGCACGTATCCACACCAAACAATTTTGCAACACCCCTAGGTTGTTAGCAATGGATGAACTAGATGCTAGCATACATATAATTTCCATAACAACAACTAATTGGGATTTCCATTGACCTATTAAATGTTCAATAATGCATGACTTCATGTTTGAAACTACATCATGGTTATGCTTCACATGTTACATATTTACAAAATAATCAAGAAACATGCCCTGCAACCAACAAGTGGGAAAGGAACTTCTCAATGATAATTTGTTAAACATTATTTTTTAGTTCCTTAACATGTTCAAAAGCAAACAGTGATAATTTTCTTGAAAGATATGCAATGACTTTCTAAGTTTGACATTTGAAGGTGTGAAGAGATTTGGAGGCCATAACATTAGAATTAGGAACTTGAGCGTCTTGAACCATAACTTCTTCTATGCAAGCTATTTTTTGAAACTTGTGTTGCTTTACACATTCACACATCTTATCCCTTTTATTTTCTTCATACCAAGCTCGATATGTTTCCACCTTTGGAGTCTATTCATTTTCTAGATCTTCTTCATATTTATTTATAACATTAGAAAGCTATTGAAACATAGATGTTTAAAATGGGTTTGCATGACCCATTTGGACACTTCAAACACAAGTTATGGCCAAAAGAAAGGTTGGGAGTTAAATTGACAATTTGACTCCCGACCACAAAAAGTCAAAAATCGACCTGATTCCTTGGCGTGTAAGTAGTGTGCAACATACTGTTGAAATGCTCTCGATGAGAACTACAACTTTGCTTTAGACCTCATCTCAATTGAAGGTTTGCATAGAAAGTTATATAGCCTCAAAGTTGCGAGAGTCCCAACTTTGGGAATTTCAAGACTCCCATTTGGGAGTCCCAGGACAAAATGCCATTTGGATGTGGGCCTTGTGGAGAGGCACAAAGTATACTAGAAGGGGAAAGGTGGTGGCTTCCCCCAAGTCTGGGTCATGGTGAATCTTGTGAGTCCGAATTTGCTCGTGGCTCGTCCTAACACCAAAAGTGCTGCAATTATGCACTAACCAACTTGTTATTTGGTTTTGTGCAAGTCCGTGTTAGTGATTAAGTACTTGTCATTCTTCCTAGTCCCATTTCGGAACTCTAACATGCCCCTTTACGCTCTCAAAGTGTTGCGAGCCAGGGAGCATGTCCCTAATTTTTTACTCTTCCACTATTTTCACTTCAGACTCACATTTGAATATATCAAGGAGCTTGGGAACATGTCAACCAACAACCATCAAAATATGAAAATCGATTATAAATGTGTGAAGAAGCAAATGATTTAAATTATAAATTTTAACATTTGATACACTAACTAAGAATTTCACAAATGTTGATCAACCTTGGCAAATGGTTGTTTTCTATAGTTGTTCCATTCTTCATCAAGTTTCCTTGTAGGAGGTTTTGTTAACCCTACTAACACCTAGGTATTATTAGTGATTTCCGTCTATAATTCACTTTAAAACTCGATCCAGAAGGTGGTAATGTTTGCAATCTTGATCTAAATCAATCCAAAAATTGGTAATGTTTGTAATCTCAATTTAGAACTCGATCTAAAAGGTAATGTATGTGATTTTTTTCATGTGACTTTTTTGTAGAGTGCACATGAGAACAACAACAACCAAATGTTCCTACATTCAACACCTGATGCATGATCTTCTTGTCATAGGTTAGCAAAATTCGTGAATGCCTTATGCCACTATCACTTTGCATGTGCTCTTTAGTTTTCATGGAGATGGGTTTTAATAGACTTCTAGGAGGTGTGTAGAAGAAATCGTTATCAAAATCAACATCTTTTTCTTCTAATGAATGAGTTATGCACTTGATAATCGTCCACACAACATTATGGACTTTGTTGATCTCTTTCTAAATGGGTGGCTTGCTTCGAGACATTTTCCATCACTACAACATTGAGTGCACAAAATGTTCAAAATATATTCAAATGTGATTCCTACTTGAATTGGTTGACCTTCACAATAAAAGAATACACTTCTTTCAACCCTAATGTGGACGGTTGTGATATGTGGATCAATTCCTTGATTTTTAGTATTTCTAATCATTTTAACTTTTCATTCACCAGACTTTTCAATCCAACCTAGATTTTTTCAATTCAAATTTTGAAACCCATATATAATTAATAACCATATATATATATATGTATCATAAATACTACTTTAATTAATATATGCAGATGTCACACACATTTTGAACCATTAAGTTTAAATTCTAAATCTTTTTCAAAAGACTTATACACATTTCAAATTTACATTTTAACAAATTGTATTATTTTAATGGCCATTTAATCTATATATTTCCATCAAAATTATTAATGTATTCTAAATAGTAAACCTAACCCAATAAAATTAGTGAATATATTATGTAACACTCCAAGAATTGTTTAATCCAACTCCAACATCTAAACCTTGATTTTTAGGATAAAAAGGAGCTGTTACATTGCTAAATTAATGCTTTTGAGTCCTTTTCCATAGGTGGAAATCTATGAAATTTAGGTATGTTGTAAAAAAATATTTAAACCATATTATTACTTTTTTTTTTCTTAATTTCAATTTTGATGTCAAGTTACATGAAAAAACATTTTAAATTAAGCAATTGTTACACCTGCAGTGTGGGTCCTAATAGCATGACTACACCCCTCAAAGGATTTTGGTTTATTTTAGAGGATTTTTTGTGAAGATTATATTTTTTCATGGTGAAATAGTTGAGTTTCCATAATTCTTCTTTTTGCCTTAAGGTACTTTTTTAATGTAAATGG
>Ga0209208_10005123_pt1 | contig 18346 bp, 10 predicted proteins | sample S1TSphfallax_3_FD_187694 | JGI IMG/M metagenome (GOLD analysis project Ga0209208, IMG submission 187694) | Host-associated microbial communities from peat moss isolated from Minnesota, USA - S1T2_Fd - Sphagnum fallax MG (SPAdes) (version 2) | ecosystem: Host-associated > Plants > Peat moss >... | reverse complement strand
CTTCCGCGGCGTCCCTACCTCCTCGTCTAACCCCTACTCGCTCGCCTTCACCGTTCAACTGTGCTCCTCGCGGAAACCCTAAACCGAACGTCCAAGAAACCTTTCTTAGACAGCAGTTCTTTCTTTTTCAAGGAGGAAATATCAACGGGAAGCTTCATAGCAATTGCAGCCGAGGATGGATGAAGTTCTGTGTTCGTGGATGGATGGAATTTCAATCATTTGGATGAAATTTGTTTTTCCCTCAGGAAAACAAGTATGAAGCAATCACAACAAGTATATTGCACCAAGGATGATGTTATGTATCTGTATGGATGAAGTTTCAATCATTTGGATGATTATTTTTTTCCTGGAGGAAAACAAGTCTGAAGCAATCAAAGCAATTATATTATAGCCAAGGATGTTATGTGTCCATGTATGGATGAAATTTCAATCACTTGGATGAAATTTATTTTAATTTCATGATTTGGATGAAATCTCTTTTTCTCTGAGGAAAATAACTGTTGGAGCACCATGGCAGCCAAGGATGTGATGTGTGTGTGTATGGATGAAAATTTCAATCATTTGGTAGAAATTTTAATTTCTATGATTTGAATGAAACTTCTTTTTCACTGAGGAAAACAAGTGAAGAATCAGAGCAATGCCAAGGATGACATATGTAGTTGAAGGATGAAAATTTAATGATTTGGATGAAGTCACCCTATCTTCACACTATCTTTGGGCCTGGTTTCACCCCTATCATCAAAACCCTAGAAACCTTTATTTATAAAACACACCACATATTCGAAAAATGTACATAGATATTAAAAACAAACGATGCTATAAATGGCATCAGGTTATTATACACTAGATGTTAAAAACTCTACATCTCAACAAGCAACGGCTTGTAATAGGTCAACCACGGCAATGGGAGGTGTGTCTTGAAGGGGTGAAAATAAGGAAGTACCTAGGCCTACTACTATTGCCTGACTTAAGATCGAGAAATTCTTTGATGGAAAAAAAAGTAACCAAGAGAGAAAGGGAAGGTTTCTCTGGCTCTTTTAGTGGTATCCACAAGGTAATGAAATTTTATTAAAACAAAGTGGGAAATGCTGAAACTGAGCATTAAATTGCAGAAGGTTCGAAAATAATTATAGTATTTGTGTACAGGTAGGAGCAGTGAAAATATATGTAGCAGTAGTGGAGGCGCTCAGGAAAAAGGAAAGACAGGATGAAACTCAGTTTACCACCAAAATTGTTGCTGGAAAAACTAATCTGGGTCCAGTTATTTCATTTTGTAGAATTTTCATTCCCAGTTACAGGTTTGATGCCCTATTCTGTTGAAACTGACCGTTCTTGCCCCCTAATCATGGGACTTTATGGATAACTATAATGTTTTGACCTATTTAAAGTGCTTTAAGTGTTGTGAATAAGGGTTAAGATTGCCAAACAAGAGATAAAAAATTTGGGATGTTCTTTATTTTGGTTTTCATTGTTGTCAAGTGTTGAAATAAGTTTTGGACATGATTTTTGCATTAGATAAGACATTAGAAACTACTCATGTTGGCTTGACTAGTCTTATTGAATACATGCAAAGAAGAAAAGAACCTATAAATTATTCCGAAAAATTGTTGTTATCATCGTTTGCGTCTTTTATCCTACCATATCTTTTGGGGATCTATTTGGGATAATATGTCTCAACCTAGTGATGACAAGGCTTGGTGGCAACTTGAACCCACTTGCAAGGTGGGTAAAGGTTCCCGTTTTCTTGGATTATTGGTTCGTTGTTGTGGTTTAGCCATATCATGTGGGTTTGAATAGTGTGTATAATTTTATTAAATGATTGTGAAGTTATTACAAATGTTTTTGAAAAATGAATGCCTTGTGATAATATACATATTATATAAAAAAATTTAATCTAACATATATGTCAAAGTTTTAGTTCATGATTTGTGTTCATGAGTATGTTTTAAGTGGGCTTAATGCATATAAACCATTGTGAAGGTCAGAAATCAAAATGTTGACATTATAAGTATGTGGTTAATTTGCTCTAGCAACTACTGAAAAAGGCTATGAATGCCACTTTTTGCATGAACCCTCCACCATTGTGGCATGAAAATAAAATTCCTTCGTACTGAAATCTTACTGGATGGTGCAGATTTTCCAAACCTTTGGCCATGAGAAATTAATGCTTTTGGGGGGCTAGTCATGGTTGTAAAAAAAAAAGTTGATTATTGTTATTTTATTTGGTCATCATGATTGGTCCATGTGTCATTTTTATTATTAACTGAAAAAAATAGAATGCAAACTATATTGTTTTTGGGTGGGGGAGGGGAAAACACTTGTATTAAAAATGTATTTTATAGTGATAGCAAATGGTATCTAGTGAAAATGCAAGAGAAGCTTTTAAAGCATGCCCAATATAAGCTCAACAAATTGATGCACACTATTGCAATATTGCAAGCTTGATGAATGAAAAATAGTTGTGGCCATGGTAGATGGCAGCATGGGGGTAGATAAGCCCAATACTAAGTACATGACCTACAATTCCATTGGCAATGAATCTCAAGAGGGCAACTACATTGGCACCTCTTCACAATTGGTTTGACACTCCAACTTTCTCTTGGCCTTTGTGGTAGAACTTCAAAACATCCCAATTCGCTCTTTTCACCATAACCAACCACTTGTTCTTGCCCATGCTACTTTGTTTTTTCAAGAATCATTTTTATTACTTGGTGGTTGATTATTAAAAACAATGGGTAGATGCTCAAAGGGAAAATATTGTTAATCAAATTGAAACCAACTTGAATGGGAATGACTTTGATGAGGATTTGTTTTTGGACTTATTTCTTGACCAATTCTTGACCAAATGAAAGCAAAAATTGAAAAAAAAGAGCTTGCTCCTAAATGAGGTGGTTTCACAATTGGCATATTACATCAATTTGATTTACAAAGTAGATGGACATTAATGTTACTAGAGGGGTTTTAAGGAGTTTTGCTTTGATCAATTGTATGCATTGGGATGGAAAAAATTGCCTTGTAGGTTGGCAAGGTCAATACAAAGACACAAATGGTTAAATGAACATCATATTGGAAGTAGTTGTTAATCAATCATTAGGGCTTTAGCATTTTTAGAATGCCAAAAGGAATCCTATTTATTGATAGTTGTGCATTGCAAGGATGTTGAATACACATATTACGTCATATCTTCCAAGTTGTGTTGGAACAAAAAACTGAATGAATATTCATCTCAACATTTTGTTGATTTGAAACCAACCCATTTCCAATTCATCTTTAAACAAGGCATCAATGCTGAAAAAGCTAGTGTGAAAAGGACAACACTAGGATCAAACTAGCAAATGGTAACATAGACACCTATTTCAACATTCATAAATCACATAAAACATTGTTTCATTTGTGAAGAACAACCCACATTGAATTTATGATCACACATAATCCATTTCAAAGAATAACTTTCACACATGAATGAATGAAGCACCATACATTTGAAGAAAACAATTATGCAATAGAAATGAACTTCCATTCCATTGCAAGAATACATATTACATGAAAAAGTTATCATTCAAGGTTAATGCCTATGGGTGAATCATTTATGAACCTTGTCACATAGTACATGTTTTCTATCATTGGGTTATTTTTTGCATCTTCATCCAAGGTTTGGACAAAATGTTGTTACATTATTGTCATACCTATACCATTTTGGCATAAATTAATTATTTTTTTTGTTTTCATGAGCTTTCGAAAAATGATTTATTATTTGTGTCAAAATTTTAATAAAATAAAATTGAACTGTCAGGTTTTGAGTTGCAAACCTTCCATGACAGTGATTTAAAATTGAGGTAGTCTAGAGACATTAAATTGTTCCATTACATTGACATGACCTTATTTATTATTTTGTATAACCATTACTTACCAAAAATTTCAGAATTAAAAAACCAAGTGTTGAAGTCAAGATTTCAAATTTAATTAATTATTCAACAATTTGTTACCAAAATGGTAAAGGTACTATGGTATCAAAGCCTAGGGTGTGTAATGCTTGAACTTAGAGCTATAAGTGCATTTGGATGTGTGTAAGGGATGGTGTGCATTAGAGCAAAGGTGGGTGGCATTGAAGCTTTAATAATAATGGTAATAAAAGTTACATTTTTTAAGGCAAGGTGACAACTTTGAATATTTGTTAGTTCCTCCTCCTTTCACAATAATAAATATTCACACACATCATTTCCTATTGCTGTACATAAAGTGGCATTGAAAAAAATCACAAAGCCAATTGATTTGAAAGGAACTTAACCTTTTAAAAACATGTTTTGGCAATATCTATTGTTGCCTATGCTTGCACCCTTGTTGAACACTCTCTACTACTTGCAATTTGAAGTTAGTCCTTTGTTGTTTGACTATATCAATTGGCTTGTTGTGTGACATTCATGGCAACAAATTTTTTGGTCCATTCTCCATATCCAAATGGTCTATCTTGCCCCCTTGTGCACCCTTGTAATTATATTTGACCTTGTAGATGTGAGATCAATTGTTGTTCTTTTGCTTTTGACTACCTTTGATTTTTGTCTTGATTTGGTTTTTCACATCATTCCATGTAAGGTTTTGCTTATAACCTTGCATGCATTTTGAGGTGCATCTACCCAATTTGACACATCTTACAAAACCAACTAGCAATGAAAATAATGAAATCAATTTTCTTTAGGGATTTTTGACACAATACAATTTGAAGGTGAATTGCAAATTGTCATTTAGATTTGATCTAGACTCCTTCACATTCAAAGCTTATTAGTACATGCATCCCCATTTTGTTTCTAGAGATCTTGTGGGCTTAGGACCACACCCAATTGGGATATGGGTGCAAACATATTAAAATGAGCCACATGGTGTGTGGATAATGTTTAAAATTATAATTTTGTATCTTTGAAAAATCACAAAGGAGACATAGTAAAATTGATTGTTGATTTTTTTCCTTTTTAGGTTCCATTAGTTGCAAAGTTTTAATGTTCAAAACTTGCTGCAAGTTCATGATGTTTCAAAAGTCCTTTTGCATGTTCAAAACAATTCATGTGGATAATGGTTTTTTCTCAAATGATTTTTTCCATGATTTTAATATTGATGATTAAGAAAACAAAAGCACTTGAAATTGGCAAAATTTCATTTAAAAACACATTTGAGTGCATGTGCTTCTTTAACAAAAAAAATCCATTTTATACTATTCAAAACATTAAAAAATAATATAAATAATATAGACCAAGCTATAATCTTTAAAAAATATCTAGCACACAATTGTAAACTAGGTATGAGAAATGTAAAAATTATGAAAATAATCTAGCACAAGAATGCCAAGGGTCAAATGTAGTCCTTGGAAAGGATTTCAAGACCTTGATGCCCTATCTCTTTTTAATGTGTTTGCAATCATATGCGCATTTTAATAAACTCCAACTCTTTCCCAAAATTCAACAAACTTTTGGTTGTTCAATCCCCATGTAACGATCTTGTGAAATAACCAAGTATGAGTGATATAGTTGATGTTTTTTATTATCAACAAATTACTTGTCATTTGTTCCTTATGATCTAGGTTGAATGGACAATGGTGTGACAACAAAGGGGGACACACATTGTAGAAAAAGGCAATAAACAAGTGACATGAGGCTTAATGTGATGTTCAATAAAGTCCCTCGTTCCATTACACCAAAAGATTGTTGGCAACTGGATTGTATGGTGGTGTGGGAGATTCAAATTAGTTCAACAAATTTATTTAAAATGGAAAGCAAGATGGAGGTATTTTGTGTGCACTTGGGAATTTAAGGTGATAGGTTACATTGTTTGGGAAGCATATTTGCACCAAAATCCTTGACTATTTTATTTTGAGGTTGGTGCTCCAATTTTGGAATGGCTAAGCAACATGTTCTTAAATCACTTGTATTTGACATTGTCAAGTTAATTAAATTAATGATAGATAATTATTTTAGGAGTTACAAAAAGGTGAAATTTGGGGATTGGTGATGATTTGTACATGCCAACAAAAGTTCAACAAGAGGATTGAACATCGCATAATTCATTTATGGACAATTTTAAGGAGGTCATCATTTATGGTAAGGTATACCATTTAATTTTTTTCATGCTTGCTTTATGGAGTGGCAATTTTTTCATAAGTTTTTGTTGTTGGATAAATATGATGTAAACCAATGGTGAAGGAACCTTGAACTTCATTTGGAAATTGATAGTTAGGATGATCAAATTGATTGGTTTTCCAGGTCATCCATTTAAAGGATGATAAGGACCTCGTCTTGGGAACAACATGATATACACCTTGTTTTCATTTTGAAAATGATCATTTCTTTCTAATTTTTCACAAATAAATTATGAATCCTAAAATTTCCTTAAATTTATGTTGTTCCACTTGTTTTTTTGTCATCATTAAACATTAAACACTTTGTTAAAATGTTTTCCCATTACACATATCAATGAACTTTTGGTTACAAATAGATATATACATATTTTTAAAATTATTATTTATTCATAGGTGTTGATTTGGTCTAGTTTTGACCTTAGATGTATGAAATACATTTGTACAACATTAAGTGGTTAGATCAAGTTGTGATTGTTACAATGATCTCAAAATGTTTGTTTCCAAAGTGGTAGTATCATTTGTAGCTTTTCAACATCTTTTAATCAATAAAGGTGGTTCCTTTTCAAGATTAAATAAATAATGAAAATGAATTGTTGCAAATACCATACTACCTTTACCATTTTGGTAATAGATTGTTGAATAATTAATTAAATTTTAAATTTTAATTTCAGCACTTGTTTTTTTAATTCTGAAAATTTCAATAGGCAATGGTCATAGATAATAATAAACAAAATATTCTTAGTGTTATGGAACAATTTAGTTGCTATCCTTGGAAGTTCAGGGTTCAAACCCTAACAATGAATTTTTTTATTTTATTCCAATTTTGGCACAAATAAAAAATAATTTTTCAAGATTTTGAATAAAAAACAAGTTATGCCAAAATGGTAGAGGTACTATGGTATGTGATTCATGATGTAGTATATAAATTTCCATGGATGGAGGCAATATAATTGCATAACATAGTACTCAAACTCCATCAAGATTGCTAGATCCTAAGATTTGGGATGTAGGTAGTTGCAAGGGAAAAACATTCTTTTGAGTAAGAGTATTTTGGACTTTAGTGTAGCTAAACATTTAAACTAAATTAGTACAACATGTTCAAGTGTCTTCAGCATTTTGCATTGATAGTGTTGTATCCACGATAAATAATGTAAACAACCTTGATAATGAAAATTTTAATTTTATTAAAATTTAAGCACAAAAAAAATAAAAAATAATTATGTTGGAATGGTAAAGGTATTACAATATTTAAAACATAAGGTTCATCCAATAAAACATTAGGGCATAAGTTTGATTTCTTTTTATCCCAATTGCAAGGTGGTCCATTCTTATTATCTTTTATGTGATTTGGAATTAAGTTTTTTATTTTTGATAATTGATAATTTTTTTTGTTGGTGGGGAAAATCATAGTCAAAGGAGCCACCCAAGTGAGTGGACACTCCTTAAAATTGCATTTTTGTATGTTTGAAAAATCACAAAGGAAGCATAATACAGTAGAACTTGTCTAAATTAATACTGCCTAAATTAATAACCTGTGATAATTAATATATGTGGTCCAGTCCCAAGTCGAGCCCCATACATTTATCAATAAACCTCCAATAGTTAATAATTGATACTCCATAGGCAGTCTTGAAATTTTCTATAGTGAACTCCACAGGCACATATTAATTATCACAAGTTATTAATTTAGGCAGTATTAATTTAGACAGGTTCTATTGTACAAATGTTACAAATGGGCAAGCGAAGAACTATTTAATGACCCTCTCTTTATTAATATCCTCTCTAAATTAATACAGAACCCCCGGTCCCGGCAGTATTAACTTAGACAGGTTCTACTGTAAGTTGGATTGTCATAATGTTTTTTTGAATATTTTCTAGTAGTTGCAAATTTTACATGCTCAAAACTTGCCAATAATAATAATATTTTTTTGCATGTTTAAAGCATTCAAAGCTTGAAAGTGGACAAATGCCCTTGTGTTTTTCAAACACCTTTTTTTCCTACCAAATGTGCACCATTCCTTTTGAAAATTGGGGAGGACTTTAACATTGATAATTAGAAGGGCAAAAGGATTTGAACTGATCAATTTTTTTATAACCCATTTGAATTTGGTTCAAAATTGTTTTTGATTTTGAAAATTGTGGATTTTGAAAATGTGGCTTTAACAAAAGTTGTTCATATATATATATATGATAGAAGGCATGAATGCATAATATACATGATATAAAATCAATTTGTAATCAAAATGTATTTATATTGAAAATGTAATGTTAAATGGGGTATCTGAAATACAAAATTTAAAGTTATAGACCAACAAAAAAATGACACATCTCATGTATAATCCTTGGAAAAATATTTTTACCTTGGTGCCCCTAGCTCCTTTGACTGTGATCTCACCCTAGTGTTACAAGGTTTTTCCTTCAAATAATGTTCCCAAGACCAAAGTTACTTATGAATGCCCATATAGATTGTCTTTCAATGCCCACCCACATAATTCATTTGACATCATGTCTTTAAAAATCAACCATTTTCAAATGCTTTTTGGATGTAGAAGGGTTGTAAATTTTTGAAAATTTCCCATTATGACAAAAACATGTTTTTTTACGTTGGCTTTTGTATCACAACAAACAATTGACAAATTAGTTTTTAGCAAAATGAATTGAATCATTTCAAACAACAATTTTGATTGAAGCAATTGATATGCTAAATGATGTATTTAATGCCGCATATCATGTTTGTTATGACTAGAAATATGATTGATATTATTATTGAATAGTTATTTGACATGACTAAGATTTTTTATGTGGCATTACTAATTTAAGAAAATAATGAATTATAATCAATTTGTCAATTTTAATTGGTACACATGGAAGCCAACAATTTGACCATGTGGCTTACCTATTTAAATATTTAGTTTCAACCTACCTAATAATCTAATAAAACATTAAGACCTACCTACCTACTTACATAGGTACCAAGTAGGTAAGTATTTACCTATTGCATACCTACTTTTGTTTTTTGGTAAATACTTTGAGTAAGATGTAGCATGTAGTTTATAATAAATCTACCTGCCTACTTACCTATTTGTTACATAGCGACGTAGGTAGGTGTGTACCAACTTACATACTTACATATATATTTGGTAAGTATTTGGAGTATGTAGGTACTAACATACATAAGTATTTACATAACAACATAGGTGCTTCGTATAAGTGGGTTGGTATTTCCCCATGTGAGAGTACCTACCTACATAGGTTGGTACTTATCTACATAGGGGGCGTCACAACATAACATTGTAGTCATGTGTATGAATGATTTATTTCAATCACATTAGTCAAAGTTTGGAATCCATGTAAGCAATGAATCTACCATGTGTATAACATTATGTTTGATTTGACTAAATACCTAGTTGTAGTTAGTCACAATAGACACACCTACTTTTCATTTTAGTCAAAATAGATGTAGTTAGTCAATTCAGTCAAAATGAACATGATTTAGTAACCTTGATTATATAATTAATCACAATATTACTAGCAAAGAAAACTTGGTTTAATTGTAATGTCCTCAACTTTGTTTGGAGCATTTTAGGTTCAATTTATCAACCTTTCTTTAGCTCAATGTTGTAGATTATTGAGGACGATTTTAGCATGGTGATTCACATTTTGATTTGATTATTCCTCTATTATTCATAAAACATTTGAAATGTGCTATCAATAATGTTTAAATGTCATTGAAAATTTATCCTTTTTAGGGACTTGACAATTATCACTAATTTGTTTGAACAAAAGGTTGAAAGCATGGTAAAATAACAAAAAAAGAGTAAAAAATTAGTTTTATCTTGTATCATGCATATGAAAACAATAAAATAACATCGAAATGGGTGGAAGTATGATAAAAAACCTTTGTGCCTTTTGTTACATTTATGAAACTTTACTTTCACAAAATTATGATAAGTCATAAATAAATTTTAAAAATAAATAAGTATCTTAAGAAATGAATGACGTTAAATTTATGTTTAGTGAACCTTCAACACAAAATATTCAATGAAATTGTTCATATTAAATAAAAATATTAAAAATGCTATATTTTTGAACATACCATCAAATATAAATTCTACTTTTTATTTGTCAGAGCATACTTAACATTTATTAGTCAACAATACAAAAAATGGACTTAAAATGTTCTTGCATTTCAAACAACTAGGTTGTTTTTTATTAAGATAAATTAGAATTTTAAAAACTGATTCATAATAATGCATAACTGTATATTATCAAATAAAAAATTGAATGTATAATAGTTGTATGATGGGTTTTGTTTCTATTTTACATCTACTTGCATTCAACATTGACAAGACACTTTTTTCACTTGTTTTTATTGTGCTTGTGTTTGATACTGATTAAAATTATGATGTGTAAATCAAAATGTTTTGCAATAGGTAGAACATTAACTAATCAATATATATATTAACGTAGTAGGTAAAACATTTTTCAGTCACATGATGCACCTAGAGGTTTGTTGTGTGGTATGAAAGGTAAACATTTTTTTGGTTTTGAAATGGAATGCAAACCTAGGACATGTTCCCTAGCTTTCCAAAAAGGGAAGGCATGGGAGCTTTGGGATGGGATTAAGACAAGTTCACAAAATTGAACTCAAAATGAAATCAATTTGCACAAATAAAAAAAGAAGGTGGTTAATGCAAATTGGAATGAAAATGGTGCATAAACAAGTCACAAAAGACACATTTACATGACTCATCGTGGTTCGACCCTTGAAAGGAGTCACCCTTGCCTCCTTATAGTACATTACATTGGGGTCAAATTTGGCACCTAGGTGCCAAATTAACCATTTTTTTGGGATTTGGAAACGTTTGGCACATGGGAAAAAGTTTTTGGAATTTTGGCAAATGTGACATACAATGTTTTAGCATTCTTCCATAAGTTTATCTTAAACTTGATTACTTTTGGTGGTAACTATAAAGTATGACAAAGTCGATGGGGTCATTGAGTACCTTCAATTATTTTATGTTGGTAGACCTATTCAACATGTTAAATGGCACACATGTGTTTTGTTGTTTGGAGTGCTTGTTGGATATGAAGATTTAAAAGCCCATTATCACTTATGATTACTAGGGCATGAAGATAAGTTATGTGGATTTAATTTGGTAGAATTCTATTGGTTTTTGTTTCCTTAAAGCATGGAAGGGAGGTCTTAAAAGATGTGAAGGGGTTTCAACAACAAGATAGGAAAATAGGTTGTCCATTCTTTTTCTTTTGGTTAATTTGGTGTCCCATTAACATCAAATTTATATCAAAAGAAAGAAAATTCAACAAGTGGTGACTATTTTAGAATTACCCTATATGATAGTGCAAGGGAGGGTGCAAAGCCATATGGCTTTTCAAACCTAAATTACTTTCTTCAAAAGCCATCAATTTCATCATTATTGAAATTTATAACTTCAACAAATTTCTTGAGAATTTCACAAAATCATGCATAGTATACACAAATGTTTCTCCTATATTTGGACACTAAAATCTTATTTTTTAGAAAATTTCAAACACTTTGGTTTTTAATCAATTACATAAAAAATTAACTCACACATAATTTATATTTTATAGATGACAATAGGGATTACATCGAAGTGACACAAATTCTCAAATTTACTCTTAAACATAAATCCCAAAATTCTCAAGTTATGAGTTTTGTTATTTCATGGGTTCATAGAACCCTACATATGAACTCCAATTCAAGAGCTTTAAAGGGAAAAATTAAAGACTTTGAAATGACCTTTCTAACACTCTAATCATTTCAAGTGGTTTGACCCCTTTGTTAGATGGTTTAGTGGTTGATAATCAAATTGTCATTTTGATTACTAACCATTTTTTCCCATAATTTGTGTTTTAGATCTTTGAATTGGGAATGAAACCCCACTTTACATTTGTTTACTTTTCAAGACCTTTGCAATGATCTAAAGGGGCCCAATTTGGACAAGGTTTGGTCCCTCAAACCTTGTTTGAAATATTTGAAACATTGTAGGCCTGCAACTTTTAACAGTGGAAATCCAATTGGGAGACTCATTTTTCCACACTTGTGAATGTGTTTGAAACCCATTGACACTTTCTTGGCACACTTCACTTTGTCATCCCTTAGCTTTGGTCACAAACCCAAGGCTACTGTTGTGAGATGGTAGCTTTGAAAAAAAAATGCATTAAAAAATGTTTTTATTTAATAACATGTAATTTAATAATAATTTTTTGCAAGTAACTTTGTTTCATGTAGTGAGTGTTATCACTTATTGACAAAAATAAGACCCTTGAATTTGGTAGGGGCAGAATGTAATTGTCCTATAAGTTTCTTGAACAAATTTTAACACATTCACATAAATAAAACACAACACCATATTTGTGTTTACATAACTTGTTCCAATGTTCATAATTGTTGATATGGGCATGAATGATCATGTTATTTCATTTTTGTGGTTATAAATTAAAAAAACCACCTTATAACTATATAAGGAGTTTATTACAATTTCTAATACCCACCCAACATTGCTGAACCCTTATGTAAACAATAGATATTTTTGAAAATAATCAAAAATTTAATGAATCATGTGTTATTTGATATAAGTGCCTTGTGATGAAATGCCTTTGAAATCCTTGTGAAGCTTAAGACCATTCATCTTTAGCACTTGTATATAACATTTTTGAAAAATACATGGGCATATTTGTAAACAATATCACTAAAAGGTTGATTCATTCCAAAATCACAATGAACTTCAAATGTACATCAACATTACATATATATCATAATACATTTTACATAGTCTTGATTTGTTTGTTAAATTAATATCTATTTATAAAGAAGGTTGTTTATTTGTTTTGTATGTATTTTTTTTGTTTGGCATGTTGAGATCTCCCAAACCATAGTGCCCCTTGTTGTGGTCTTGGTACCATTGGAAAACCTTAGTGGCTACAATTGAACTATAAGGAACCATTTAGGCCTATTGTCAATGTTCTTTTGTTTTGGTCGTAAAAAAAAAAATTAAATGTTGATTTATAGAAAAATAAGAATAATATTCTTAATGTACTGTCATGTGAACATTTGGATATATTTGAAATGAATATAATGAGTATGGAATATTGAAAATGATTTGTAAAACCATGTAACCAATGTTCAAAATATTGTTTTAAAATTAAATTGTTGTTTAAAGGACTTTTTGAATGATTTCAAATAATTAGATAATGACATTTTTATTGGAATGCTTTTAAATACATTTTCACATAATAATATAATGCAACATCTCTTTGGGTCATAAGAATAACACCAAACAAAAAAGTTGATTTGTAAAGTATCATTTTAAGAATATTTTATCATTAAGGAGTCTAATCCTTGGCATCAGTGGTTCCTTATATTCAATTTATACCCTATTGAGGGCATTGGCATGGTTTGATAATGTTTAAACTTACCATGCAAAAATGATTGATTATTGAAGAAAAATTCATTGAAAAATAAAATAAAATAAAATAAAATATTTAAAGGAAAATTGGGGCAACCTCTTGGTAATGATAGAAAGCCCTTGATAAGTGGGAGTTTTTGGAGGTGATTTTTAACTCTTAAACCTAAGGTGGGGGAAATATTGAATTTTGAATCATTTTGTTCATGAAATATTAATTTAAAATACAAATTTGAGAATTGGGGTTTATCATTAGGGTCCTATTCACACTTGAAAAAATAATCATAATTGCGTTCACACTTGGGCCAATGGCCCATGCCACATTAGTGAATCTATTAAGGAAATCGATTTGTTTGTCATGTGCAGATCTCCTAAGCTGTAGTGCCCTAAATTACATTCTTGGGACCACTGAAAAGATCTCAATGAGAAGAGGTGCCCCAAGGTGATTTTGTAATGTTTAGACCTTTGGTGCAAGTACTATTGAATATTTAACAATTTTGTCAATGCGAATTCAGAAATTCAAAACTAATTTTTTTAGAGAAATTTGGGCTTACTTTTGGTATTGTTGGAACGTACTCAATGATTATGAAGGCATTTCTGAATTTTTAGACCTAAGCTCTAGTAGATTGAATTTCGAGTAATCTTTGTTGTTTGAAATTCAATAAAAGCTTGACAAAATCAAAACTAAAATATTTGGAGTTCACACTTGGGCCAATGGCACATGCCACACTATCACGATGATTATGAAAAATGATGATTTCAGACATGGTATGGTGATACAAGTGCCCTTGCAATTGAATTGCCTCTCAAATCAATGCAAAGCTTGTGATCATCAAGCTTTAGTACAATGTATATAACATTTTTGTATAACACATGTTAACTGGGAGCCCATCGAGATATGGCAGAAAAAAAACTGCTTGCAGAATTTCTCTACTTTTATACACTAACATTTTCTTGAACTCGAGGTTGTCCAGACTTATTTTTGAATTCTACACCCAAATGTTTAATCACTTGAATCACTAGCACTCCCCTTTTCATAAAACTCTCACTCCTCACTTTTCATGAAACTCTCAACCAAGAACAACTACTAGACCATGCCCTGAACCATAATCATGAGAGCCTGATTGAGAAGAACTACTAAACCATACCCTAAATCTTAGACTCTAATTGAGAAAATTTCCAGCTCCAATAGCATATATTTATGTTGTTGCGGTTCAAAAGCTCATAGTTGGATCTTGGAGCTTTCGCAGGCAATCCACCTTCTTTGGGTGTGCATGGGCCGCCTCGTCCTAAGTTGTGCCAAGGACATCCCCCTTACCTTGAAACCGTTAAAACCCTAAACCCTAATCAAGGGAGCCTGATCAAGAAGAACAACTTCTAGCCATATCCTGAACCCTAACCAAGAGAGCCCAGATCAAGAAATACTACTAGGTCCCATATGTTAAACCCTAATCAAGAGAGCCTAATCAGAGAACAACTACTAGGTCCTAAATCCTAGTTACCCTAATTAAGAGAGCCTAATCAGAGAGCAACTACTAGGTCCTAAACCCTAGCTAGAGCCCTAAAACCTAGAACTATCTAGGGCATACTGTAAACCCTAAGCCCTAATCCAGATAGCGTGATCATCTTCTCCGGCGGACGGGAGGAGCATCGTTTTTGCCTCGTACAATTGCTCCTCGTGATTTGCAGAAGAGTCTGGGTACAAATGCTGAGGATCACGTAATGCCGAGAATCACATGATCCTCAGCAGCGCTATCATGGAGGAGCTGCTGGATCCTTGTCTAATTGCTTCTAGGAGGATGGTTTTCTGGGTCTCTGTAATCGCTGTCGAAATCGTTGTTGGAAGTATGAGGGAATTTGTTGTTTTTGTTGCTGGATTCTGGTAGCTTTCGTCTAAGGTCGGTGGGTCTCATCATGCGTCGTCGTCTAATTTGATGACGAGTTGTTGCTGTTGTTGTTGTAGCAGTAGCAGCTGGTGGATACAAACTTCTTTTATGATCGACGCCGCGGACTCTGAGCGTCATCTGTATCATGTCTTTCCAGATCTTGCTAAGGAGTTTCATAACCACATTTGTTGTTGTTGTTGTCGTCGTAGTCGTCGTCTCCTCCAACAACTTGTTTTTCTGATAACTATTGGTAGCTGGATGCGCCAGATCAAGCTGCTGCTGGCGGTGGTGATATTGCACAGCATCATGTGAAAATTTTGTCCATTTTCGATGTGTGAACAACACTGGCTGCTGTGCGGCAGCTCCTTTTTCGACATTCGAGGTTTCATCTTCTGGAGCTTGTGGTGGACCATTGTATGCTTCCAGCAGCCAAAGAATGGAAGCTTGTTCTTGTTCCGTGTCTCTCTGCCATGGGTTGCAGCAAATCGACAAGATTAGACGACAGTTTCACACACTGGACTTGAAGAAGAAACCACCATAGACGAACGTCCGACATGATTTTGCAAGAGAGAAACCACCAGGACGTTCACCACCCTAACTGAAAGCCAAGTTCCTAGGAGCAAGTTCTCTAGATGAATTGTGTTCTCTAGAATCCAAAAGCTGCAATATCTCAACGTGTTCTCAGCGTGATTTTTTTTTTTTCGGTTATTACCTTCGATTCTATTGTTGGACTTGATGCAGCAGCAGCAGCATTCTCGGGATCTTGCACTGCCGGCGTTTCGGTGATGCGTGCCGGCGCATACTTGTTTAGAATGAGGAATTTGTCATTCCTTTCTTCTGAAAATACATCATGGAAACAAGTCACGGGATCAGAGGAAAGAACTTGAACCAATACTAGTACTACAAACAGCTCGAGAGATGGTTCACGGCAGCAATGATTCTAAACGGCGCGGCGCGTGATCAATTCACAGACAGAAATCTCTAAGTACAGCTCAAATATGCAAGCAATCCGAGCGTTCTCTCTTTAAATCCGCATGCAAAATGCGTACATGTGCAGCACCGCCGCTTGCAAGCGGCGCCGACCGGCCGGGAAGATAGAATTACCTAAGCGAGCTGAATGGCTGGCGGAAGTGAAGGAAGTGCAGATGAGCAGGTGGACGAAGACGAGAGCCACAATGGTTGTGCACCAGAATGCAGTCGCAATTGGTCGAGTATCCCGCACGCTTCGTATTCTCTTTCGCACAGAGACCATTCTTACAACTTTTGCATAGCTGCTTCTGCTGCTGCACAACTTTGCTTAGACTCCACCTGATGATCTCCTTGCACGTCTCGACTACTACTGCATGAGCTCTTATATCGACGATCTGTAGTTCTAACAGCTGCTACGACCAAGGTCTAGTCAGTCTCTACCTGACGACCCGCGCGAAAAGATAGATCGATCGACCCACAAGCTTGGATTCTAGAGCTCAATATGCAGCTAGCATCACGGCAGATCCTTCATCCTCAACAAGAGAGATTATATGTCTCATCACCACACAGATCGGAATCGCGTAACAATAGAGAGAAAGAGAGCCGCGCACTCCCGCACTAAAGCAATATTTGATCCCGAGCTGACTGCAATCAGGTTTCAACAAAGCAGCTAGCTTTAACAGGGAGGATCAGAGCTCAGCTCGGAGAATTCTAGCACACGCCAATTCATTCAACTCTGGACAACTAATCTACCTCAGAAGAAGCAGCAGGACAGCAGCAGCAGTATTAGTAACAGTAGAAGTGGGGAAGAAGAAAGATCGCTGTCTAGAACAGTAGAACAGCCATACTATTGAGCTTTGCGTATGCTGCAAGCATAGGTACTGCAGGACAGCAGCAACAGCAGAAGCTAATCAGTGCACACGAAGATCAGAGGAAAGAAGCTACTACATAGTACTACTCTGGAGTCTGCATCACATGAAACAGTCCACAAGCATTTGTATTCTGCATGAGCTGGGTTGTATTGTGCTGCTGCTACTGCAGGAGGCGACGGTGATGACCAAGAGTTAAAATGAGAGAGAAATATTCATGCAGAACCTGAATCTGATCCAGACTCGAAGCTCATTTATGGAGCACGTCGCGGGTACTAGCTACTGCTCTACTACACCCACGTCGAGCCTGGCTTCTCGTTCTGGTCCTCGTCTTCGTCCTCCTACGTCTAGATTTCCTACTCCTGAGACTCCAGGCTCCTCCTAGAAGTCTAGCTACTCCTGGAGCTCTTGCTGCTGCTCATGCCGCACAGCTACCTTACTAGGGCCTAATTCTAGCAGTAAAACAAAATACAAAAATACAAAACACACACACACACACACACACACACTTACACACATCCTCTTGCAATAACTGTCCAACAGAAACAAAATAAAAGAGTTTTCTTTTCTCGCGGGGCCTGCACCTGCAGCAAGCTCTTTTGCAGCTCGTGCTGATCAGTACTCGCAGCTGGGGGAAGGGACGGCCGGGTGGGCGGACGACTAGCTAGCTGCTAGCTACCTCAGAGAAGACTTTGGGAGTCAGCGATGTCTTTGGGTGTGCACTGTGGTGGGGTCTAGATGTCTGGGACGAGCTCTGTGTGTATGTTTGTTGTGGTGGGATCAGCGCGACGCGTTCTTGGGGAGTGGTAAGTAAGTACCTGCTCCTGCTGCTGTTGTTGCTCCCAGCTCCATGTCTCTGTGCTTGCTTTCTGACACGAAGCATGTGCCGCCATTTTTGCAGCCAATTTCATACTCTCCACACCTCGACGTCTGCCAACACGCTACTCATCTTCTACACATCTTTTATACCCTTCTTAATCTTTTTACTACCCACTTATCTACCTACCACCTACCTACTTACCTACCTACTTAAATATTAAGTATTTA
>Ga0209208_10005122_pt1 | contig 18348 bp, 19 predicted proteins | sample S1TSphfallax_3_FD_187694 | JGI IMG/M metagenome (GOLD analysis project Ga0209208, IMG submission 187694) | Host-associated microbial communities from peat moss isolated from Minnesota, USA - S1T2_Fd - Sphagnum fallax MG (SPAdes) (version 2) | ecosystem: Host-associated > Plants > Peat moss >... | reverse complement strand
GGGGCGTGTTGGGGGGGCAAGATATCCAAAGTCATTTACCCTTTTAGAAGTTACTTGAACACAAAACTTCTTTTAAAAGTTGAGTGGTTTACAACAACTAGGGTTTCAATTTGAAGCAATGGTTTCCTTCTCCCCCCCCCACCCCCTTTCTTGTTTAATGGAAATATTAGGTTTTTTGTTTTTTTATTTTTATGACATAATGGTTTAAAGGAGGTTGAATCCTTTAATAGGGATTCTTTATTTATGGTATCCAAAAAAATTAAAACCTTCATCTTGGTGCATCCAAGGCACTAGTATTCATCAAAAATGGATTAGAAATGAAAAAATTATGGTTTAAAAAAAAGGGGGGGATCAAAAACTTGAAAAAAAAAAAGCTTAGAACATTTGGAAGCTAGTAATTAAACAACCAAACATTCCTTGAACGTTGCCCATTGCATTCCCATAGTTCTTTAGATAATTTAAAACAAATAACAGATGAGGAAGTTATGAGCTACGGAAGTAAGAGGGTTTAAAAAGAATAATTGTTTCATCTTTGAATTTCATTATAAAAAACTTTAATCATTATTGTTTTTATTATAATATCAGATTTTTAAAATCAATTATTTTAATAAAAAAGGTTTGATATTTTGTTGTGGAATACCACCTTTGAAAACCTATGGGTTTCACATTTGCCAAAACTATTTTCATGAAAACCAAGTGGACTAATATATTTTAAAAATAAAACCTTAACCAATTCTTTAAAATGAAAAAAATTGAAAAGAACTAGGTCAGTTCTTAAATTATGTTTCCTAAATTGGAATTAGTGGTTTTCACAAAAAAATGAGAATTGCCCAACATTGGTCTCTACCAAACATAAAGATTTGGTAGAATTTTAAATGGTTGTGATTTTGTTTGAGAAGGAGAAGAGGCACCTCAAGCATAAGGTGAAGAACCTTGCACACAAGGTATTGTCTTCTATTAATAGAGGTAAAAAATTTAATGGGGTAAGGTGTCCCCCACCTACACTAAAAAATTATGCAAGTTCTTTATGATTAAGGTAGGCCAATATGGTGGGAGGCCTTGTGATACAAGCTACCTTGCAAGGTGCATTTCACAAAACAAAATGCCCATCTACAAGGTCACTATGAACATTGGAGGTGAAGGAAAAGAAGTCAAAATCATAATCCTAGGTGGTTAGTTATTAATTCATGGCTATTACAAAGAAAAATTGGAATTACATTTATTTGCTCTCTTTCTTAGACGGTGGTAGTTGTTAATGGTCATTAATCTTTCCAATTAGCATCCCCCATCACCACCAAAGCCCAAATAGAAACCCACAATCCACACATCACACAACTTGACCTTCCTTTTCATTCTAAGGATAACACTATTAGCAAACCCTAGAAAATTAAAGGTAATCCTAACCAAAGATTTGGTATCACTATACTTCAACAACAAATGCATTTGGCCTTCTCAAAGGTCGCTATCCCAATTGGGATGCATCCATGGGAAGAAACCAAGACTCAAAATTGTGACCAAGTGAGGCCAAACACATTAGTTCCTACACTCAAAGTTCATTGGAAGTCTAACATTTAGAGATGAAAGATGAAAGAACTAGCTCCTTCCACAAATTACACTAATTATAGGAATTCAAGTAAAAAATTTGAGAACTTGGAAATATTGGGTTTTTTGTTGACAAGGTTCTTTGAACATTTGGCCTTCAAAGGTTCCTTCAAGCCTTGGTTATTTGGTTTTTCCAGCTTTATAGTCAAGTGGGTATATATTCAAATATATAACCTACCCTTGTGTTTGCCCCATTTTGGGTATTTACCCTTGTTTCTAATAACTACTCAATAATAGTCCATATTAGCCTAATAAGGTCCTTGCCATTAATATTGATATCAATGTTGATACCAAATGTAACTTACATAGTATAAACAAGACTTCGTTCTAGCATTTCCAACATGAACTTTGGTTTTGGATGGTGCATTTTAACACATGCAATGCTTTGATTGGGGGAGGAAGGGAGGTATTTCACCCCATAATTAATGGACTTTATTTGGGTGTGGGTTCTTAAATGTTGGGTGGTTATAGATTTTTATTTTATTTTTTAAATTGAATTATTAGTGGGTTATTAGTTAACAAGTAAATTTGGATAGGTTTTGGGTAATCCTAAGTTAAGCTCCAATTAATTTGGACTGATTTAGACATATGTTTCAAATTCATGACATTTTATAACACATATGAACTTTGGAGTTCAATCCAACTTGCACTTGCAAATCATGAAAAATAAGAAAATAAAAAAAAATCTATATTCATTATCCACAAAATCAATTTTTTATAAAGTTTTTGACATCATGAAACAAATGCAAAAATCTTTTAAACTATCATATATATTAATTCAGTAAGTCTATCTGTGACGGGGGTTTTGGGGGGTGGGGGAGGGAGAGGCCGGTGTCAATTTGTGACGGGGGTTGGACCACCATGGTTTCCGCACCGGCCAGGTGTACAAACCAGGACCTGATCTCCACAAAGCATCGCAGCCGTCCGAAGGGAAGGAATGACAGTCGGATTGCATCCCTCTCCCACCGCACCAGAGGCGAATATAAAAACCTTCCCCTCCCCCCCCACTACCAAAAGAACCAGCGGTTATATAGAGGAACGTGTTTTCAGAAATTTCCAAAACTTTCGGGAACCAAGGTTCAAAATGTCAGAACCGGGGTTTTGGGTTTTCTCACCCCCGTCGGGTAAGGGAGTAAATACCCGGACTGATAACCTGAGGGTACACACGGTTGGTTCTGATACCCGCACAACGTCGGTCGGGACCACTACGTTTGTCACAATATTGTTTTTATCTGTGGGGATATAAATGCCTTAGGGTGGGACCCACGAGTGTTATTTTGGGAAAATTTCCGATTATGGCGACCAAATAGAACATTTGGGGTGGCTGGAGTGGCATAGCCACGGGTCTCCGAAGGTCACGGGTACCACTAGTGTACTTAATGGTTCAAACCATTTTGAATGTAATGGTGAATCCATGTACATAAAACAATGAAGAATGTGGGCAATTCTATGTTGGTATCCAAAGTATGGGTAAAATGTTGCAAAAATGTTTTTATAATTTAACAATTGTGGAAAAATGCCCTTTGCTTAATTGTAACCCCAACAAAAGAATTGCATATCACTCGACAATGAATTGTACTATCATAAAAATAAATCTAGTTTTTAAAAAAATTAAGCTTTGAATATAACTTTAGTTGTTGTTAGTTTATAAGCATACAACTAAAATTGAACAAATAACAAAAGACATGAAATTTACTCTAGATTTTGTGAATTCCCCATAATTGCAAGCTTCTTTTGTAATGCAATCATTTAATAAATGCTAATGTTTTAAAATGTAAATGTATGTCTCTTTTATATGTGGCATGAAAATTGAAAAAAAAAAAAAACTCCTAGATGGTAAATTCATTACATTACAAAATACTATAGAAATGAATAAATCATGTGATCAATAAAGAATTTCGCTTTAAAATAACATTTTTCAAGTCTAATGAATAACCATTATTTAGTGAGGGCTTGAATTAGGGTGTGTGGAGGTCACATCAACTTTTAGTTTTGGCTATGGAGTAGGAGGAAAGGCTTTTAGAAACATCTAGAGATCATGTGTTTGACTAACTTTTGGCAATTTATTGTTTTGTTTATTGTATGTGTATGATAAGAGTATGTTGATTTTGGGAGTCTTTGGGTAGTTGATAATGGATAGTGGAATGAAGGTGGCGATTGGAGTTTCTATTTGGACTTGATGTTTGAAAACCTTGCTAGAGGATGGGTGTGATGATTATAGATGCGTGATGATGTTTAGCAAGCTCTTATGGTGTATGCAAGGGAGGTTGGAATTGGAGCATTATGGAGCTTAGTGGATAAGAGGAAGTTGTTAAAATTTGAAGTTTGGGGGAGAACAATGAAACTTGGAGATTGGAAAGTTAAGTATATCAAAGACATGGTATGCCAACAATCTATTCATAAGTAAACTTAGTCATGTTATAAGATGTTGGAATCTTGGATTGTCTTAAAGGTTGTCGGATTCATTTTTCGTCGCATTTAGTAACAATTAAAGTTGTAAAACACTTGTAATTTATATCAAGCATATAAAAGGTTGATCCCTAGAAGTGAGGAAATTAGAACTCATAGTGCAATGTCAAAGGTTTTGGGGTTTATGTCAATTTTGTGATGGTGCATTGAAAGGTGAATTGGTTTAAAAGTTTTTTAATGTTCTTGGGTTAGTGTGGTGCAAGGAATGAAAAAACTTATTTTTTGGGTATACTTGGAAACAAAAATTCATATTATGTAAAAAATTTATTAGTGACAAGTTGTTACATCTTGAGTGAAATGGTGTCAATGAAAGTTGAACTTTAAACTAGGTGGCTTTAGCTTTGATTATGTTGAATGGGGAGGTTTAGATAATTTTAATTTTGTTGACCTGCATGGTTAAGGTGATTTCAAGACATACATTGAAATGGGCATTATGGTGTTAACTGGGTTGTTTTGTAAATTGAAAATGGGGTTAAAAGTTCAATATGACCTAGAAAACATTGAGAGTTTTAATCTACCTATGGCCAAACTTCAGACTAAACATGTGATGGATTAACATAGATATGTTAATAAGAAATCATGATCATTGATAATTTGGCCAATGCATGATAAGTTGAGGTCATTTTGATCTATTGTGGGTAAATGATAGACTTGTATACATATTGAAAGAACAAATTTATGAATGTAGTGCAATTTGCATTGGGTGAACATTTTCGTTTTCTTAACTTTTCATTCACAAACTTATGGACCAAAAATAATTTGTGACAATGTCAAAAGATTATTTATTGTTTTCAACTCCTTTGCAACTAGGGAATTCCACAATATCATTCTAATAAGTTGTGATATACTTGCAAAATCACCTCAAGCAAATAAATTAACTATTTTGCATATTAACAAACACCACAACCATTGTAGTAGTTAATCTTGGAAAGTCAATGACATTTATCATGTAATAAAAAATACTTATTAATGGGTAAAAAGACAATAAAAAAGGGAGCACTTATAGGTTAATTCCAAAGCAAGTTTTTTAAAAATTTACAAGAACATCACAAATTTTAGAAAAAAACACCTACAATAATGAGAAGGAAAAGAGTTGTGAAGACTTGCAACTCAAGGGAGAGAACCTATGAACTTAATATGTAACAAGTTGAAATAAAGGAGAAAACAACACAAGAATATAGAAACATCAACTTATGGGAAAAGAAGAGAACAAAAGACCCACATTGAAGAATGCATGACACTAAATGGGAGAATGCCTTGATTATGTTGAACAATGTTTTGAGGTCACCTTGTTATAAGCTCAAAGGAGAGAAACCTTAAGAACTTACTTGTAAAAGAGGGACTTGAATCGAGATGACACCCTCGAAGGAAAAAGAGAGTACACAATAAGTGAAGTGAAGAAATAATGACGAGAGCTATTATAATAAGCTTGTCATGGTTCAAAGTAGGGAGAGGACAAAAGATGTACATAAGGACCCACTTGCAAAAGCTTGAAGGAGAGAAAATGCAACATTTGACATGCAAAGAGAAATAGAAAGCATAGGAGACAAAAGAGAGATGGTGAGCATCAATGGTGCACCCTAAACCGTAAAGAAGAACCACGACTAAGAATTGAAAAAATTTCCAATTTGGTTTTGGAATGAAACTTATTTCGAAACACATTGTCCAATTCTAGGTTTTTTGAAATATGAGATTGGAATTGACATTTAGTTCCCCACCCGATTCTACGATCCATTTGCTCCAACCATTCCAATACTAAAGTGGTTCCAAATTTGAGGGTAGGTTCCTCTTCAGGTTATTGGAATTGGAATCGCCGGTTCTTAACAACACCCATGAATTATTCCAGCATTTTCTTTCCCTAGGCATGCAGCCCCCCATAGTCCCCCCAACACTCTGGGGTCCTGTAGCTAGCGTGATTCGAACCCACGACCAGTTGCAAGGGAGGGAGCCAGGAGGCCCAAGCAACTAGTCTGTATTCATTCATTCAGTCTTTTCCTTCGCTGTAATGCTTGGGCTTCAGCAGCGTGGCCTGCCCGGCGAGGCGGCCATGGCGATGGCGTCGTCAGCTGCTTTCACCATCGACGCAGTGGCGTCGACCTCAGGGGAAGCTCCTCCTTCCAGAGAGGTACAAACCAATCCTTCAATATTCTGCTTTGTCTTCCAAGTCCTCTTGTTTTTGTTTTTTTTTGTTCCCTCCTTTTTGGTTCATGACCAAGGAAGCATGGAATGCCGAGAAGGTTTTTATTCTTTACTATGTGACATTTGTATTTCTGCATATCAAGAAACTTGGTGATGTTTCTGGCAATGCTTCCACTTCTTCCACTTCTTCTTCTTTGGTAATGTTTTTGATAATGATTTCAGTGCTTCTTTGTTTTTCTTTGGTAATGTTTCTGACGATGATTTCAGTGATTTGAAATAAATAAATAAATAAATAAATAAACTGGCGATGTTTTCTGGCAATGCTTTTGATGATTCTTTTTATTTTGGTGATGTTTCTGGCAATTCCTCTGTGATTCCTTTTCTTCTTCGTTTTTGATGATGTTTTGCATTTAAAAACTCTAAAAGCTTGTTGCATGAAGTGTCGTGACTCTCCTGGGAGTATCGAGTTATGATCCTAGTAGTGGCTATGGTGCATGATCACATTGCAAAAAAGAGATTGTGAGTTCAAAGTTCACAGCCCACTTGATGCACTAGTTGTTATGTATCATCATTTTCAACTTAGTATGTATCATACACATGTATGCAAAAGTTGCGAAGTGAAAGATGTACATACTGAGCCGAATGCATCTATACATCTTTTGCTTCTGTCTGGGCAATTGACATCAATCAGCCATTCAAAATGGTGGAATGTGGGAAACTTCTTCTCATCAGGGATAAGTAGAGGAGGGTACATTGGTTAAATGTGTGCATTGTGCACACTTGAGAGAGTGGAGAGAAGCCATTGATCACTCTTGTGTGCAGGTGACAAAACTCTGATTCTTGTTAATCATGCAGAGGTTTTTATTTCTTCTCTACATGACTTTTGAAGCATATTGTAATCAGCAACAAGTTGAGGTTTTTTGTTTGGAGAATGACAACTGCATGATAGTCTTGCTGTTGTGGACATTGGTATCAAACCCTAATTTTTGTGTTTCTTTTGTACTCATGAGGGCTTTTCTTGCTTTTCTTTGTGTATTGTTTCAGGCAGGTGGGAACATGGAGGGGTTGGAGAACATGTATGTGAAAGTTGTAAGCACTCTTGAGAAGCTGAAAAAACAAGTGCAAGCCGACAGGCAGGTGCATGTCAAGGTAGGGTTGCATGTGAATGCTTGTCTCCTACTTTTGCTTCAATTTTTCAATTGGAAGGTCATTTGGGGAATAAGAGAGCTGACAGTAAATGGAAGGGTTGCAGATGAGGGTTGAGAGCAACAGAGAGCAGTTGAAGAGGTACACTGAGGAGCTTGTGAAACTCAACAACCGTGCCAAAGAGTGCTCTAAAGGGCAAGAACCAGAAGGTCTAGAATCCCTGTGTTTGCACAATGAGCGACTGCTGGGTAACTTGAGCAACACTGATGAGTCTGGGGACAAAGATGGAAAATCAGGCCTGGATGAATCCAATGTAGAGAAACCTGTGCCTATTATCTTTGGGAGCTGTCTGGCTGGTAAAACTGCTGTTCGGCCTGTGAAACTTCCAAAAGTTGAGAATGTGCCTCCATACACGACCTGGATTTACCTTGACAGGTAGGGTTGTGCTTGCTACATGAAGACAAGTATGTTCTTGCACATTATGTTCCTTTTCTGTTCTTGTGTTCCACTTCCAACTCCAAATGCAGTGACACTAACTTCAGATTCTCAGGAATCAGCGCATGACAGAAGATCAGTCAGTGGTGGGTCGCCGCCGAATTTACTACGACAGTGATGGCAATGAAACTCTGATTGCTAGTGATAGTGAAGAGGAAGATGCTGGGGATGATGATGACAAAGAACATGTTAAACATGATTTCACAAAGGGCGAGGACAGCATCATTTGGTATCTCTCAGTATGACAGCCATTTCAAATGCTAATGATTCAGATAAGTGTCTTGGTAGCTGGGTGGTTTTTTCAAATGTCCTCCTTATGCTGCCAATGACAGCCCGGCCTGTGCAATGTTTCACATTTGGTTTGCAGGATGACAATCCAGGAGCTTGGATTGAGTCCCATACTTTTAGAAGAACTTGCTCATTTAATTGACATCAAACAGGAGGATGTTGAGGTGCTTGATTTTCTTCCTCTGTGCTCATATTCTTTACTGCTGGAAAAGCTGACAAAGGTTGCAAAAGAATTTAAGAGCTTATTTGCAGGTTAAGGCACTGTTTCCATTTGATATTTATTTACATCATTAAACAATGAATGGTTCCTAGATACACACATAACATTATGCAGCTCAATCTCCCACCGACAACACACAAAGAACAAGTGATTTCTTGACTTATCCCACCAGGCCCAAGTTTGAGGAAACAACTTTGCATCATGTTTCTAATATCCAAGGGTCTTTCTTAGTGCCATACATATTTCTCCCTGTGCCTTGAGTTTTATCTTCGTAAGAATCCATTTCCTTGGGTATGCTTACTGTATAGGTTCCATGACAAGTATGGTAACCTTGAGGATTGGCTGCAGTATTTGGGAATTGCACAGTAACATCTTTGATTTTTGTTGTGGATTACTTCAAAACTATGTTAAAAGTATGGGTTTTCCAGTACAGGCCAGATATGAAGTTCTGTTGAGAGAAGCTGACAAGAAGGTCGACAGCAGGGTTCAAGAGATGAAGGTTCCAGATACTAGCAACGTTGTGAAGTCTTTGTCCCCTGGCAGGCGAAAGACCTCAACGAAAGATCTTGCACGGGCTGCTGCCAAAGAGGCAAGGGAAGCTGCTAAAGAATCTGTTAGAGAAGCTGCAAAAGAGGCTCCATTTAAAGAATTAACTGTTGAAGCTGATGTTGACGATCACCACAAATCACAAGTCGGTGTTGTACTGCCAGCTTCTCTGGAAGATGACCAAACTCAACCAAAAGATCTTGTTGCAGCAATGGACTCTTTTGATAATCTCTTCTGTCGCCGCTGTTTGGTACAAATTCTAGCATCTTCTGAGTTATTTATTGTTCTTAATGTTTTCATAGCCTCACAGGCCCTGTGTGTGTGAGCACAAGTTGTGTGAAGTTCATGGACACAAGTTTTTGATAACCTCTGGAATACATGAAGAAAAATTGACTTGAAGCTGAATTGAAAAAATGACGGCTGCAGGTATTTGATTGTCGGTTACATGGCTGTTCTCAGGCTATTGTTCACCCAGTAAGTGTCATGTGCAAAACAAATTTCCCTGGTGTTTTTTGTCACCTTATTCATGTTGTGAGCAACATCTCATTTAACAGTGCTGAGAATTTGAAGAGAGTAAAGTTTTATACACCATGCAGTCTTATGTGTGTTGAGTGCAGAGTGAAAGGCAACAGCCATGGAGCAATAGAGAATATGGTGACCCTGTAGTCTGCAGTGAACATTGTTGCCACTTGGTATGTGAACTCCCTAAAAGTGAAGATTGTAAAGTTCTTTTTATGCTATAGTCTTAGGCTATAAAATAGTGAAGATTTTAGCATAAGACTGTAGCATCCAGCTATGCTTGTTGTGTATACAGCACACTTTCCTGTTCCTTATGTTTGTATTTTGTTCCTCCTCTCCCTTCGATTGTAGGTACTGTCTGTGGTCATGAATTCAGCTGTTTAGCTTAGGAAATGACCATAGAGTTCCTGAGCTGTTTGTAGTTGGATACTCAGGTACCTGAATGTTTGTTTGTGTCAGCAGTCTCAGTCCTCAGACTCTGGGAGGAATTCTGCACCAACCGATGCTCCTGTAGGTCCGAAAGACAGTAAGAGAAAGCAAGGCCTTTCAAAAAGTAGTGAGGAGCAGCAAGATCTATCATCTTCTTGGAAGGAGGATGGAGATGTTTTGGATTGTGAGCACAAGAGATCAAGGACCTCTGGTGGAGAAATTATCCCATCAAGTGATAGACAAGGAGCTGTGGAGTCTATGTCAACTGAGACTGTGGATTCTTTGCAAAATACTACCAGGACTGTAACCACCTTCAAGCAAGTAGATCTATCAAAGAAGCTGGAGAAACTGTTGGGTGCCACAAGGAAAACAGGACTTCATCAACCCAGAAAAACAGTTACACAAGGAGAAGGAAGTGAAATCTTAAAGTCTCAGCAAAGCCAGGAGGATTCTATGATCTCCCATGAGACAGGGATACAGGAGTCAGCAAAAGATGAACCAGCTATTTCAAAAATACCTCAGCAGGCAGGTTCATTACATCAGCACTTGATTCAAGGTTGCTTAGGCTAATTTTTTATTCTGTGGGTATCTGGATATTTAACTAATATCTGTCTAGTGTGTGACTCAGTTATGTGTAGGTCAGTTCAAATATATCCTCCAAGCTACTGAACGGGCAGATATTAATATTGTGAAGAACTGTGTTTTGTGTCTTCAGGAGGAGGTGACCAACCATTTAGAGAGAGGTGAGGCACCTGCATGTGTTGGTAGTGGTGCACTGTCTGGTAAGTGGTTGTGCCTGGACAAGCACACAGACAACAGTGATAAAGTGCAAGGTGGGAGTGTGCTGGAGGCTGACGGTACAGAGCCAATATTTTTAAATGTGCCTGCATCCCTGAGTATGCACAGAGAGGAAAAAACTCTGAAGAATTCTGTTGCTATGGGCAAAGCCAAAGTGGAGGTGGGAAAGAATTGGACAATGCTAGAGATGGGCTTGTATAAGAAAGGAGTCCAGATCTTTGGCAAAAACAGGTACACTAACTGGGAAAACCTTCACCTTTCAGATTTTTGTAAGAGGTAAAATTGACAGGGGTACTGATGTCCAAATGTATTCTGTTCTGAACATTGGAAATGCAGCTGTCTGATAGCAAAGAACCTGCTCAAGGGCTTCAAGACATGTGCAGAGGTGGCTCAGTACACATTAGAACAAGAAACAATGGAAGGTGGACCTGATGGTGGGCGCCACTGTACTGACAGCTTGGTCTGTTTTTCCACTTCCCCAATTCTATTTCTCTTCTGCATCTGTGAAATTGACTCAGGCATGCCTTTGAATGTTGATAACTGAGGACACCAGACAAATGTACATGGTAAAATAGTTGAGACTGATCTAAGCAAAGTAAGATAGAAGGATCTAGAGTAAGTCTTTCAGTGCCATTTCTCTAACTTGTGAGATGTACAAGCTGCATGAGAAATCCTTCCATCCTATGGAAACACTTTATGAGGATCCTACAGCTTTTTTTATTAGTTATGTCTCTCAAGTGCCAGCCAACATCTTGACTGGGTCTTCTTGTTGCTGCCAGAAATGCAAGCAAGACTCAGGATGCAGATTTTGCATAATATGTCGTCCAAAATATGAGAGTTTTCCTATATACTTATCTACACCCACTGTTGGGAGCTGCTGAAGTCAGGGGCGATCATGGCAGCTAGTCACTGCTGTTCATGATGTAGGTGATGGTCAGATATGTTGTCAGCGACACCTGTAATGTTATTGTGGGGTTTTCTCTGCAATCTCATAGATACTATTGGAGACATGTATGAGCTATCCTAGCATCCACTGATTATGGAAAAGGCATGCAGGACATTGATGCAGAAAACCGGGCACGGATATATGGTGGCCGACGAAAAGGCAGAGTACGGAAGCTGAAGTACACTTGGAAGTCAGTAGTGCACCCTTTGATAAGGAAACGAATGGCAAATGGAAAGGATCAACCATGCCGGCAGTACACACCCTGCAGCTGTTTATTCACCTGTGGCAGACAGTGCCCATGCCTGCTGAATGGAACTTGCTGTGAGAAGTACTGTGGGTAGGTCTCAAATTTTCTGGACTGCGAGTATTTTAGGATGAAGTAGCTCTTTCATTCTTACTGCAATTCTGTAGATTGCAGCAGAAGTCATTTTGCCACATTGCAGGGACAACCAAGATAGGGCTGCATCAAACAACTGGTATGCCATGATACAGGTGCTCAAAGAGCTGCAAAAATCGTTTTCGAGGCTGTCATTGCGCAAAGAGCCAGTGCTGTAGTAGGCAATGTCCTTGCTTTGCTGCAGGTCGGGAGTGTGACCCTGATGTCTGTCGCAACTGTTGGGTTGGGTAAGTATCATGCATATGTCCTCAGCTGTAATCACAGTGCAAAAGTGTTTTGATTTTTCTTTGTGAGGTGATGCTGTACTGCAGAGCTGTCAGGCCATTTGCTAATTTGATTTTAAATAAGGAGAGCAACTGCATTAATGTGGAATCTCACTAATTTTTACTATGTCCTGAGGAGCTGCGAACTGTGCAGAAATATGTTATGTTAGCATGTTAGAGTGGTAATAGAAATGAATATGGAGTGGTAATGGAAATGAAGATCTTGTTGAGTCTAATGCATCTCTGCTTGGCTCATCAGCTGTGGTGATGGTACACTTGGAGGCCCACCTGCACGAGGTGACAGCTATGATTGTCATAACATGAAACTCATGCTGAAGCAACAGCAACGGGTGCAGTCTACCTCTGAATCCTGACTAGACTGATCCACAACCTGCATGGCAAAGTGGTTTTGCATCTTTTTCTGATATTGGCCACTAGTAGACTTCCTGGGAATAACTACTTAATGAGCGACTGAGGATCATGGTTCTGATGATGCAGGTGCTTTTGGGTAGGTCTGACGTGGCAGGCTGGGGTGCTTTTCTGAAGGTTGGCATATTTTCTCTTGCTCTAAAGAAGGCTTGTGCTGTTTTTCTTCTGGCTTTAGCATCTACTATCAGGTAAGTGTTAAATTAGCACAATGTTGGACTCTGTTCTTAGTGGTCAGCATACAATCATAGTACCCTGAAACATCATCCATACAAAGCAGTTAATCCTGTCAGGGTGTCTCATTTTTTGTGGTGCAGAATCCAGTGGGCAAGCATGAGTATCTTGGAGAATACACAGGCGAGTTGATCTCTCATCGTGAGGCTGACAAGCGTGGAAAAATCTATGACCGTGAAAACTCGTCCTTCCTTTTCAACTTAAATGATCAGGCAAGCTCAATCTCAATCTGGTATTTGGCTTCACACTTTCAAGAGCAATAGAAAATGCAAAACACCTTTCTGATTAGATTGTGGTAGCTTAGTTCCTTCAGGATGGCATGTATTTCAGGCCTAAATGTAGGGTATGTATCATGCTCATGAAAATCCAATTCTGAGAAACTGAAGTTCTGGTGGGCACAATGGAATTTTTGGCTCATGGTTGTTTGATTGGATTTGCAGTATGTCCTGGATGCATGTCGTAAGGGGGACAAGCTAAAGTTTGCAAACCATTCACCCAATCCAAACTGTCATGCCAAGGTACATATCAATCTCTCACGTCATATTTGCAGTACCCAGGTTTTGTGTTTGTGGTGGACTTCATTCAACATAAATGAAGACACGAGACAAGAAGTTCTGCTTCTGAAAGTCTACAGGAGTACATATTTCATTCATGAAGGGCCATTGGGTGATTACAGCTGCTTCTACTTGTTGCAGGTGATAATGGTGTCAGGAGATCACAGAGTGGGTATTTTTGCAAAAGAACGCATTGGAGCAGGAGAAGAGATTTTCTATGACTACCGCTATGAGGCAGACCGAGCCCCTGTTTGGGCCAAGAAACAGGATGACCCCAACCAAAAGGTTCAGGATATGCCCAGCACCAGTGGAAGAGCAAGGAAGCTGCCTGAGGGAAAGCCTTTGTGAACATTGATATCTACTGGATGTACACTTAATGCTACCTACTAGTTCAGGCTCTGTGACAACACTGGAATTTATCTGCTCAGAGATGTTATCAAACTCCACCCAGATTCAGGAATTCTTACTTTCCAAGTAATCAAATAGAAGATACTTGCAACACCATCTTAAGAAATGGTGGAGTCTACGAAGTCACATTGGAATCAAGGTTTGATGGTCAAGCAACGAAGCAGCTTTATTTTCCTCAGATTTCAGGACAACTGGTGACTGAGAGAAGAAGGATGACATCATGGTCTGTTGACCAAACATGACAGTATTTCTTCACCCTCAAGGCCATGGTTATTTTGCCTCCTGTCACTGCTCACAAATCTTCTTTCCTTTGCAGGCATGCTTAAGAGACCACTGCATCCATTGGAGGCAGTGTCTCCATTGTCTAGATGTAGCCTGAAATCAAGTTCCAATTTGCAAGATTTATGCCTGTCTTTACATTTTGCATAACTTTTATTAATATCCTTGTCCTCTATGATTCAAAGATGCATAAATACAAGACATCTGCAATTTGACACATGCAATATGATTGAAAGGTTCTTGTATTGTTTGAAGGAGGCAGAGCTTGGAGCGATATTTCTGGGGTTGGAAGCTGATGGGTATTGACCTCTGCTATCCTTCGAAACAGAGCTTGGAGGAGCATTGCCTAAATGTAAAGCTGATGGCAATGACCTCTGTTACCCTGGGAAGCAGGAGTGTGGATGAACATTGCCAAAATGTAAGGTGATGTTTCTTAAAACACAACCTGTTACTTCTTTTAGAAAGTTTGTCAGATTGCTACTAATCAAAGGTGTGGATACCCGTGTTGTTTGGTTTCATGTTTTGAGGAGGACCTCTGGTCCAGGTTTGAGGTATTTTAGAAAATTTGCTGGAACTTCTGGTTTCTGTTCCAGCAGATAGTTATTTGTAATTTGATATAACCTGTGGTTAAGTTTTGAGACTTATTTGTCACGATCCTGAACCTCTGGTTTTGAGCTCACAAAAAAATGAAATCCAAATGAGTCCTGTTCATAAATTTTGGGTCTAGTTCCAATTCCACATAGGTACAGATCTCAAGATTGCAAATTGTGTAGGTATCAGTGTTGTACAAGCAATTAGAGATGGTCACTTCATGAAGAAGTACAACATCTGTGCAACCTTTGGAAAAAATCAATTGTTGATGCCTAGAAAATTGCAAAAGGTACTAGTACCTATAAGGTCACCCATCCCAATACTATCCTGGTCAAAGTGATCTTAATTTCATAAATCTTACCAAAAAAACCAATTTTTTAGAATCTTTTAGTAACGAGCTATGTTAGTAATTTAAGAGATTTTAAGACAACTCTCTTCAAGGCCCTAGAAGATATGACTCTTGAGAAAACCCAATTGCCAAAAATTTATAAAATTGAAGGTGAAAATCATTCTAAATTCAATAACTTTTGTTCCATTGAAGTACACATATAAAACAATAGATGTAAACATTATCTTGTTGGGGGTTTTCTAACACTACCAAAAGTGCGAAATGGGGAGCCCATGGTTCTGTAGGGTTAATTCATGGTTGCAAAACAAAACAAAACAAAACACCTATCCTAATGTATACTTTATGATCACCCATGTGTATGTGCTTTGCAATTGTTGATTCCTTAAATACACATACAAAATATGTGGATGTGTCATATTTTAACAAAAGTGCTATGCAGACCACCAGTTCTAGACCAAGATAGTGGGAATTGGGAAGAGGCTGAATAGGGCATTCATCATGATCTGTCTGTTTTTAGGGCATAAAAGTAGTTTGGAAAAAAGGCTTGTGTTGTCAGTTCATCATTGTGATGTCTTCATTTACATAAAAGGAACATAAAGGGAAAAAGCTTGGAGAGATTTCCCCAGTGTATTTGGAGGCCATCTTACAAGTGGAGGAATCTTATGCCTATATGTAGGTGTAAGATCTTAAGGAGTAGGCTTAAGAATGGTCCACCTCCTAAACCTTGTGATCTATTATGTATGGTTAGGTTCATCACCTTGTGCTTTATGATGAGTAAAGCTTTTGTGGGTGGGGGACACTTTCAAAATGCAATGTCAGACTTGGCTATTGCCTCATCCTAGGCACCTTGTTTTGGGAATGCCCCAACCCTAGGGCTTTACCCTTAAGCATTGCCTAAGAAACAACAAGAAAGCAACATTTTATTTTCTTAGGTTGTGAGATTTAAGTCACCACTTCTTGTAGGATTTACTAGATCAAGTGTGACACATTCATGTTGAATAAGTCATGTTTGATAAAGCCACATAGTCCATGATACATATGTGATGTGAACTTTGTGGTTTTGTATAGTTTAATGTAATATATACAAGGTTTGGTCCATGCCATTGGCTCAAGTGTGAACTCTAAAAAATTTAGTTTCGATTTTATAAATTTTTGAAATTTCAACGACAAAAAATGTTAAAAATTTCAATATCTCTCTGCATCTTAGGTCTAAAAATTACACAAAATCACCTTAATAAAATCGTAGTCAATGAGAACTTTCTAACAATATCAAGAGCGTGCCCCAATTTCCCTAAAATTTTCAATTTTCAATTTTTATTTTTTTGAAATTTCAATGATAATATTGTTCAACATTCAATACCTCATGCACCGTAAATCAAAACATGAAGAAACTACCTCAATGCACGCCTACTACTCAAGGGCTTTTCAAAAATCACACCATGAGCATGGTGGGGACAACATGGATTGAGAGATCTCAATGTGACAAACAAAACAAACAAAACAACCTTCCTTAATAAACAGATGTGATGTCAATAATAACTTTTCATTAGTGCAATAAGTGTGACTACCACATTCAAGTATCAAAGCCCAAATCCAACTGCAGTAGGAAAAAGCCATATTTCTGTTGTAGTTTTTGAAGCTTGTCAGACTTACAAATGGTTTCTGTTGTGGTGTCATGAGTGCACCATTTTTCATAGACTGAGAAAAAACAGTGACAAAATAACAATCCATTGAGAGGGTGGAAGGCAATTATAATCGAAGCCACAATCTTTCTTATTGCACAATTAAGTTGAAGGAAGAAGCTTTTACTTGCATATTCAATATAAGCAAAGATTGCCTGCCCGATCACACAGATTGACAGGACTGCATGTGGATTGAGCACCCCACCTCCAGAGCCTATCAGATGATGGATTTTTCCTCTTGTTGTTATGGGAGATTGCCTGCTTTGTGACAGACAGATGTAACAAACCAAGGCTTTATATTCATTCAGCAGAAACAAAAAGCCTTCTTGGGTTGCAGAACTTGGTCTGACTGAAGCCATGTCCTGCAAAAAGCCCAGTTCGTTCCAGAAGAACAAAGAAGTGAATTTTTTGTACTTTGTGCTCAGTCTACTTAGGTTTCTTTTTTCCTTTCTTTTTGGGTTTCTATGGTCTCACAAAGAAGTTAGTTTCCGAGCATAAAATACTTGAAGTTTGTACTTTTTGATCAGACTACTTAGGCTTTTTCCTTTTTCCTTTTATTTGGGTTTCTTTGGGCTCGCAAAGAACGTAGTTTCTGAAGCATAAATTATTCAAATTTTGTACTTTGTGCTCAGATTACTTTAATCTTTTTTTTTCTTTTTTATTGGGGGGTTTCTTTGGTCTCACAAAAAAAACTTAGTTTCTCAACATAAATTACTCAAGTTGTGTGTACTTTGTGTAGCATGAGGATGGTTTTCCTCCTGCAACTTGGGAGATGCACCTTTTTTGAAAGTTTGTCAATTATTGATGCCTCAAGTTTACATGCATCTATAATGGATATTCATCTCTTGACACATCTTTTAAATCTATCTTGGAGAATGACTCCATTTTTTCAACAGTTAGAGTTCACATTTGTTTTTGTTCGAGCAAGGGTGTAGAACTATGGTTGGTTATTAGGTCATCTATTTGTTCATTTTATATCACAAACTTAACTTTCATCTCAACATTGCATTTTTGACTCGATTTGATTCAACCCTCAACATCTAATTTTTTCATGTGTGAGTGTGGACACAAGTTGGATGCATCTAGCACGCACTTAACTCGTTGTCTATTTGGAGGTCAGTTAATATTCACACATGATGTCATCCGAAATATCATGTATGCCTTCACTTGAAAAAGTGAACACGCTATATGTAAAAAGTAGTGATACACCTTTATGTTAGGAGTTTCATTACAAACTAATCTCTACATGACCTAAGAGGACCAAGTTTTTGTTACTGATGTGATGGTTATTAACTCAACCTAAGAGACAATGGCTTTGAATGTCATTGGTTGACCAACATGTGCAATTGCAAAACTTAATGTCATTGCAAAAATCCTCAAGTATATAGGGCCTCACAAGGGGCACCACTTTATTTCGATGGCCATGGAAGTGCATAGTGCACCTGAATGTGACATGGATCGTTTCTTCAAGGAATGTGTTTGTCTTTTCCACAATAGATGATTGAGAGGCCATTTATCCTTATTTTTTCCCATTCAATTTTTTAGGTACCATGTTAGTATTACTCTTC
>Ga0209208_10005120_pt1 | contig 18348 bp, 14 predicted proteins | sample S1TSphfallax_3_FD_187694 | JGI IMG/M metagenome (GOLD analysis project Ga0209208, IMG submission 187694) | Host-associated microbial communities from peat moss isolated from Minnesota, USA - S1T2_Fd - Sphagnum fallax MG (SPAdes) (version 2) | ecosystem: Host-associated > Plants > Peat moss >... | reverse complement strand
GCCTAGGACAAGGTGATATGGGGAATGTCTAGTATTAGCATTTTTTTATCATGTCCCTACCTTAAGACTTCACCTTACACTAATTTCACTCACATTGACCCACCCACACATCTTGAATAATATGATCGTAGCCTAGAGTCAGCTTCCACATTGACAAACGAATAATTAATTTCTTTCAAAACATCATCATCAATTAGTTTCTAGTTCTTCAAATTATTAATGTATCATGATCTAGAGTGGGTCACTATGAAAATTTGTCAATATGAGTCTCTAAAAGTGAAATTATTTAGATTGTAGTCTACAATCATTATGATGGTTTTCAACACCTTTAGTTTCTTATTCTCACCAAAAACTTGTTTCAATATTTAGAGGATTATTTAATTATGAAACTAACTCTAGGGTAAGGTACTTGTGAAATCTGCACTCTTAGTCTGTGCTTGGTGCGAGGGCAACTTAGATCCAGTGTTTGCCACCCATGTTGGTCATAACTCATAACTCATAATTCATGTTGCATGCAAGCAACATAGGCAATGTGTGCCAAGGGGTTAAAACATTTCATCGGGCAGAGCAGCCTGAAAATTTGTGGCCCATGCCCACCTGGGCACCTTAGCTAACACACTGCCCACACATCTTGGGTACTTGTGCAAGGGTCTATGGTATTGTTGGTTCTAGGGTTCAAGTCTGATTCCAGTCCCAATTTTCCCATATGGTCAATGAATGTAGACTAGGTATCTCATACTAGAGACCCAATTCAGAGATTGCACTTGTATAACTAGTCAAGATGCTGAAACTGATCAACACTAATCTAATTACTTGTGGGGCTGTTCTCTATCTCTCTCTCTTTCAGCACCCAAAGAAAAGAACTGGCAGGTTAAGGTTGGGTATATGGACACTTGATTGGGGACTCTCATAAACTCAAACAAACAACCTTGAACCATCAACCTTGTTCCAGTGATGGGCAATTCTCTGGTTTTTCTGAAATCTGTAAGGTCCGAGTTTTAGAAGAGACTGTAAGACTAGCCATAGGTTTTTCTTTTAATTTTTTTTTCCCTACAAGAGACCTGGGCAAGGTTTCAAAATTTTGAGAAAAACAATTTTGCCCAGTTCTCAAAGTGCCAGTTCTCACACACATTTCATATCAGCTGGTTTTTACATACCAATTGTTAAAAGTTTGAATTTTTTTTAACATGAAATTTTATCAGTAAAAATTACAAAATTTTCCCAATAAAAGATTAAAATAACAAAAAGTGAAAAATATATAATCTTTTTTCTTCCAACAAATTTTTAGATGTCCACAACTTCACCCCATTCCAATGAACTTTCAAACTCTTCTTATTCTTCCTCTAAATTTAGATCCTTTTCAATTAACTCCACATATTGGAAGGTGATTTTCAATCAACTTTAGGATCACTTGACACTAACAAAAATTGATTTTTTAAAATTGTTCAATCGTAAATGACATTTCCTTAGGTTTGTAAGAATACATGTTAAAATTAATTCAATTGCGATTCTGTGATGCTTAGGATTTGCTGGGCCAAAAAATCAAAAATATGAAACATGGTTTCGCTTATGTTGACAATTTGTTCAAAAATATCCAAATGAAAATCTTCATTAACTACTTGCTCTACACATTCAACTTCAATTTTTTCCATTGGATGCAAATAATGATCCTCATAGATATAAAGTTAAATCTTTATGTAATATTCTTCCTAAACATTCTTGGCAAGTAAAAGCACACTACTTTGGTCCCCCAAAAGTGTAGTCACAAATAATATTTTGAAGTGCACTTGGTGACAAAAGACTCAATCACAAATCAAACCTTTGTGAACATTTTCACTTTTTCATAGAAAGGATCTTTTGAAGGATTTTTTTGCAACATATTTTTGAAAGAATTTATAATTCTCCCAATAAATTACATGATTTGGGTTAACTCTTTTTGAATATATATGAATTTTCTAAAAGTGTATAGACTCTACTAAATTCTACGTTTCATTTTGAAAAATGATCATAATTTCAAGTCATACTAAAGTATGATAATTCATTTAAGCTTTAGGTTTTTATATCATAAGCCACAATTTTGTTCATATGTCATACACATTATGACCCATTTACATCTAACAAATGATTTTTGAAGTTTGAAAATTTTTAAATTATATTTTGAGTTTTTTAAAATTTCAAGTACCATATTGATTTTTAAATTATGAATGCTTTTCATATGTGGATGGTAGATTATCATCATTTCATTTTTTTTTCCATCAAAATTTCTTTATTAAAAGAATCCTTACTAACTTAGTGCTTTATAAAAATTGAATTTTTGGTGTTAAAGTTCAAAAGTCTTTTACTAAAACCAAAACTCAATTTATTAAATTAAATACTTTATAAAAAAAAGCTTCAACACTCATTGTTAAGGCCACCAAGTGAACTACCAAGTTTTGAAAGAAATAAAATAAGGGAGCAAAATAAAATTCTTATTACTCTTCTTAGGGAATCAAAAAGCTTCAACACAAAAGGAATTATCCAATCTTAGTATAGCAACCTCATAACATTTCTACAAAAACAAACCTAAAACAAACATTCAAAGAAGAATATTTGCATACAAAAAGTTAAAATGCTCCAAACATACAAAGGAAAAATCTACACATAGAACTTTACATACAAAAGTATGATAGGAAAAAGTAATTTTACTTCAAAAAATATTTTCCTACATACTCCATAGAAGGACAAAGCTTTAAGTACCTCAAAGAAAGAAGTTAAAAATGATGGAATGGGCAGTTAACCTAATCCCAAAAAATTATTCCTAAATATACATAGTGTAAACCAATAATACAAATCAGTTTTGGTAAAAAGGTTTTCGGTAGAGTAAATTCAGTAGGAAAAATTTGGTAGGAAAATTGGTTCCAATAAAATATTTGTAACACATTAGTTTCAATAAAATCTACTTTCAATATTATCCCCCTTTTTAATTGGGATTACGTCATCATAATTACATTCTCTACACTACTCTTCCACAATCATAGTCTCTATTTCCTCTACCCTAACATCTACCCTTAAATCTTCCATTGCGACAACAACACTTGGTGCAGTGGCAACAAGGACAACATTTGGTTCCAATTATACTAGAATCAAAGTTCTTTCTTCAATACTAGATTTAACCATTAGATTGGCACACTCGTCTTTGACAGTTGTGGATGAATGGTTTCAATAGTGTTTTAATAGGTTTTTAAGCATAGATGATACAACACTTCATCTTTCCAATAGGACTCAAATGCCTCCCAAATAAATTCACCAACTTGTTCTTTGTATAACTCCCACTGTTTGACTTGACTTCTTTTACTCTTCTTTTGATAAATCAAAATTTTTGTGTTCATAAAGGCATGCTCCATCTTTAAGTTGTTAAATTCCTCCATCCAGTGGTGGTAAAGGTTTGCAAACTTTACCCTCTACATCAACACCCTCATCTCCTTTGCTTAGGAATCTAACTCCTCCTAAATCACATCAAGGTCTTGCCGAACCTCCTCCAAATCTTGCTACAACAACTAAATTTTTTCAGTTGACTACTATAACCTTAATTGTTGCTTTTGCGTGGTTTTAATAAGTGATTAATTTTACCCCTCCAACCACTATACCTTCCCTTTTGCAGAAATAAGTAAATTTTTGGTAAGGGTTAAAGATTGCTCCATCATCTTTTAATTGGCCTACTCTTGCTCCATAGCCTACTTTAACTTAACCCATTTTGAATTGATGGAGCCCAACGTCTTACCAATTCAATAAGGCATTTGTAGAGATCCAATAACTTGTTTTAAAAGTTGGAATTTTCGATTTCCAACTCTTAGACCCTCTTCCTCATGCCTTCCAAGTTTTGCAGTTCGGTTTGCAAATGTTGTATGGTAAGAACATCCTTTTGGTTGGCTTTTTGTAGCTATAGTAGTTGGCCTTTCAAGTTTGCTACCTCTTGTAAGTTCATCTACAATGCTTCCTTTGCAACATTCTTTTTTATCATGGCCAATCGAAAAGTTATTATGATGTTGCCCACTATATGAGCAAACTTTCTTAACCAAAGTAAGTGGTCTTCCAAAATTTTCAATGATGATAGAACTAAAGGAACTAGGGCATTTTCAATTTTGATCGATAGAAGATAAAGTCCACCCCATACCAAAAATGAAGTATTAGGGGGGCGACAGTCTTAAACTGCCTCGTTTGAATTCTATGTAATGTTTCCACTAAAAAAATATTCCAATGGAGTATCCAATTTCAAAATGTCTTACCAAAATTGCCTCTCCCTCCAAACTAGCTAAAAAGACTTGCATGGGTTCGAATATTATAAGCATCAAATGTGGTTCTAATTGAAGTCTTGCATTGGAAATTTGTTTAGTTCAAACTAAACTCGAACTCCACATTTTGCCCTTCTTCTATGGATCTGATGCTTTTAGTGACCATTTTGCCGAAGTGCACTTCCTTGGCAATAATATAGGATTTTAGGGATGAAGCTAGCCCAAATTTCAAAACCTCAACACCAATGACAATGTCAATAAGATTTCCAATTGCCTTGAGGTTTCTAGTTGGGTACTCATCCCTCCAACTTCTTCGATGTCCTCCAGCTCTTCGTTGAGTTCAATGGGTGCACGTCAAAAACATACTCCCAAAATTCTACTATTTCCTATAGCTTGAGGTTCTAATATTGGTCCGGGTGTAGTCATACTAACATGTACCATTAACAGTCATATCCATTACTTAATTTTTTGAACATTGGATTGTAAAAAATAATAATAATAAATTAAAAAAATATTTTTTAATAAAATGTTGTTATGAATACATTATGTACATATCATAAAATTTTGGAATTAATCTAATGGGTGAAAAATAGGTATAACGATTTTTAACCTTTTATAACCATTACTTAAAAGTTGCATAAAAGAAGCTTAAAAGTAGTATTGACATTAAAAGAAAATATTGAAAATATTTTTTAATATGCACCTTAACATAATAGTATTATTATTTTTCGAATTTTAATGTTTTTTGAAAGACATATTAAATAAATTGTAAGAATATTCTAAGAATAAAGCAGTGGTCTAAGGGGACATGTGTGGTTTTTAATAGCATGGTTGGACCTATCTATTAGCACCTTCTTCCTTCTCATTTGATTATGGTAAGATGAATGTCAAGTCTACCAGAAACTAATTTTGGAACAAGATGTTTACCACTTGGGTAGCTTCGAATTCAATGTTGTCCTTCCTTATGCTTGATTTTGTCGATGCGAACAGATCTCACAACCTGTTGTAAAGGTTGTTGAAAACTATAGCAAACCAATTCCCTTCACCTTTTGTTCGGTGAACACCACAAAGTTCATCAACTTCTTTGTCGTGTAAGTGATTCATCAACTGCCCTTCAACTAGATTACCTAGATTAACGCCGATAATTTGGCTACATACATTCCCATTACAAAGGAATCTTTTCGAACAATAACTAGTGTTTCCAATCAAGTGACTTTTTGGTAAATGATTGCCTCCTTTTCATTTTCCCTCTCCTTGGTCAACTTGGGCACTAATTTTTTAATGCCTATTTTTGGTAGGTTGAACATATTGACCATTGTCTTTTCAGTTATGAAACTTGGAACTCCTTGCACCACCAATTATATAATTATATGACTGAACTGGGTGATGGCATGTAGAAATTTCTTCACTAATGGCCAGATTGGACTCAATTGCAAATCAAAAATGTCTATGTGCTAAGCCCACTTTACATCTTTTCTTGCAATCCATCACTAGAACTTTTCCATTTCTTTAAAAAATGATCTTTCCTTTACCGGAAAGATTCACTAGCATTTTCTCTTTTTTTTCATCTTCACATTCAAATTTTGATGCAACTTGACTTCCACCTAGTTCCTTTTTTCTTTTCTTCATATTTTCTACCATCTCCTTGTGGATGTTCCCCTGATTTTCACCAACAAAAAAATGGTATGAATTTCTATACCATAACAATATTAGAAAGAGAAGAAAAACTAAACAAACTATTCTTTCTTTTATATTGAAATGTGGGTACCTAAACTTGGTGCCAATTGCAAAAATCATTTTGAAAGTACAAATAAATTCCTATTCTTTTGGTGTTGGTTTGGATGAAAACATAATCGATCATGATTACACTGATTATGAAATTTGCCACTTGTGATTTTGGGATGGAATCTTCTTGTGTGGATTCCATATCGAAATTAGTCTTTGCTGATTCTAAATTAAAAAGTTTAGAATCTACCCCAACCGATTATAGGGTGGAATCTTCTATAGGGTATTCCACACCAAAATTGTTCTTAGCTGATTCCAAATTGGAATTTATTATTGAATCAAAATTTCCAATAACTTTATTGAAAAGGTGTCTTTCAATGGAACTCCAATTTTTTGGTGGGTTATTTATTGAAATCCACTAAACTAATAATCATTTCCAGTTCAATAGTTATGTATACCAGTTCTCTGATGTTAGTAATTGATTTTTTTTATTAACTATGGTTTTTAGTTTAGTCTAATTTTCTGTAAAATCATACTGAAAATCTTCTCTTGAGTCCTCCTTATGTTTTAAGTCCTTTTTGTTCTCTCCTCCCCCTTCGATGGTAGCTTTTAGTAAATAAGGTTTAAGCTTGTTGATGTTCATCAAAATGGGATTTGGTTCGAACTTGTTGATGTTGACAAATAATACAAAATTGTTAGGGAAACAATATTATATTTTATATGGGCCAAACCACCATTTTTTGAACTTTCTAGTGTGTTCATTTTTGCCCTTTGGAATCCCAAGAACTATGTCCCCCATATAGAAAATCTTAATTTTGTGGTTTTGTTGAACCCATAATGTTGTGTTCCATTACCTGTACCTATCTAATTTACTACCTCTTGGCAGGTTTCATCCAAGTGCTTGAATTTTGCCATGCAACTAGTTAAAATATGTGTAGGAAATAAGTTTCAATTGGGATGTGAATTGTTCATGGACAACATGTATTTTGTTGGCATTGAAGGGAAAGGCCATAGACTAACTAAAACAATGTGTGTCAAATGGTTACCTTGAATGTTGTGTAATAAGCATACAAACCATGTGTAGGTGTTCATCCTAATTAGTGCAATTCTCATTCACCAACTTAATAAACAATGAACCAATGACTTTGTTGGTGGATTTTCCCTATCCATTACCTTGTGGGTATTAAGTGGTCAAGGTCGTATGTCATAACTAAAAATGGTTTGTAAAGAATCTCAATGGCATCATTAATAAAATGAATGCCTTGAACACTTACCAAACCATGCAAACAGCCAAACCATGTGAAAATGAATTCATAGATGAATTTTGCTATCACAACCATTGTATTGGTGTGCAATGCCTTTGTTTCCACCCATTTGGTTGCTTAGTCGGTGGCTACCAAAATGTACTTGTTTCCGATATACCTACTTATGGGTTTGATTAAGACAACAAAATCCAATCCCCACTTCATGAAAGTTGTTAATAGGTAGAAATCTCTAGACTAATTAAATTCATAAGCCTTTTAATGAACACTAGTTACTAGTGGTAGACATACCGTCCTTTACTCAAGGGGCGAAACTAACTTGGGATTACGTAATTCATGTTAATGGATGGTTGGGGGTAATCCATTTAATCATCTAGGAGATTTCTTGGAAAGGCCCTATTTTCTAAAAGTTAATCACACAAAAAGTTTATACTTCTTTCTCCATTCCTCTCCTCCACTCTCCACTCACTTGGAAAGTGGAGGAGAAAAATGGAGAAGAAGTATGTACTTTGCGTGTGATTTTAATGGAAGTTGGTTGAAGGATTCGAATTTCTTATGTTGCGTTGATGTTTTATTAAGTGTGGAAGGTAGAGTTGTTTAGATGATAAAAGTAGGATGTTTCATTGAACTAGTATCTTTGCATTTGTTTTAAGATAGAGAGTAAAGGGTTGACCATTAAATAGTTTCTAGAGCCCTCAGTTATTGGTTGCCATAGGAGGGTAATAACAAATCCATGGTGGTGCAAATCATGAGTAACAAACCAACAAGTTACCTCATGTAGGTTAGAAGGCATTGCGGTAGGCAGTAGGTAAAAGCTACGAAGGGATGATAGTCATTAGGAAAAATGTTGTCCATTCTAACCATATTTTTGTGACTATTATGCAACTAATGTCAAAACCAACTTATTTTACGACTAGCAATGTGTTCATCCTATATGTCCATATAGTTGCAACTTGTTGTAGTCACATATGTAATTATAAGAAGGGTTGAACCAAATTCTAGTTGTAAATGTAATTACAACTTACAATTAATATGATTTTCATTGAAAATGTAAATAAAAAGTGAATAATGTCATCCAATTTTGATTGCATCTGTCAATGGATGATAATGTAGTTGTTTTTACAACTACAATGAATTTTTTTGCAACTGCAATAATATTTTCTCCCACATGTATAAAGAAATATAGACCACACATGGCAAACTTTGTTATTTCAATTGGACTATTATCCCTTCAATGTACTCTTCCATGGGTCTTTTTTGCAATTGTCCATGGGTCTTCCATGATATAATATTTAATAGCTAATAGGTTGCTAGAAAAGGCTCTCATGACCTAGTTGGTAAATTAAGTTAAGTAAGCATAATAGGTTACGTTAAACTAAATAAGCCTATGTACATTGGTAGCCTAGCTTAGCTTGCATACTTAATTAATTAACCTAAATTATATATAGGTAGTAACAAGCTAGTTGACTAGGTGTAACTAATAGGTCGTTAAGTTATGAAGGTTAGACCTAATTAGGCTAGGTAAGCTAGGTAGCTAGTTGGTAGGCTAAGTCATTAATTAGTAGACTAGGTAATAGGTAGTAAGTAAGACATGTAATAGGTAGGTTAATTAATTTTGTGAGCAAATATGTGATCATGTTTTCATATTAATTAATTAAATAGTTAAATTAGGTACTTAATCAGTTAATTAGATAGGTTAGGTAGTATGTAATAAATAGGATAAGTACTAGTAGGTAATTGGTAGTTCGATAAACTAAGCAAGAGGTATTTTATTTTGTGGATATGTCATAAATTTTTTGTATTAATTAATTAATTAATTAGCTACGTTTAAAAATATATATTAAAAGTAGGATAGGTAAATGATTTATTAGGTAGGTTAGGTAATAGATAATGAGTAGGTAGGTTAAATTGTAAATATTTTATTATGTGGATATAAGATTTTTAAAATAATAATAATAATAAATTAAGTTCGTTAGGTAATTAATTATTAAATGCAGGTTAGGTAATAGATAGTAGGTCTGTAGCCTAAGTAATATTATACTTAATTAGTAAGTATGGTAGGTAGTAGATAGTAAGTAAGATAGGTAGTAAATAATTTCGAAAAATAATAAATATTTTATTGTGTGGATATATGATAATGTTTTTGTATGCGACAAAGGATGTGATAATGTTGCAATGTTGTAATGTTTCCCTTTCATTAGAATTTATCCCATATCCTTTGTTTATAACTTCAAACTTGTAAAGTATATAAGTAGGTGAAAAAAGGGACTAAATTCATGGTATGTGTTATAAACCTAGTGCATGTGCCATTTGGGATGAGCCAATCAAAAGGCTTGTCCCAACAAAATAAATAGGATCTTATCTACCTACTTTGCCTATGTTAGGTAATATATTTTACCCTAGACGAGCTTAAAATAAGTTACTTACTATAGTTTAGCCTAGGATAGATCATAATTAAATAATTATAATAATTAATTACTGTAGTTATAATATTCATTTTAATTAATTAATTAATAATATCTATTTCTATATTATTAATATTTAATTATTTTAATTTTTAATTTTTTTGAACAAATGGAAAATTGCTACATGTTTTATGGCCATTGGTTTAAAAAATTACCATGTGGTTAAATCCTAACCACCCACCAATGGCACATTCGGTAGCATGTGACTATCCAAAATGTAATCAGAAATGTAGTTGCAAATTGGAGTTCCACATTATATTAAAGATCATCCATGGTAATGGATGAAAAATTTATGGCTTAATCATAAGTTTTGCAACTACATTTTCAACTTCATGGCCATGTCATGCTTTTTGCGACTGACTGTTTTTTGGCACTTGTCTTAGGTGACTAAACTATTTTTAGTCTCATGTGTCCATTACAACTATAAATGAATCGCAAATCCAATCAATGATTTCCGAATTTCTTTTAGTGAGTTGGTTGTAGATGATATAGTGCATGGGAAGGATTTCGAAGGTTGCAAATGGTAGGAAGAACGACTAGAGAACTTGCAGGCATGGGGAAGGGAGGGATAACAAGGTTAGAAGGGTCTATAAATCCCCTAAGCAATATACGGGAATGTTGAAGGTATTACAGACCTAATAAGAACTAGTTTCAAGTTCTCCCTTTTTCTCACCTTGCCCTCTTTATGCTATACCTTATACTCCCTAGATTATAAAATTGAAATGAGTGTAGGTCTAGTCTTAGACAACAGGCCTTTACCTTCCCCATTTCCACTTGTATGACATCTTACGTATTAATTGAGTAGTTGTAGTAAAACAAGTTAGTGAAGGTAGTCTTTTGTTTGTGGAATAACAAGGTATTAGCCTTAACGCCTGGTCCTACCCCTTGGAGGATGGTAATGATCGAGGGCTCCAATTTCACCCCTTAACAAAGGCTTATGTTGGTAATGAAGTTATGAGTTTTGTTATGTTGCTTTGGATTAAATTCCCTATTCAATGACAATTGTCACAAGCTTGGCAATATTGAAAAACATCCTTGTTCATTGTTCGCCACCAATATTTCACATCCAAGATCTTGCAAACTATGATTTCTAATGAGAAGTGCTCATTATTGACTCCCTCATGCATTTTTTGTAGCACATGGGGATTTCCGACTCATGAAAACAATGCCTAAAAACTTGGTCTTGACCTTCACAATATAATTTGCTATGTACTAAATAAAAGCGTAAAGTTCTCAGGCTAGCTTTTTCTTTTGTTCATGGCCATATTGAATTATAAAATTTCCTTGAGTCCCATCTATGGATCCTTGAATTGAAGGAAACCCACACCATCTTCTAAACTTGTTGGCCATTTCATGCTAGTCATATACACAACATTGAGAACATACACAAATGCAAGAAGAATAAAAATAAAATAAAATTCCTAATAGCAAACAATTCAATACATACAAGGAAATTGACACCTTGAACAAGCTACACAAATCTCAACAAGTGTTAGGGAGGGGTGCATAGTCTAAGCCTATTGCTAGTGTTATTAACAAGATAGGCCCTAACAATATGTGTGAATGAACTTTTAACTATGTATAAACCATATATTTACCTATTTAATCACTTGTTTTCCTATCTACCTATGCATAGGATTTATTTCTTTTAGAATGAATCACCATTAGTATTAGAAAGAATTTGAACAAAGTGGGAGGATCCAATATGATCTTTTTTTTACTTCACATATTTTTCAATTCCCCTAGCTATGACCAATTCATCATACAATATCAATTGTTGATATTAAATTAATGGCAGGGCCATAGTGTATAACACACCTTTGTTAAATCTTGGTACGAAAAGCTGAAACTCAGCATTTAATGCACAAGATTCGAGACCTATTTATAGTAGTTGTACAAGTAGGAGCAGTGAAAATATATGTAGCGGCAGTGTACGGGCTCAGGAAAAAGGAAAGAGGGGGTCAAAATAGGATGAAACTCAGTTTACAACCCCCCCCCAAGTGAATCCCAATGTACTGTTTTGCAGGTTTCTTTTAAAATCTCACCCGGTTTTGGACCAAACTCAGGGTTTTGGTGCTGTGTTTTCTTCCTGACTTTAGGGAAAACAATATTGCCCCAAAAAAATCAAAAGACTAAACTTTCTATAAGCTTTTTGACCTTGTCAAAGGTTTTTCTTCCCTCAAAGCTCTTTTTTTTTTTTTTTTTTTTTTTTTTTTTTTTTTTTTTTTTTTTTTTTTTTTTTTTTTTTTTTTTTTTTAAGGTTTTTGTTTTGCATGTGCTATTTTCATAACCAAAACTTTTCATTCCAGTCACCCCCACACAAAAAAAGTGGCACATTTCAAGGAAAAGTATAATTGAAATGGGCCAAAGTTCACATCCATGCATGTGGAACACAAAGGTTTGTTTGAAAAGAAGTTGTTCTTGAAGAAATTCACTTTATGGAACAAATGCAAACAGGTTGAGCCAAAGAAGTTGTAAAAGATATGTTAAAGTTACTTCATAAAAGTACCTGAAAGTTGGGCTACTAGGCTAAACCTTAGTTTTGCCAAAATTGGGGATCAAATCAAAAAAATTGCACAACTTGATAAAGGAAAAAGGTTGGTCCCTATAAGAATTTCACCCCTGATTTTAGATTTGCCTTACCTACTACACCTTCACTGCCTCTGAATGCTCATTTCCTTCACTGAATCATGTTTTTATCATAAATAACATCCTTTGAACAATTACTCCTTTATTGGTGATTTATTTTCATAAATGAAAAATATGAGTTTCTTTTGGGTTTTTGAATTGCCAAATTTCAAAAATAATTTTAAAAATCATGAGATTCCACATCAGGTTCTGATAGGTACAAGCCTTCTTTTTTGGTGCAAAATTTCAGGTACTAAAATTTAAATTATTTTTGTTTCATATTCCCCTTTTTGTTGGGGGGGGCAAGGATCAACAAATTTTGATAGGATTTTTCAAATTGGAAAATAATTTGTCTCATTTCAAGTCAGATTTTGATTTTGGCAACGGTTTTTCAGTAGTTTTTTTAAAAGAAAATTGAGGGAGAAAAACAAAAACCATTGGTGGATACCAACAATATAGAAGGATGCTTTTAAAAAATTACTTTTATATTTTTTTAGAGCCAAAATTGGCTAAATTTTCTTAATGAATGATCAACACTAGAGCTACACCGCAAAATTGAAGAAGAAAAAGAAAAAAACACTTTCCTACTAGTATAAAAGGGTAAGTTTATCCACTCTATGTGGAGATATAAAAAAGCACCCAAAAAAAATAAGCCAACAATGATTGACTTGTCATGTAAGTAGAACACTACAAATCAGCTGCTTTGAAAAACAAGAGTGAACTTGGGTTAGGTCGGAAAACCCCTTTTAATCCTGATCTAAGATATCGGTGCAACTCCATATACTCAAGCCATTTGAATGGTCTGAACATGGGAGGGTTCGATTTTGAATCAACGAATTCGGAGGCTGCCGATACCACCACCGTGTCCAAAGGAATGAGAAAGTATCCGATTGAAAGTCGGGGCTTCGTTGTGGGTGCAAGACTCCGGTGTTGTACACTCTTGAGATGCCCATTTGTGAACACCTATTGTAGCCAAAACACCACAACAACAACAACAAAATGGGAATCATTGGTCTTGTGCACTAAAGAACTCACATATGTTAAAGAGGTTTTAGGGTTAGGGTAAAATGTATTTGAACAACTTCGATAATTGAAAATAAAGAAGAGATTGATCATGTACACACAATATAACAAATTAAGAATGTTAGCGCGACTAAGTAGGCAATGTGTCTATGGGATGAATGATGATGCATGATGAGTTTACCTCCAACATATCGCCAAAATGGACGCAAATTGCATTCCTTTCAGGCTTAACACAAAACCATTCTCCATCTTTCATTACTTCCAACCCAGCAACATCATCTTGAAGCAAGAGAGTAATGAAACCTCCATCCATGTGGGGTGTGAGTCCAATCACTTGCTCTTGACTATCGGTTCGGTGGTAGTAATTTGCTCGAAGGACTGCTTGCATATCCCTCTTGTAGACATCAAAGTCATCGGGATTAATCCCCAAACCTTCGATCACAATGTCTAATAGTTCAATAGAAAGTTTGCATAAAGCCTCCTTGCACTCCTTGATGGTGGCACTGCATGTGTATCAACAAGAGGCAACGATATTTATAAGCCCTCCGCACCCAAGAAGAAAAAAACATTCAATAAGACTTTACCAAAGAATGTGAGAAAGTTGATCAAATGAGAGTGAAAAAAAACCCTAGAATTGATGGTGAATCTGAGAAGCCCTAGAATTGTGTGCAAGGTTGTTTTTCTGGGCATAATTTGAGGAAGTGAGAAATTTTACCTAAATTCAGAAGGGCAAGAATCTGGAAAGAATTTGCGGGCATAGTAATGGATGATGGCATCTTGATCTCCAACTTGGAAAATGTCAAGAGGGCCTGAATTTTGTCTGTATTCGTATCCAAACACCGAGAATTGTGATCTTTTAGCTTTCAGCTTGTGCTCCAAAGGAAGAGAGAAGATCTTCATCATTAGTGCCTGATATCTCTCGATGAGCTCCATGGGAATTGCATGATTGACAATATGGAAAGTTCCCCATTCTTTGCATGCTTTCAGCAATTCGTCTTTTGCAGTTGACAATTGAGATCCCAGCTTACAGTGCCTGTTGCTGCTGCTTCTTCTCAGATCCTCCATATCTAAGACGGGGATCTGTAGACTCATATCCAGCTCAAGCTCATGTGAGGATGGAGAACTTCCCTTGTCACCACAGTGCTCAGGACTCTCACTCACAGTGGAAGACATGGTATGATTTGTTTCTTGTTGCAGAGCAAAATAAAGCTACAATCTAGCGAAGCCCAACCGCCACTGACAGATTTGAAGACAAAATTTTCAACCAGTCGTAACAGAGGAAATGAATTTCAGGAGTTTAGAATGCTCAATCACAGACTGAAAGAAAGTCTTTCAAATAAGACTTACAAAATGTCACCTACTAGACTACTTTGTGCAATGTGCACTCTATTGAAGAGTATGCACTAAAATGAAATGACTGAAGAAAAGTGAGTCACAAAATTTGCAACAAGAGTAGCTAAAAATTAAGTACAACACTCCAGAGAGAGAGAGAGAGAGAGAGAGAGTCTCTCTAGACACACCAGATGCACAGAAAACTAAGAGGATCTAGGCAGCAATTGCACTAGGATCTCTGAATCTGATCAATCAAACCCAAAATTCTAGAAATTATTCTCAAGCCACCTCTCCTCTCGGAGAAAAGGTCAATGGAACACACAAACAGGGGGTGGTGTGCTAATTCAGATGCATCGAGTTATGGAAACTGAGTAGACTAGAGAATTGCAAATCATGCCAAGCTACTCTCGAATGTCTGAGCTGAGCTGCAGTACTACTAATGAATGCCTCATGGCTCCTTTTTATAGCTTGCTTCACTCCTAATGCCATGAAGCCAAGTGGACAATCCAGGAGTCTCTTTCCATTAGACGGCGGCTGTGATCACAGCAGCCATGTAGGCTAACTATGTGATCACAGTAAAAGTAGCCTAATGGAAAAGCCACTGAAATGGCCGCCTTTGTTTCTTGTTGCATGGACAAGCACTTTCCATTGGAGAGCTACAATTGGGTTGAAAGTCTGTATGAGAAAAATCGTTGTTAGGAACTTTGGGGAACTTTGCAGAGAGTCTTAAAGGACACTTGTTCCCCATGAAACAATGATAAGTGTCACTCTATGACAGCGATTCACACTTTGACTTGCGCAACTCTTGCATTCGGTCAATGCTTGACCAAATCTAGTTGTGAGGTGAATGTGGCGAGTGAATTCACCTAGCTGAACAAACCCAATCGAGAGCTGTTTGTTAGAGGACAGAATCTCTGATCGTACCATACCGAAAGATGTGTTAGATTTGCAAAGAGTAATTGAAACATGGAATGTTGATCAAAAGTCAAAAACATCCCCATTGGCAATTGGCATGTGATGTTGATAAAAACTTACTTATGTCTAGTTGAACAAACAAAAACTGTTTGTAGTATATAGTATTATAAGGCTCACTCTAGATGGGTGTCCAAGGGTCCAAATTCCTAAGACTCATTTGAAGCAAATTCAATCCTTGAGTTGGAACTTGCCTTCAACCCTAGCTTGCATCTTGATTCTCCAAATCATGAGCTCTCTCTCTCTCTCTCTCTCTCTCTCTCTCCCTTGAGCTCTTTGTTTTGAGTATGAACCAATTTGACTTTCTCCTCCAAAATGGTGCCGTATGTAGGTTTAGCCTTGATTTGCCACCAAGTTTAGATCTCGGACCCTCATTTTAAAGACCGTGGGTCCAATTTATGGCCTCTCAACCAATAGGATTGCTCTATTCATTGTACCCTGGACCTTAGATCCTCATCTAAGGTGACTCTAAAGTGACTCTAAGTTAAGTTTTAAAGGGTAAGGGGGTCCACACATCGAAGCCATCCCAAAGTTGGAATCCAAAATCCAGATGTAGTAGAAGGTGGTGGTGGGTGGCCTGTCTTTTTTTCTTTTTTCTTTTTTTTTTCCCCCTTCTAATTAATTGATTTGTATATTTGTTGCAAAACTCGGAGTCTGACAAATTGTTCTCACCCATGGCACAAAGACTCTGTGTACTCCTTCAAAACAAAATGTTGGGGGTAAGTTAGCTGTAAAGCTTGAACACGGCTTGCCTTGCCTTGCCAGCAGCTGTTGAAACTACCAACAAATATTGTTAATCTACATAAATGCTTACAAACACACAAGGTCATGCTTACGAAAACGCAAGGTCCAGCTGAGAGCATTTTATGGTCAGATCCGTGCTTTTGACAAATGTTTTATTTGTGTGGCTTATGGCCCTCTAATTGGGTAGGGAAAGTGCCAAGGCTTTCACATACCATGCAGCAAGGTCCACAACGGTGGCGTTACTATCAAAAGGTATGATGATGTCAAAGAGTTGTATCGAGCCCTCCTTCCTTGCAAGCAAGGGATCCTATCCGTTGTTCCAACCCAAAAAGACCAAAAGCAAAGAGTTGTTGTGTAGGCTAGCTGATGTTTGTTTTAGGGGGGGGAAAGGGGGGAGCAAAATGAAAAGTACTCTCTACTTAGTGCCGACTTACTTCTTGCACCAAAAGTTTAAGACAAAATAAACAAAACAGAACCCCTGAATCACCTCAAAAGTACCCTCTAATGTCCACTTAATTTTTTTGCAAAAGTTTAAGAAGACGAAAGAGAGAAACAGAAAAAAAAACCCATAAAACACCAGGCATCTATCTTTTGGAGGTCAACTCATAGTACAATTGGTCAGAATCCCAGTTTGAGATAGATTATAAGATAAATCAAAGAGAAAAAAGAAGACACCACCTTCTTCATATGGGGAAAGCAAATGACAAAATACCCTGTAGTGTTGCCCAATTATTTAGTGCACCGAAAGTTTGAGAAGGAAAAAGAGAAGAACTTAACCCCTAATCTTTTGGAGGTCAACTCACCCAAAAAATTTGCACGGAGTCTCTTGTTTTTGGAGGTCAACTCACCCAAAAAAATTGCACGGAGTCTCTTGTTTTTGAGAAGGATAAGATAAGTGAAGAGAGAATGAAGACATGCACTACCTTCTTCATCTGGGGGAAAGCAAATGGGGGCAAAGATACCTTCTAGAAAGTCTATAGTGTCAACTTACATTTTAAGAAGAAGACAAAAGAAAAGTTAACTCCTAAATGCTTGACACTTTAGGAGACCAACCCGCAATATAATGGTGGCAAGGTGAGTTTCACAAGATAGACAAATTAAGAGTGGGAAAAAAAAACACACACACAACTCCACCCAATGCTTTTTTAGTGATAGATTTTTGCCATTTGATATTTTTTTAAAGATTATTCTGTTGTAGACTTTAAGGAATAATTGTCCTCAAAAACAAAATAATAATTTGGTGAAAAGTTATCACCCCATTTTGACTCTTTCCAAAATTTGTTGTTTGTACATGTTTAGCATTTTATTCCTTATTGGGATGCTCACCAAAAAATTTGATGCTATAACAAAGATTGAAAAATAAGAACCCATGTTAGGGTTTAGGTTTTCCGTACTCTCATGGATCAAAGCCCCATTCTGACTTTTGATTTGTTATTTCGTGTTGATTGTTGAACTTGAAAATTTTGCATTGACTTTGCGCATTGCGTGTTTTCATGAAAATATTAATTAATTAATTAATTTAGTTTACCTTGAATTTGTGTCTTCTTCACGTGTTCCTTCTAGTTGTGATTTCTTGTAGTACATTATCATTTCCGGTAATAATTAAAATTATTTTCAGTAAATGCTAAGTTTTTTTCAAAATTAGCTATAACCATAGTGCCAGAAGTTCTAAAAATTCTATTGTTGTGTATTTTGTACATGGTTATTTTGTTTATTCCTCATCTTTATAACGACCCAGGTGTTTGAAAGTGTGCCGGAATTTTAGGAAAATTGTATGGTTACCCTTGGAGTGAAAAAATGAATAAATAAATAAATAAGTATTCGACGACAAAACGACAAAGGAATGGTAAAGGTGGTACGATATTATTATTATTATTATTATTTGAAGAACCATCCAGGTGTGGGACTGACTTATCCATAATACTT
>Ga0209208_10005118_pt1 | contig 18354 bp, 8 predicted proteins | sample S1TSphfallax_3_FD_187694 | JGI IMG/M metagenome (GOLD analysis project Ga0209208, IMG submission 187694) | Host-associated microbial communities from peat moss isolated from Minnesota, USA - S1T2_Fd - Sphagnum fallax MG (SPAdes) (version 2) | ecosystem: Host-associated > Plants > Peat moss >... | reverse complement strand
ATCCACAAGAGTATTTAGCCAAAATTGGCTGTATTACAGATATGAAAGTAAAACAAATTAAGAATCATGCTACAATTTGGGTGCCTGCTGGAACATATTGTAGAAATCTGATGATTTTAGAATTTTTTTTTTTCAAAATCTGGTGTATTTGTGCCATTTTGTAGCCAAGTGGCAAAAGTTTTGCACAAAAAGAAGCACCCATTTAGGTGGTTGTTTCCATGCTATGTGGTAAAACAAGCAGGCCATTAAAGCATACTGATAAGATGCCATGGAACTTGAAAGGGGGACAGTTGTATTACTTTCTGAAGTAACACATGCATTTTGGTTTAGTCTTTTTAACCAAATGGATTTTTATCCCATGAGACATGTTTGTTTTTACTCTTGATGTTCGCCTTCCCAACAACTAACAACTTGTAACAAGTAAAGGCTTACCCGAAATTTTCTAGTGTATCAAGAGGCACCCTTACAGAGCGTAGTTTTTCATCCACAAGAGGAGAGTGTTTCCAAAAACAAAATGCAAGAGCCAGCATTTCGTTTTTTGAAGCGCCTGCCATCTTTTTTCTTTCTTTTCCTGGAAAAATGGAATTTCTTGTGAGTATTTACACTGGGTAACACCCTCAAAGTAAGCAACCCTGGCCTCCACTCTGCCTCCCGAAGGTGCTTACCTAAGGAACACCCATCTAAGGCCATTACCTGGAGCATTTAGTCATATCAGAGTGCATGAACACAATCTTGTTGAACCTGCAAACACAAAGATTTCAGTTTTGAAACCTTTTGCATCCAAATCTTGTTTGCTCAAACTAATATACTCAAACTTCTTTAATGTCACTCCTGATCAGCAATTTCTTTTGGGGTGACATTTCACCGCTTGCTGACGAAAAAATAAAATGGGGCTGCTACTCATTCCAAGGATATTTTTCAGAAAAAATGGCCCAAACTTGCTATACTTTGGAGGACTCTTTTCTGAAATCGCCAGATTTAGAGGCCAGATAGTTTTTTGGCATGGTTCCAATTTTTTTCTACTTTCCTCTATGACTTGTAGCCAAATTTGGTTAAGTCCTCTAAGTGTGGATGATGGCCAGTCCACCTAGCTCACAAAATTGAAAAGAAAAACCCTGCTCCTGATGCAATACCAACCTTGATATTTTGTATTTTTCAAATATAAATTTACCATTAAACTGTATTTTCAATAATCAGCTATCCCTTTATCTGAGAGCCAAAAAACGGCATTGTCATCAGGAGTTTTTTTTCAATTTTTTTCTTTCAAAAGTTTGGGGAATTTCTCCAATTTTCTCTGATTTTTTTGGTCCCCACAATGCAAAAATTTGTCCCCAAAATATATGGGGCTTGTGATGTACATCAAACACTATACAAGCACAAATGACCTTCATTCGCTTGCTACAACTATTTCCTGTGAACCTCCTGAAATCACACTTATGAGAAAATGGTTAAGTTTCAAGCTTATTTAATGTAATCAAGGTATCCTGCCATTTCAATGGTGGAATTTGGCTATGTTGCAAAATTCTCATATGGTTGCCATCTAAGTTGTAGAAAAGTGTTGAGAATCTTGCTACAAGAATTGAACATGGCAAAATTGTTACATCCTTGAAGCCTTTTGGACACGAAACTATGGACCATACAATTCCAAACATGGACCTCGACATGACTTCCTTTTGGTGGACATTAATATGAAATCCCGAATGGAAAACTAATTTGGTAGAGATAACAATGGAGTGACTTGTTTATGTTCACATGATTCTCATGCAAATATGAATTAAAAGGCATCTGTAGACTTTTCTTATTGAGAAAATTTTGACAAAATGTGAGATGAAAAATAAAAAACTGAAAATGAAGTGATTTTGGATGTTTTCAATTGCCAAAAGTGGGAAAAATAAATCACCAAATTCCTATATTTGGTTTTCATTGTGTAGCCAAAAACATGAAAGGATGATTAAGGATTTGTATTTCATATTTTGTGTATAACAAGATTATTCCTCAGTACGATCACCACTTTGGCTTTAAAAAAAATCCCTTAGAAAAACATTGGTAAAGGGTGCACACAATTTTCATGAAGCAATATGCATCATGTCATGTCCTCTACAAACACTTTGTTTTTTTTAGATTGTATCCAACAAAAGGATAATATATTTTGGTAATTGACTATGTGCAATATGTCAAGGTCATGAAATTTCATAAATTTAAAAATTCAAACACACAATTCACATTGACTTTTTGTGATTGTTGACATAATTTGATTATTCTTATCCCTCAACTAGGTCATAGCAAATAACATTTAAAATGGCATATTAATGTGTTAATGGGTACCTATTTGCAAGTTAGGTTGTCAAACATTTGGGTAATTGGCTTGATGTTAAAAACATATTTTATATAAGTTATAAGTAGGTTGGTAATCAAGCTAGCTAGGTAGGTAGAAAATAAGATTGGTGTTTTAGTACGTACCTAGATAGGTAGATAACCTAGCATGTAGGTAGGTAGGTATATAAGTAAATATCTTAAGTACATGGATAGATAGGTAGCTTAGGTGGGTAGTTAAATAGGTAAGTAGTTTAAGTACATAAGTACATTGTTAAGTAGTTTAGGTAGACTAACCTTGCTACCTAGACTACTTACCTATTCAATCTAGGTTTATAGTTAGGTAGGTGTGTTAAATGTTAACTAGGTAAGTAGGTAGGTACAAAGGTAGTAGCTTCAAGCTTTAAGATAAGTCAATAGATAGTAAGTTAGGTTAATAGATTGTATGTTACACTAGGTAATAGGTGGTAGGAAATAGGTCAAATAGTTACGTAATAGATAGTAGCTAATAGTCAGTAGTTGTTGGCAAGTAGTGTGTATTAATTGCACTAGGTTGTGACTTGAAAATTTATCCCATATGTTTTGTCCTCCATTTCAACTTTGTAAATTATAATGTACATTCCAAGAATTGAAAAACATAAAAAATAAAAAGATAAGTGTCATTTGGGATGAGTCAATCAAAAATGTTTCACCCTAAAAGTTAAACCTACAATAAAATAAAAATATCTACATACGTATCTACCCTACCTACCTACATACATATTCAACCTACCTATTTACTTACTTATTTTGGCCTACCTACCTACCTAGACTTACTTACCTATCTAGTTAAATATTTATTTTTAAATATATTTGGTCAAAATTCAATTAATATGGCATGTGGAGAATTTTATTGTGCCACATGTTATGATTAAAACCATTTGAAATGGACAATTTGGATTTAATCACATATGACAAAATTGTGCTCCATTTAAATGGACAACGAAAATCAAACATATTTTTTCAATTATTTTTTTGAGATTCAATTATGTTAGTGCCATGTGATAGGTAGTAACTAGCTGACAATTTAGTCACAATTAATGGGAAATAATCACAAGGGTAGAAAATTGGTCAACAAATGATAACATATCCATGAATTGTAAACTTCATTCTTTGGATGTATTGACAACATAATGAGATCAACATTGGCAACTACAAATTGCATGTGAGTCCTAAACCCTAAACCTTACACAATTTTTCATTTAAAAATCTCCACCTCCAAATAGAGCATCTTCCAGTCAAGGGGAATGTAAAAAGAATGTGAAGATAATGAAAAATTAACAAGTCTAGAAAAAATTATTGTGAGTGATGGAGAATGAAAGATGAAGAAGATAATAAATAATGAAGGATATAATTAACATGACATCGTTGATAAAAGATGCATAAGGAGGGAGAATCAATATCACCGATGCAAAAAAAGGAGAAATGGAAACACATGAGACAAAAGACAGTAATGAAAGGTTTAATGAAACAATATTTCATTAATGCAAGATGCATAAGACCAAAAAGAGCCTCCAAATAGGAAGAATTTAAAAAGCAATCGCACTCAACAATTCATTCCATATTATGTGATGTGATTAATCAACTTGCCCACACAACAACTCATAGTCCTATTATAGTTCAAAAGGTATTCAATCTCAAAAACCTCACAATGTACTTGAACCTTGCAAAAGAAAAGTGAATGAAAATTGGAATGAGGAAAGCAATAAAGGAAATAGAAAATGGTGCAAAAATAACTATTGCAACTCATGTGTTTGGAATCCCAACTACCTCCTTCAGAGACCACCTTGATGGAAATATCAAATCTTGCACTTACATGAGAAAGAAGGTACCTTATCTATGTTAGAAAGAAAAGCAACTTATGAATTGGGTGTTGGACATGTAAAACATGGGCCTATCAATATCACTTTAACAATTGAAATTCAAGGTTACTGAAATAACGCAATAAAGGGTAAACCATTTGCACATGGCATTCCTAAAAAGAGTTAGTGGAACTATTTCAAAATGAAACATCATGAATTAAGCTTGAAGATGGTTCAAGGGTTGGAGGTGACAATGGCAAAAACACTATCCAACAAAAAATCTCATTAGTTTTTACAATGTAATTTGGAGAAATTTATGAACTTCCTACGTATGACTTGGCACACATTTGGAGTGATGACAAATTTAGGCTCAAGCTAGAAGAGGTGGATATATAAGGAGGAATAATAACCAAAAAAGGATCTAATAATGTTCATACCATTATACCAAAATAACAAAAATGGCTTACTATTCTTACATGCATCAATGTTAGAGGAGAAAATATTCCCAATTTTTATATTTTCAAGGGCAAAAAAATGTCAAAAAACCACATTGTGCATTATGAAAATAATGCCACAATGGTCATGAAGCCTAAAGCTTGGATGGACAATCAATTATTCTTAAGTTGGATTGCACATTTTATGAAATCAATGATTTTTGCAATGGATAGGATTTCTCTTACAAACTAACATTTTTAAATCCTTAATGGTCATGGCTCCCATATGACCGTTAAAACTATGAAACAAGCTAAAAATGTCAAATTGGACTTTCTTACCTTACTAATTCATACATTTCATATGCTTTAACCACTAAATGTATGAATATTCAAGCCATTTGGGTAAAAACATGCTAATAGGAGCCAACAACACCCTCTTGAATTGCTATGACTAATCTTAATAAGTTAATGTGGTAACACTAAATTTTCAAAAAAGTTCTAAAATAGTGTTGAACAATAGTGCTCAAACAATGTTTTAAGATTATATCATTGTGCTAAAAAACATTGTTTACAAACTTTAAAACATGTTGAAAGGTATTTTATATTCATTGGATTATTTTCAAACTTCTTCATATGCTAGATTCATAATTAAAAATGGAGTTATATAAATAAAACACAATTGAAACTTGTACACATTTAAAAAAACGAGTGGTTATGTTTGAATTGATTCCCATTAATGTGATTTTACCCATTTAAGATAATTTTGAAGCACAAGTAACAATGGCGGCTAACCAACAAGCACAAATATGCATAGAAAGAGGATTTAACTCAATGGTTTCCAAGTGGCATTAAAAAGGGCTCTAACATTAATGAACATTCAAAAAGGATTCTTCACCATAAGAATTTGGCCTTTGAACAAGAGGGCAATGGAGGCAAATGGACCCAATATAACATTTCCTCCAACATGCATTTTAGAAATTCAAAAAATGTCTAATTTAATGAAGATGTTGGTTCAAGAAAATTTAAGACATAGGTCCTTTGAACTTTAAAAAGTAGCAAGTGATTTTATACCAAAAACACAGTGGACCACTATCGCCATTACTTCCTAGAAGAAGTCGAAGACATTATTAGATTTCATGAGGTTAGGATACATAACTTGACAATTTGTATTCTTGTCACAAATTTGGAAAAAGGCCATTAGTAACAACAAAAAAGGAAGAAACAAATAAAACAATGTGAACGTAGAACATAAAAGATGATTGAGAACAAGGAAAGGAAAGCACAAGAAAAGATAGTTTAAAAAGCAACAAGGCATGAATAAGCCCAACGAAAAACTACATCATTGAAAGCATTCAATGAGCATTTGTCCTCAAAAAAATGGCAAGGCTATTGCTAGGAAGTTACATGAAGGTCCATTATGTCAAATGCAATATTTCCACCTAGATGATACATGGCACCACATTGTGAAATAACACCACCATATTCCAAGTACAATATGGCCATAGCTATCAAAATATGCAAGCTAAAACAACAAGAACAAGATCTAGCAAGATTGTTGCCAAATTTGATTAAGCCCCCATTTTAATTCCACCCAACAACATTCTAAACAAGGTGTGAGCCAATGTGGAAAACAAAAATGTATTAAGAAAATTGGACTATTATGCTCACATAATGTGAAAAGTGGGTCATGACATGCTTTCTTTCAATGCTACAAGCTTATTGATTTGTAATTTTATTGTTTTTTCAACATATCAAAATATCACAAGTGAAACTAGGTGGCAATATTTGGTTCTAGAATGTGTGAAAACATCATGACTCTAGATACATCATATTTTGGGATTACACCCAAGAGCTTATGCACTTATGATTTTTGACTTAAATTTTAGGTACAACTAGTCAACGATATTTTCTATTTTTTTATGCTTCTTTATCATCATTGTCTAACAAAATTCCAAAAGAAGTTAAATCTATCAAAATATTTGGTCTTTGTCTTCATGAGTAGTGATAATAAAAAATTAGGAATAAATTAACATTTGGACTTTTGGAAGGGGATAATCCCTTGAGTGAGGTGTCTTAATTCAATTTTTTAGATTTGAAATTACACCACTATGTTGTGGTGTTGTTCCACTTGTTTTGCAAGTTATGTAAATTTATGTTTTAACAAAAAAATTGGTTGTTATGAGCCATATTAACATAACCATGTGTGGTAGTCTCAATTTTTAAGAATTACATCAAGGATATTCGGATGTGGTAAGGTTATTACGAGTTTTTAACAACTTCGTGTTAGAATAAGGAATGATGAGTGCGCATGGTTGCATGGGGGTATTTTTTTTCAAAATTCAATATTAGATGAATGAGGTGTAGGGTTTTTTTCTAGAAGGTTGAGGTTAGAAGTATATGCCAAAATTTGTAATGTTCAGCAAAACATTGGTCTTGTTCTAGTATTTAGTGAGTAATCATGTAAACAAGGATGTTTGAAATTTGTGAAGTAGTTGAGGAGGTGTCAATGAAAAGTCCAATGGAGATAGAATAATCTTCAAACATTGTAAGCATGAGATTAATTCAAGACAACATAACGATAAATAGTGTGATAGGGTGGCAATGGCAACATGGATTTCATGATGAATGAAGTTTTTATTCAAATTATGGATAAGTTCCATGACGAGCTGCAATTACATGTTGAGTCTTGGGTTATGCCACAGTGATAATTCATAACTGTAGAAAATTTATGATGTGTCAAATGATGCGAATTAAGTAATCTACCTTGCTATTAAAAGGCAATTGATGAATCAGACCACACAACCAACAATAGTGTCCAACGCCAAGAATTTAAGACCATGCAAAGATGAAAATGTTTTCAATTTTGTAAAAACCTTCATAGACAATTTCAGGTTCATCATTAAAAGCAAGGTTAACTTGTAACAAAGTCACCAAAGTGCTGAAATTCGAAGAAATGTGATAATATCAAGCTTGAGGGGTTCAATTTCAAGACGAAGGTGCACCTCTTGTGGTTCGGGATTTTCATCACAAGGATGTTGCGTCAATGTTAAATCTAGGGATGACTCCTAAGGCGATTTTTCATTCACTTGTGCGACTTGAGACCCGTAAAATGTGATCATACACGACACCATGAATTTAAGGAAAGGAAAAAATCTTCGATCAAAATAAAATCGGCCATGAATGTGTGGAAAAATTCTTACATCGAGATGTGTGGTTGTAATTTATAGGTCAAGGAATAAGAAACAAAGGCATAAATAATGGTCTAAAACCATCATAAAGTAAAACCTTAAGATCAATGGAAAAAAAAAAGGTTTAAGTAAATTTTGTTGGGGGGGAAAGTGAAAAGCGGTGAAAAGGATGTTTCTCCTTCTCCTTCCAAAGGCCACCAAGCATTGGAACTTTCCATTGGCCACCAAGTTGGGTTTTTCTTTCACCTCCGTCCTTTTCCTTCTTTTTAAAGGCGTGAATTTGAATCATTTTGGGCTATTTTTTCTAGACATAATTTTCGATTTGAGTCCTTGAAATCTTGTTCTTATAAGTTTCCTTGGGAGGAGAAGAGTGACAAGTCTTAGTAGATGGTGGAAAGAAGGAGAATAAATTGGATGATGGTAGTACCTTTGAAAAAATGGAAGTGAATATGGGTAGTTTTGGAAGCTTCAAATCTTAGACAATTTTCACAAGATCTCTCAGGCTTTGTGACATAACTTCTTCTTGATTTGGGTGTAAAGCTTGAAATTTGGTAGGCAAGTGCACCTTATAGTTAGCTTTTCAATCAACTAATGAAAAAAAAATTTGAATAAATTAAGTGATGGAAACAATGTTTTAAGTGATTGGGGTCTGTTGTTAAGTTGAATTTTTTACCTTTGTGAAACCCTCTTGAATTCTATGGCACAATGCTTTATTGATTAGGGTTCAGAGCTTGAAATTTGGAAGACAAGTGCGTTTTGTAGCTCGCATTCTAATGAACTAACACAAGCTAAATTTGAATAATGTATGTGATAGCAACAAAGTTTGGAGTGATTAGAGGTTTATTGTCAAGTTGAGCATAGTCTCAAATCCTTAAAAGTCGATTTAGGTGGGTGAAAGTTTAACATAAAATTATAAGATTTTGGAATGTTTGAACTTGAAAAATATATTTATCAATTTCGAATCATAACTAATGCATAGGAAATAAAGTATTCGTTTTCAACTACAAATGCAACCTAACATCTAAAGATACACTTTGCATTTTTCTTTCACCAATAACATATGTACCTCCGAGTATAATCACTTCATAGAACTGAGAGTAGAGGGACAGAAAGTCGCCTCACAGTTGTACTTGGATTCTTGCAAAACTTTGTAAGTGTGTAGGCTTGTGTTATTGGTGAATAACATTTTGGATCCAAAAAACTTGGATTTTGAATTTTGTGCAACTCAAGAAACTTGGTTGTTATTTGCATGGGGTATTACTTTTATTAAATTGATAGTTTGTCTTGGATGTCATGTGGCATGTTACTTTGTGTGATGCACCTTGTAGAAAGGCATGTGGTTATTTGGGTTACACATATGGACAACAAAGTAAGTGTCAATTGAATAGCACACAAGTAACAAGTTTTTTTATTCAATTTTTTTGTGTTTCAAACATCAAAATGATGCACTTTTGAATACACTTGATATTCCAATTTGAATCTAAATTTTACTTTAACACTTTTTCAAATTATCAACTTGCTCAAAATAAATGTTCCAATTTTATCATTTGAAAGAAGAAAAAATAATCTACACCTTATTTTAGAAATATATCTTTTGTTCAAAACTGCATTGGGCACCAATAAGTCCATGTTGACTAATATGACATAATTTGGAGTTACAACCACCAAAGGAGTTTCATTTGAAGATTTGGCATTTCTTGTGCATAAACTTCATGTGCACATTTGATGAATCCTATTCCCACACCTTGTAATAATAAAGTTTTGAAACATGTTTGGTGTTTATGGCCACAATTACAAAACATAGCGAAATTGGATGCATTAGAAAGGGAACAAAACAAATGAAGACATGTAAACATCACCCAAGAACATTTGAAAGTTCCAAAAAAAATTACAATAATGGTTTTTCAATATCCAACACCTCCAAAATATAACATCTCTATTGGTGCAATAATAATCTTTTCACATTCTCATTCTTCATTCATTGCATATGAACATATTTATAACAATCATGGTTGTTGTATTTGACATGTTGTAAATTTCAAATCACAATGTAATTTCCTACTAACAGTTCAAAGCATGTTAATAGGAGCCAATCATTTTATAAAAAGACTATGAGTCCTTTTTTAATCCTTTTCATTTTTTCATATAAAATATTTTGCAACTTGTATTTAAAAATACATATAGTTGCCCTAATATATCACATGTTTTGTGTTAGTCATTGTTGAATATATGTATATATATTTATTTAAAATTTTCTATCCAAAGTGTGTATATTTTACCAAATTTTGCGTTTAATTTTGAAAAATTATCATATTTTTTATGATACCAAAATATATTAACTATCTTAGGTTTTAGCTTTTTATATCATAAGCTACAACTTTGTTTTATATGTCATGTATAACACTTACCATTTACATGTGGTAAAGACTCTTAAAATTTTGAGATTGTGAAACATACTTTGAAATTCTAAAATTTTCAAATTCCATAATTTTTTAATTGTATTTTTTTTCTAATGTGAATGGTAGGTTACTATAATTTAAATTTTTTTATCATCAAAATTTCTTTATCAAACAAGTCATTTATCTTAATCCTTTGCAAAATCAATTACTTTTAACACAACTATTCTTCAAGTTCAAGAATCCTTTACTAAAATCAAAACCCAAAATTAAATTTAATGAATTTTTAATTTCAATTCCTCAAAATTCACACAAGTCATTTAACACAACTTGAAATGATTAACATAACTTTAAAATGTCAAAACAAAAACATATTTACTATAATTTGAAATTTTCAAGTACTCACAACACCTTTTTGGCTCCTATTAATGTGTTTTGACCATGACATTAAAAGCTTACATTTTTTTTGCCTACCTATGTGACTTGCAATCTAAAAGAAGGGTTCAACATTTTTTTCTTGCCCACACTTGGAAGAACATCAATATTATTATGTTTGTTAACTTGAAATTTTATTAAGATAAAATTGTTACCACACCATAAAATAGAAAAGGTCATCCAAGAGAATTGGCTTCCATGGAACTTTTGTCAATTTCCTCCACTGTAAGAATCCATTAGGTTGATTTTGAAGTGTTGCAATCCAACCTCCCATGCATCTAGAAAAACTTGTTTTAGTCTTCCCATCCTTATCCTTGAAGACATAATGCTTCAAACAACTTGACCACTTTTCAAAACCAAGCATTCTAGAACTTTTGCTTATTCTTCCAATATGCCTTTTGGATGTTCATCTTTTCATTTCCAACAAATCAAAAATCCCCTCAAATCTCATTGCCAACCAAACATCAAGTTGTTTCTCAAAGCTTCTAGAAACAATTACACAAAAAGGTATTAAGTTTGCTTAACATAGGGGAAGAGTTAACAACTAATTTAAATTAGGTCAATGTTGAAGGAGGGGTGGGTGCTTCTAATGAAACATCCCAAGTGCATCAAGCATCATGTGCTTTTGTGTAAGGAAGAAAATGTGTTTTAATGTACTTCAAAATAGATTCAAACATGTGAAACCTTGGCCTTTTGGTTTTTCAAGGTCTCCAAATTACTCTTCAAGTCTCAAGTTCATTTAAAGATCATATATTTTTATGTTTTGACATAAGTCAATTTTATCTTTAAAACATTTACTTCAAGTTTTGGCACATGTGGCCATGGTGCCAAGAACGTTGCCTTGTCATATTAAGCTTTTATTATGAAGATTTAAAGTTTTTAAGTCATGATTTATGGAGGGACCTAATGACAATAGTGGGGTACCTTATGACAATTGTTAAAAAATTCATAATTGATCTTTTTAAAACTCAAAAAATCTAATTCCACTTGGATTGAGATTTTAAACAATTTTCCTTTCAAAAACAAAATGGAAAAATCAAACCTTATTTTAGTCCAATTGTATATTTCACTGGGTTTATGGTGCTTTTAGCTTAAATATTGGTTGTAACTATTTTGTAGTTGCAATTACACTTTTCTTGTAGTGCAAGACCTAAAGTTTCATGGATCCATAAAGCACATCAAGGTTTGAATGGATTACATTTGATCCAAGGTTGAAATTGAATTCACCTACTATAATACTAAGAAAATGGTGGCTAATATTTTCACCAAAAGTTTTTCAAAGCTTAAATTTCAATTTTGTAAAGACGATTTTGGAGTATGCAACCAACATCCAATTCAAAAAATGTTTGATGAAAAACAGGAATTCTCAAAGAGACCATGTTGACATAAGTTGGAGTTGATTCATAAAACCCTTAATTAACTATATTGTTTTAATTAATAGTCTTATTGACATCAATTGGAAGTTGATTCATAATGTTGATGGTTAGGGTGTTTCATTACGTGGGAGTGTTGGAAGTTGAAACTTGAAAGAATTTAAATAGTTGAACACCAAGTTATAGTGTGCAAGGAGGTGTTAGCCAAAGGTGGGCCCTCACTTTGGGAATGCCTTGCTTCAAGGGTATGCAAGTTAAAGTGTCCATAACATAACATTACAGGGCAATTTTTTTGGCACCTTTGTGAATGTGTCTTCAATCAAATGATGTTTTAATTTTCTAAAAAGGGATTTATGTATATGAATATTATGTAATCTAGTTAAGTAAGATTATGAAATTATTTCAAAACTAAATATTTACATCAAATGGAAGACTTTTGAATGTCAATGGTTATTTGATAATCATACATAAAAAACTTGTAATGAACTCAACATAATCATAGTTTATAATTATGAGTCCATTTATCAATGAACAACATTAATAAATGTCAACAATAATTCAAAGTAGGGGTTTTCAAATCATTTCAAGATGGCATGGAAGTTTGGTGGACTTCAAAAAACACCAAAATTAAGAAAAATAGCAAAGTCCTTTACAACATGATCTTTATGAAGTTTCTATATTTTTTCATCAACATTGTACCTTGAGATGCATTAAATGGTTGCTAATAATGATATTTTGAAAAAGATGATTTTTTTGCTTTGAAAATGAACATATGACAATTCTATGTTTCTGGTACTATAAAAATAAACTAGAAAATATATTTTGAGTGAATCCTATCATGCCCATTTTTGGTCCACTTTAGTGTGCATTCACCCCCAAGGAAATTGTAACTATTCATAATGTTGAACCATCAAATCAAGCTTTATAGTGGCCAAAATGTGTTGTCCTTATACAAGGGGCCCTTCAAATCATATGGAAGGCATTAAGCTATATGGGGTAGCAAATGCACACATTTGCTATGGGAGTAATAAGAGTTGTTTTTACATAATGACATATGAAGAAATTGTTGCTAGTGTGCAACTCTCTTGAAGGCTCAACAAATATGATTGTATTTGCACAAAATGATCTATGCTAACGTTCTAGATTTTTTCTAACAACATCAATCTAATCTCTTGAGTATTATTACTGAGCAACAATGAGTGTGAGTTAGTAGTTAGGCTAAAATTGACACTTGCATAAATGGGATACAAACATCCTCCCTATAATGGGAGTGCATGAAGAACCCATATTGAAGAATCAAATTGTCCTCTTTGCATTTGTTTGTTGAAAAAATCACTTTCTGCCACAAATTCAAGTTGAGTTTCTATGTTTTGGTCTACCCCAAAACTCACCCTTTCCTCAACGAAAAAAAGACTTAATGAGGATGTCACGCCTTCCCACAACTCCTAAATACTCTAGACCCTCTACTTCCATGGCACATCATTCTTAAATCATGGTCCCTTGTGGACTTAATGAAGATGTATTTATCCACTTCATCCATATACTCTATATCCTCTACGTTCCATGGCACATCATTCTCAAGCATGGTCCATTGTGGTGATAATTTCTCAATGTTTGTTTGTAAGTAAACATGTCTACAAGATTTGATAGATCTCCACTATTTTCATTTGGGGACTAGTGGCCATTAAGGGTTTTTCATGTGCATTGAAAGAGTATGGACTTAGTTGTTCAATCTAATTCCAAGCAAGAGTTTTTGTCTTTGGTGGTATATATGATAGGTGTGACCTCCAAAGCAAGTACTTCAAGGATTTTGGATCAACTTTTTGCAATAAACTTAAAAAGTACCCATCTCTAAGGTAGGTCTCCTCCCTTGATTAGTTTGCTTATAGATCTTTTCTACAAAAATGTGTCAACCATTTTTACTAGCAAGAGTCTAAACATACCAATAAATTTGGATTGAGACAAAACTTTGTAAGAGAGATATACCCATTAATTCGACTTACTCAACATACTTAAAGACTCTATTGACTTTTGTTTTTCAAGTTCTCTAGTCAAACTTATGATTGATGAATCTTCCCATTGCTTCTAGACATGTGACAAAACCCTAGTATGAAAGAACTTTGTATAGTTTTTTGGCCGAATTGGTGGACAAATTGTCGTATACACTTTTCCACACTCATTGTTGGGAGCTGATGAAGTCAATGGGGAATCGTGGCTACTAGTCATTATGATTTGTGCTTTTAGAATGACATTTAAAAGGTAAAAAGTGCACAAATTCTTCTTGTGTTAATTTTGGTTTTGAGCTAGAATAATTGGTACAATAGTTACCTTCAAAGTGTTGTTTTAGAGTTTATCTACAATCTCATAAATACAAAAAAAATTGCTTGACAATTCACCTAATTTAGATGGAGCAATATAGGATAGGAATAAAGCAAGAGCATAGTCTAAATGAAGACCTAATACCTATAAGATTGGTTCTAGTTTTTGTAGATTACTCTATAATAGCCAATATTCACTCGAAGGACCTTTAAGAAATTATTAGAGGACATTGTTGTGCCTGCCAGTGGATCTTTTAAAATTGAATGTTGTATTGAACCAAAAAATGTAGGGGGACTTCTTTCTAGAAGAATGAGTATGTTTCATTGTGGGGTTCCATGGTTCTTACTTTTATTATGTGCTATAGCAACTACAACCTAAAGCTATGACAAGGAAATTGTCAATCTATGGGGATAAATCACATTCTAGAAAATATGTTGACTATGATAATGAAGATGATAATGGAAGTTGACCCGAGTACATTTAGCAAGGTGAGTTTTATGTGGATTCATCTCACATGAGTTGGATCAAAACAAATGGTTAATTTGTAAAACTTAGAATCTAGAGGAACTTCATTGTTCAAAAGTACTTAACAACCAAAAACTAACCAAATAAATACCAAAAGAGAAAGGATAAGCCATTGTTCTTGAACTAAATGATAAGTTGAAATTAGTTTAAGTCACCAAGTTATTATATATAGTTGTAACTATGAATCACCACAACAATTGCACATATTAATTATTAAAAATTGAATGTCAGATGACTAAAAATAAACCAAACATCATTCTGCATTATAATTGTACAACTAAGGCGTGTAAATTTTACACCCTCCTTCACACTTCATTTCATCAACCTGCTCATGTTTCCACATTTGAAATGAAAGATTCGAAAATTACTCCTACAATTTGCTATGATCCTTCAAATTTTGTTTTGCCCAATGGCTTTGTAAAAATGTCGGCTTGCTATTGAGTGTTTGGGATGTGTAATATGGAAATTTCATTTCACATCACCTTATTTCAAAAAAATGGTAATGGCATTCAATATATTTGGTCCTGGCATGGAATACTAGGTTTTTGGCCATTTTGATGTTGCTCACATTGTCACAAAACAAAGCAGTTGGTCTTGGCTTGATATAGTTAATTTCACTCAAAAATTTCTTTAGCCAAACAACTTCCTTGGTTCCTTCCATTAACGCATGGTACTTCGCTTCAACTGAAGATAATGCCATAGTAGCTTCTGTCTTCCCATACTAAGACATCGAAAAGTTTCAAATTTTGAAGAAGTACCCACTAGTTGATCTTATAGATTCTAGATCACTTGCCCAATCAGAGTCCACAAATGCTTCAAAATTAACATTATGTCCTCTCCTATAAAGGATTCCATAGTCTACAATAGCTTTCAAGTATTTCAAAATTTGCTTCATCGCATTGAGATGGAGTTGTTGAGGTTCAGCTAGGAATTGATGCATTATTGACACTGAGAAACCAAGATCTAGCTTGGTATTCACTAGATATATTAGTTTTCCAACCATCTTTCTATAGGTGGTTGCATCCACCTTTTGTTCATTCATGTTTACAATCAACATTCTGCCTTCTGCCATAGGCACCTTGGTTGAATTGCAATGATCCATTCCAAACATATGAAGCATGTCCTCAATGTAAGGTTTTGAGACAAGAATACTCCCTCTTTAGTGAAGGTAAAATTGATGCCCAAATATTATCCAAGTTGCCCAAAATCTGTCATTTTGAATTGTCTTGCCAATTTCACCTTCAGCCAAGTGATCTCCTTTTATGAGTTAACTAGGATGACCAAGTCATCCACATAAAGCATGAAAATCAATTTTTTCCTTTCATGACGCCAATAGTAGAGTTTTGAATTTGCTCCATTTTTAACATGTGCAAGTTTTTGAAAAAACTATCAATTTTCTCATACCAAGCTTTAGGAGTTTATCAAAGCCCATAAAGTGCTTTGTTAAGCTTACAAACCAAATCTTCCTTCCCAATTTGTACAAATCCTTTAGGTTGCGTTAGGTATACCTCTTCCTAAAGGTCACCATTTTAAAACATTGTTTTCACATCCATTTGTGAAATTCTCCACCCAAAATGTGCAACAAGAGCCACCACAGATTTGATTGTGCTTGATTTGATGACCAGAGAAATTTTTTTTTAAGGTCCAAACCCTGTGTCTACTCAAATCCTTTGGCTACTAATTTCACCTTGTACTTTGAAAGTTTGCCACTAGAATTATTTTTGACCTTATAAATCCATTTAGCAATTATCGACTTCTTCTTGGGAGGCAATTGAACCAATTGCCAAGTTTGATCATGTGATATTAACTCCATCTCTTCCAGCATCACAAACTTCCATCTTGAGTTTGATGCCACTTCTAAAAAACTAGGTGGTTCCCAAATTGGATCAACAGTTCTTACAATGAATTCATCAAAGCATCTAAGCAACATGGTTCACCATTTTGGTCAACATTGCTGCAGCACACTAGTTTGATTTTGCCCAGTAAAATCTTGTATATGATTGTTTGCATGATCGACTAGTTCATTATTGAGTTGGATCCTTCCTAGAGATAAATCACAATTTGAAAGGGACTTATTCCTTGTGTTTGATGATGCACAAAAAGGACTTGATCCCTAAGCTACATCTTTTGCCTCTAATTGAAACACACTTGAAGGCACTCCAATCCCACAAAGCCCCCTGAGATCTTCAAGTTTTGTTGATGCATTTTTTTGCTCAAAGGAGTAAACACTTTGGTGTTTTTCTTGTGGTGTGATTTTCTTCTACTCCAACAACGTTACACCTCGCTCCTTTGCACTTAGTCCAATGCGAGTTTCGTCAAATTTGACATCTCAACTAAGAATGACATTAAAGGCCCTTAGATTGAATAACCTGTAGGCCTTTGTGTGAAGGTCATAACCCACTAACCAATATAGCTTTGTTCTAGAATCAAACTTCTTTTTGCTAGGATTCAAGACCAAAGCGTGAGTAGCACACCCAAAAATTCTAAAATGTCCCACATGTGGTTTATTTCCTAACCACAACTCTCGAAGTGTCTTGCCTTAATTGGCTCTAGAAGGTGAACAATTCACCACATAGTTGGCAGTGTTCATAGCTTCTATCCACAAATTTATGGGGAGTCTACTTTCTAACAATATGCTTCTAGCTTTCTCAACAAGTGTCCGATTTGTCCTTTAGGCAACCGCATTCTGTTGGGGTGTGTAAGCCTGGCTAAATTGCCTCATTATCCTGCTATCTTGATAGTACTTCGTAAACTGACTACTAATGAATTCCCCACCATTGTCTAACTTGAGAGCTTTGATGACTTTTCCTGTCTCTTTCTCTATTTTTGTTTTGAATGTTTTGAAAACAGACAAGGCATCTGACTTTTCTTCAAAAATACACCCAATTCTTTCTACTAAAATCATTTGTAAAAGTCACGAAGCACTTTGATCCAGAAAATGATACAGTGGAGAATGGGCCATAGAGGTCTTTGTGAACTAATTATAGCACTTCTCTAGCTCTTGACTAGGAATTTTTAGGAATCAACTTCTGTGATTGCTTACCAGCCATGCAATCTGCACAAATTCCAGAACTTACTTTTGCTAGCCTCGGTAATCCAGTAGCCAGAGTCTTCACACTCATTGTGTAGAGAGCCTGATACTGTAGATGCGCCATCCTCTTGTGCCAGAGCAATGTTTGGTGTTGGCCCGTATTGGTAGACTCCTTCAAATTTGCCTCTGTAATGTATGTTTTTTGAGTCTCCTCAAATGACTTCATAGAATGCATTTCTAGTTTTTACAGTCCATTTTTGGGGTCCTTAACACTTTTAACCACAATGGTGTGTGGGTCTTTATTTTGTATGATGAGACATTTGTTAGAGTCGAAAACTACGATATGACCCCTATCTACAATCATCCCTATTGACAACAGATTCTTCATGAAACCAGGGACATAAAGAACATCACTAATAGTCTTTATTTTCAAAGAAGTGGAAGAAAGTGTCGCTTTCCTTTTTCCATACACACCACGAGTCTAGCCTCCTGCAGACTT
>Ga0209208_10005117_pt1 | contig 18354 bp, 12 predicted proteins | sample S1TSphfallax_3_FD_187694 | JGI IMG/M metagenome (GOLD analysis project Ga0209208, IMG submission 187694) | Host-associated microbial communities from peat moss isolated from Minnesota, USA - S1T2_Fd - Sphagnum fallax MG (SPAdes) (version 2) | ecosystem: Host-associated > Plants > Peat moss >... | reverse complement strand
ACATGAATGTCCCATCCATGACTTGTAGTCATAGAATACAACTATTGACATGGCATATCCTTTTTGACTACAAGTTAAATTCTCACCCACAAGTCTTATAGGACCACTCATTGGATTGACACATGGCAATTCGACAATGTCATTCTTATGCAACTTCTAGAGTTGTTTTTCGCTTGTAGTCCCATTTGAACAAATAATATTGACACATGTAATGTTTGTAGTTTTCATCCCTTATGACTATCAGCAACCGATACAACATTGAAGCCCATATGCACCAATTACAAATTAACTTGTGGATTTTAATGTGCAAACCTTTAGTTGTCTATTGGCATACATGGAAATAACACATGCATTGCATGATAAAAAATCAATAATTGACCAACATTGGTAAGAACCTTCCCCATCCTATGTCTTGTTATGTTCATGATAAATTTAGCCTTGTGTTTTATGATGGGCAAAATCTATGGATGGGGGTTCACTTTCATTTTATTCCAAATGACATGCAAAAAATATAAAGTGCAACTTATCGATGATATATATAATTTATAACTTATTTCAATGTAAATAAGGTGTTTATAATTCATTATGAGAATATATTTTAAATATATTTAGTATAATTTTAAATATATTTAAAATATGCTTAAAATTTGTCGTTATTTCACAACAAACTAAAAAAAATCCTTTATCCTCAAGTGGTTCCTAAAATATACAAGGAATGACCTCTTGGGGATGGGGGATATACCGAAAATGTGAGGCTACATTCAACAATCACCTTGTTTTGGGCCCTTATTTTGAAAATGCCCCCACCTTGAGGCTTCACCTAACACCTATGACTATAGGTATTCCAAATTAGAACAAATCAAATTTTGTTCAAACTGTGAAACCCTATAGGGACAAAACATTATTGAAGATCTTGTTCATTGTTATGTGATCTTCATATTTTCAATGTTCACAGTCAAATATTATCAATCCATATTTAATTGTATTTAAATGATAATTTGGTGTGTTAATCCTAGAGTAGGCTTGTGATGTAAGGTTAAAATAAATTGCTGTGAATGTGTTTGCACATATTTTGAATGAAGGACCCAATTACGCCACATAAATTCAAATTGTTGATGATATTTATACATATGTAGCCTATACATTGTTTTAAATGTTTTCCTTATCTACTCAAGATTTTTGCCAAATCAACATTCTTCAATTTAATGCATTTTCGTCATTTCATGACTTTCATGTGCAACAAACTACAATGTCAAGACAAACATTATGTAAGTGACAGCAAGACCACTAATATGGAATTTATGTTTCACACCATTTCATGTAGATATCTCAGTTTGATGGACCTAGGCAACTTGAATGGGTTGTTAAATCTATTGAATTAGCCTTATGAAATTTGTCCCCAAGTGTTTCTCAAATTGCCCAATTATGAATGTAGATGCAAAGATGTACTCACAAGGTTATTAACTCATGAACATAAAACAAGTCATAAATATTCTGACAATAATTAACAATGACTTTGGCCAATAGTGCCTTGCAATTATGATTTTAAATAGATCCATATTACCACTGTTAATATGTAGTGACTAGGCTAGTGCAGAATCATAAACACAATTTTTTTAAACCATGCCACCAAGTAATCTTTCAACCCCAATACCCCCCATGGGAATACCTCTAACACATGCATAAGTGGGTGTTACCAAAAACTTGTAATCCACAAATAAACAAATCTGAAATTTGTTGTTCCAAAGGGTGTCAATTTGCTCAAGTGACTAAAAAATATTGTTCAACGAACTTTTTTTTTGTGGGTTGGAATACAATGAGTATGTGAAAAATTAACAACAACATGAAAGCTAAAAAAGAAAATGAAAATGTTGTAATCTAAAGCAAGGTCGTTGACTTTCAACACTTGATGAATGATGTTTTTAAGGTACTTGGATGATTTCATGGTTTGTAACATCAATGAGATCCTTTTTTTTATCAAGAACATGGAGAAACATGAATGACATGTTCAATATATTTTGGACAAGTTCAAATAAGTTGAACTTTACATTAAGTTGGAGAAATGTGAATTCCATCACACCAAAATGGAATTCCTTAAGTATATTATTTCTAGAAATGGCATTTGCATAGATTTTCATAAGGTCCAAACCATTGTGGATTGGGTTACCTTAACTTTTGTTCATGATGACTAATGTTTTTTTTGGATTCGCCAACTTTTATCAACATTTCATTACACATTATGCCATGGAAGTGACCCCATTCATTTGCTTAACTTGAAAAGACCAAAATTTCATTTGGAGACCTGAAGCAAAGTGTGCCTTTCAATCCTTGAAAGTTTATTTCATTATGGCCCCACTTTTGATTCATGGAGACCTTTCTAGACCATTTATTTGGATACGAACCTTTTTTGACTTTGCATTGGGTGCCATACTCATAGATTAAAGAAAACAACTTTCTTCATCCTATCGGTTTTTGTTTTAATAAGTTTTTTCTTACTAAAATAAACTATGAAATTCGTGCTAAGGAAATTTTTGCTATCATGGAGGTATTTCAGGAATGACATCATTTACTTGAAAAAGCCCAACATGAAATCATTGTGTATTCTAATCATACAAATCTTTAGTATTTCATGTTTGTTTTTGTTTTGAACTAGTGGGTATCTGTGACCTTCGGCCACTGTGAAGTCCCCCAGTTTCTTTAAACTTGGTTCATGTTTTAGTTTCTTTTAGAAACTTTTAACTTTTAACTTTTTATTATTTTTATGTGTTTTTTGTTTTTATTATTATTTTGTATAATAAAAATAAAGTGTTTCTTTTTCACTTTTATATATATATTTATTTGGATGCAAGTTTGAAGTTTGGAGAAAGAAGACACACCTCATTCTTTTTCAATTAGGGTTTTTCTTCAATATTTATAAGTTTTATTTTTTCTTATTTTTTACTCTTTATTTGGTTTCTTCATTTTTGGAAAAAAAAATTCTTTTAAAATTATTGTATTGTATTTCCCTTTCCTTGTTTCATTTGTTTCCATTCCTGTTTTATAGTTTTATAGTTTTTACTTTTTTTTTTGGTTTATGTTTGTTTCATGTTTTTATTTTTTCTATTCTTATTTTGTCTATCTTCATTTTTTTCTATTTTTATGTATTTATTTATTTTGTTTCTATTTTCTTTTTTAAAAAGATTCTAGTTTTTTTAATATGATCTATAATGATTTTATTTTTTAAATTTGTATTTTTGTTTGATTAGATGCAGGTCCCCCGGTTTTCCCCAAGGATTTCTTTAATAGAAATGGCACCTCGCCCAACCCCCTGCAGCGGCTGCCTTGGCTGCCCTGCCCTGCCCTGTTTGTCACCACAGACAAACAGACAGACACCACCATGTTTGCTTTAATATATAAGATTGATACCAAGTTCGTTGGGCATTATTTTTGTTTGAATTTTCTTTTGTCATCACATATTGTCTTAAACACCATCAAAGAAAATTATATGCATTATCTCGTCGCTTGTACTTTGCACCTAAGGAAGGAAATGAAGCCTATAACCAACAACATGATGTCATCCTCAAGCATGAACATTTTTGCCTTCAAGCATAATAGATAATTCTTGATGACAAACCCTTTCTTTGTCAAATTGATGAAAATTTAGAGTAATATCCCTTCATTATTGGCATCAAAAGTCAATTGAATAATCAAAATCAAGGTCAAGATTTCTTAAGTGATCACAACAAGATGTTTTGTTATATCATGGACTTGTGTATATACCCAATGGCCTTGCTCGACTCCAAGTACTCCAAGCCAGGCATGATGTTCCAACTAAAATTCATCATGTGTTTTATGTTTATTTGTTAGAACTTTATTATGTGTCTACTATTCCAAAAGAGTGTTATGAGCCCCCACCCCCACATGTGAAAGTTGATGGTGAACAACAATATGAAGTGGAAGGTGTTTTTCACTCAAGGGTTTCAAATCAACAACTATAATACCTTGTTCATTGGCATGGATATGATGTGAACGAACACACTTGGGAGCCAAGAAAACATTTATTAAATGCCATGGGAAAAATGAAAAAAATTCATTGATGATATCCAAATAAGCCCAAGGTCACCACTCCTCATGTTCCTTGTGAAACTTGTTGTTAGAAGGGGAGGCAATGTCATAGACACCATTTTCACATGATGGATGGATTTCACTTATATGAATGTTCCTCCATAACTCCTAATTAACTCCTAGTTTGTTCTCAGTTAATTTACAATTCATTTTTAATTAACTCATAGTTCACTTATAGTTGACTTCTAATCCATTTTCAATGAACTTTTAGTTGACTCACAATTAATTCACAATTAAATTTTTTTTTCACTCTCAATTAAGTTTTAATTAATTCATAGTTCACTTGTAATTTAAAAACCTTTCAAGAAGGTTGATTGGTCGATGGGCACATAAAAAACTTTCATGGAATCTTTTTTGGACTAAGTCCCCAAAGGGGTATAAATAGAGGTCAAACCCCATAACCTTTAATTTGTTCAACACCAATTTGAAGTACAATTTTATTCCATAACCTTGTTTTGTTTTTTTGTGTTTACATTTTTTTACTTCATTGCTATAAAAAATTATTTATACTTTGGGCTTGCACATCTTGTGTTTTTTTTATTTTAGCCTTCGTGTTCTTATATTGGTTCCTTTGTTTCATGTTTTGAATTTATATTAAAAACCTATCCTTTTGTTATTTGTCTTTGTAGTTTTTGTGCCTATGACACCAAATATCTATAATCAAATTGACACAATAAAATTTGGTTATGCAATGGGTGTAGGGGTTTTGTTGGGGGTGAAAACATGATGAAATCAAAAGCTAATTTATCTTGATTATTTTTCAAAAAATGAAAAAATGTTGATTTTGCAATAATTTTAATGCCAGGATTTTTTTTTGAAAAATCAACTTTTGTTGAGATTATTTCTTTCGAGTTCACCACGCCCCTATGTACTTATAACATTTGGTTATCCTTTAAGGTTTATAGTGTGAAAAGGAGTTCTCATATTAACATCTAAGCATCGAAAATCAAATTGTAATTTGTCTTTTATCATTTAGTGGAATTAGATGTGATTTGTCGGAGCAAATCAACAATGGTGCAAGTTATTCAAAAGCGAAGCTTTTGACATATGTTTGGTTTTTTCTTTTTTTTGGGTGTGGTTGCAATTAATTGTCTTCATGATGGAGTGAACGGAGCTGAGAATATAAATAAAAAGCAAGATGGTTGAAAAGCTGAGCACGAAACTTTCTCTTCTAGCAATGTGTTGTGTATGGTGGTTTTTGCAGTAGGTGAAAATGTTTTCTTTTAGTTTAGTATGGTTGAGATGATGAGAGGAATGCCCACATTTTGATTTGGTTCAGAACTTTGAACACCTCTCGGTGTTTAATTTCCATTGCACATGCCAAGAGGTGAATAAAAGTTTAGAGATTGTTGAATCATCAAAGAGTCATTCATTTCGAAATTATCATAGGCTCTAGGGAATCAAAAGGTTAATCTGAGTATGATTCATCCTATTTGTGTTTGATATCAATGGATTGTTTTTACTTTGGGGAAGCCAAGTACCTAAGTCATTGGCAGTTCTAAGCAATATACCAAATTTCAAGGAAGAGAATTATGGGCTATGAATATTGATCATGAATTTGTCTGTTAGCATTGGGTATTAGTTTGTTGGTGCCATCTCTGAGTTCTGTCCACTGTGTTTCATAAATAAAATTCTTCCAGTTAAATGGGAATTTGGGCTCAGGTTGTAACATTTGTTGATAAAAAGGGGACATACCAAAAGATCACAGTAGCCTGTTGATAAAAGGGCACATACCAAAAGATCACGATAGGCTATTTAAGAGAAGGTCCACAGTGTTTTAATCCAAGTGAATGTCTAAGAGTCCTCTTAGAAATATCAAGGTTAGGACTTTAAAAGACGGTTAGGAGTAGATTCTGTTTGGTTCGTAACCTGAACATGTTAGCACTTTGTTGTATTGCAATTGATCAGCAGTATGCAGGAATACATTGAATGTACTCCTACTTGCAATGCCCCACTTTTTGGTTACAGTTAGCTCATTGTATGTATTACAGCAGCACTAGAGAAAAAGACATTGTCCTGGCTGCCTTGATGTTTTGACAGGGGCCAAGGGGATGGTGACAAAAGAGAGTCAGTCAGAAGAGCTAATAAATAAATGTTGCAAATTTGAGTGAGAGAGAAGAGACTGCTACGATAATGAAAATGTCTACGTTACAAGGTGGAATTGAATTCAGTGGGGGCCGTGGGGAAGAAGATTCAAAGGGTTGAAGTTTAATGCCGGTGCAATGGGTCAAAAGCTGAGACTTATTAGCGAGTCCCATCAATGGGTGTTATCATAAGATATGGATCGCAAGATATGGACAGCGCCCTCCAAGATACACGTCTTCATTACTTTACCGGCCATAGACGTGCATATCACAAAAGTGGGTACTTTTACGTACTGCTGTGGTAGGTACTCAAAGCATCCAGTGATGGGATGCCGCCCATTCGTACTAGTGTCTGCCCTCATCAGGCACTTCATCATTCCCGGGAGCAATCCTCGCTCGCCCCCCTCAACTCCAGTCTTCTCTGTTACCTTTTGGCCCTCCAGTTTCTCCCGTGCACATTCTCTTCTACTGCATTGGCATTGCATTTCTTTGCACATTTCTGGTCCCCATTTCCACCATCTCAATGCCAAACGCAGAGGCCAGTGAATCGTCCTGCTGCCTGACTACCATCCCAGAGATTGCACTCTTCTCTTTCCTGGGTAGGTGCAAAGTGCAAACCGATGTCGGCTGGTTATTTCTTTTTTAAAATAATCACCGATGGGTGGGGGGTTTTTCCTTTGAGGGACCACACAGGTTATCAATATCAAAGTTTTTTGGGGTTGTGAAGTAGGTTATCAAAATAATTGGGTAATAACTGTTGGCAATGCATAAGGTTTTGTTAACAAACAATCAGTTGATAACCACTTGTTGTCGTACTGGTCATTACCTGGTTATAAGGTTTTTTTTTTTTTTTAAAATTAAAAAATTCGTTTCTAATTTTTTTGGATTAGTGTTTAAAGATTGATAGCATCATGGATGATAATTGGGTGATCTAGGTAGGTTATTAAATAGTTTAAAATTCAGTACCAGGTGATTATCAATTTAATTGGTTATCAAAAAAATATTAACTGACTGGTAGGTTATTAACAACCAGCCAGCATTGGTGCAAATTGCAATGTTGGTGTAGGATTATAACAAGGTACTTAACCTTTTGCCTCCTGTTCAGATTTGTGTAAGATTTCTTATTGCAAATCTTGGTGTGCCAAAATTTGGCTCAGCATGCATAAAAAGTTGTTCATCAGGATAGACGAGTGGGTACATACTGGTTGCAGCTATCTCTCCACCACCCCTATTGGCTAGCAACCCTTTATACAAGCCAAGGAATGCCATTTTGACCCAGCAAGAAAATTGTTCACTGCAAGAGAGATGCAGAAGAAAGATGCAAGATGGTGATGGTGGGTACGTGGTCCAATCTTTCCATGTCACTAGGAATGGTTTATGAAACTTTCCCTTTTTAATATGGCGTCTTTTGTGTGTGTGTGCACTCTAGTGGACACATATGGGGGGTGTGGGACGAGGTCTCTGGTGCACATTTTAATGGCTGGTTAAGAAATACATGTATCTTTGAATTGAAATTTGTGATAAATAACAATTGCATCAATGCCAATACATTCTGAGTTCGAACTACTGGAGTTTATATTGTAGTGGAGGTTCCCATACACATGGGTTATCTTGAGGGAGGTTCACACGAGGGTTTTCCTGACTGATGGAGAACACACGAGTATGGGAACCTCATATGTAAAAATCTCTTCTTTTTCTTTCCTCCATTCCTTCTTTATTGTGTATTTGAATTTTTCTGATCTGTCCCATCAAAAAATCTTTCCATGGGAACATGGGAACGTAGAGATATAGCAGGATCTCCCCCACTGCATAGCTCCCTAGGGATCTTCTGCTGGGGGAGATCCCTCAAAATACAAAGAGATACAAAAAGAGAGGTTTTGACATATTGGGGTAAAAGCTCAAGGCCACAGGCTTTACCAAGTGTACAGATTTGCTCTAATTCCATGTACCAACTGGGTATGACGAGAACAGATTTTGTTTTTGGCAGGCCATTTTGTAAAATGAAATGCCCGCTCTGACAGGCATTCCATTTTTTGGAACACCCTCCAAACAACAGCTGAGAAAAACTATATGCTTGGTAATGTGCCCTCCAATTGGACTACAAAAATTCAAGTGGGTCTTTACAGCACAAGGTTTGTATGGAGCCTTGGCGGCAACAAAGCTATTGCTACTACATTGAGGTGAATAGTGGTGACCTTGTCACATCCCATTGGACCTGGAATCAGATTCTCAGTTCCATTTATGTGTGGAGTCCCAACTTCAATCAAAATTGTTCTAATTTATTTATTAGAACCTCAACCTCTGGTTCTCGGTTCCGGTTTTCAGCCAATTACCAATAGGTCTGAATGCAACTTAATGTAGCTAGCTATCACACTATACGTAGGGTAGACATACTCGACACCACACACAGGCTTCCCATTAGTTTGTGGGAGGGCCTTCAAGGAAACAGCCCTAATTGTTGTGTTGCACAGTTGATTGCCTATGATTGAACGTCTGGTATGAAATTGATGTGTTTTATTTCTCCGACAAAAGTGGCAAAAATATTGTCTTTTATATCATTGATGGGTGTAAAACTGAAGGGGACTGGATAATTCTCACCCACCTCATGGTCTTGAAATGTTTAGTAATGGGAGCTTTTGTGAAGACAATCAAGAATAAAAATGAGTATAAATCAAGGACATGCATGGGGGCGGGGGGAGGAGGAGTTTGTTGTTTTTTGGTATAGGGGCTGTTGCAGCTCAATTACCAAAAGGCATTGTACATTTGCAAAACTTTTGTGCAGTATTGGGGGATTGGGTGTTCATTAAATCAGGAAAAGGTAGGAACAGGGTCCTTTTTATATTTGGTGTTGGAGGTGTTTTGGGAAAATTTTATATAGGGTATGAAACATTGGTAGAAACTTTGTTTAGTATTAGGCACATAGGCTACCTCAATAAAAACAGGCAATTGATCACAAATCGATTTTTTTTTTTATAGTGTTTCAAAGCCTGATTGTGGGCTCATCAATTATCATCAACTTTAACTTAGGATACCAAAAATTGAATCATTAATGAGCCACCTCAATCTCATGCTTTGCAAATTCCCTCTCAATTGTGTGTGCGCTTTTAGTCCAAAAAATAGTTACACATCCACAAGCATTTGGGCAAACCTTAATACAAATCATAATTTTTCCTTGTCCTATATCACTTTTCTTAGCATGTCATCTCTAGAAGAAAAAGCAAGTTTGAAAGCATTGGACAAGGTTTTTAAAAAAGGTTAAGCTCTAATTCAAAAGTCTTGAGAGACAAAGTAGATGCCAATAGACAAGTGCAAAAAATAACCATAGAAGGATTGCAATCAAATCTAACCATAGATGTAGAAGCAAAGGAAGTAGCCATAGAAGAATTGAAATCAAATTTGACTAGAAAAGCAAAAATGCAACAAGTAAATATGGTGCAATTGTAATATGTTCTTATTAAAATTGCAAATTTTCCAATAGTAACCATAGAAGAACTACCATCAAATTTTATTCTAAATGCATAAGTGCAAGAAATTAGCATAAAAGGTTTGCAATATAATATGAAAGACATCAAGATTGAAGCATCAAACAAGATTTACAATGAGAAGTATAAGTAGTACCTTTACTATAATTGGGTTTCCAAATATGTAGTCCCATCTTCTCAACCTAGTAATTCAAAGAGGGGCAAGTACCAGTGAACTCAAGCTCCATGTTCATTGAGATTTATTCCCATAACATGCACAACAACATATCACAATTTGTTTTGGGAAGATTTTTCAAATTTCTCCAAATTGTACTCTAGCTTTTACATTCTATGGTGGCATGCAAATCAAACGTATCCAACATTAACATAATGTTTGTTCTATCGGCTAGTTTGCAAGGACAATAAAGGTATACCTCCTATAAAAGTAAGGCCTACTCCATCCACTAATTGGAAGCTAAGGTGGTCAAAAGGCAAGGGGGTCCATGATCTTACATATGTTTCACAAAAGACAAAATGGAATGGCACTGAACCAACAACCAATCATTAACAAAAAAAAATCCCATCCAAGTCAAATCCCATATGTAAGCCTCCAAGGGCTTATAGAATACCATCAATGAGTGGGAAGGGGAAATGGACAAATGAAGCATTTGAGGAAACAATGGATGCAATAGAAGGTGGCAACACCACATTGAGGAGGGCAAGTAGGTTGTGGAACATACCCCTAAATTCATTATTTAACCATCTAAATGGTAAGACACGAATGAAGAAGGTTGGGGTAGAAGGAATACTAATAGTAGAAGAAGATGTTGTAGTGGTTTGTTGGATTTTGCCTATGCAAAAAGCAAGTTAACACACCAGAATTAAAGTTGAAGGTAGTAAAAATTAGTCAGACGAGACCAACATCATTTCAAAATGGGATTCCATGGGATAGTTGGTGGCATTGATTCAAACAATAACATTCAAATTTGTATGTTCATCAAGTAGAAAGATTGAAGGTATGTATTAACTCAACAATCTTGCCAAACATTTTACAACAATTCGCAATTTCTATACAACAAATAACTCCCCAGTAGACCACATATGGAATAATGGTGAAATTGGAATTCATGTAGACATATAGGGCAAAAATGTTAGCCAAACATGGTTCACAACAAGTTTACAACACCATTCCAAATTAATCCATGGAATAATTCATTATGAATTGTGTAATTAATGTTGCAAGAAGATTTCTACCAACATTTTATATTTTTAGGGGTGAAAGACTATGAAAAGATTATATCAAGGATTACAAACTAGGCATATGTATCGAAACACAAAAAAAGGCTCGGATGCCAACATTTTTGTTCAAATAGTTTTTAAGGTTTTTCAATAGGTCAATTTTTGGTGAAATCTCTCTAACCAGTTATCAGTTATTAATTATAGATGGGCATGGATCACATGTTACTCTAGAAGCAATAAAGAAAGCCCATCAATTTGGTTTAGACATGGTTATTTTATTATCACATACTTCACATGTTCTACAATGTTTGGATGTTTCATGCTTCAAGCCATTCAAAATTGCATTCATAAAAGAAAGATGAAGCCATGGTAAAAAATAATTACAATGAACTAAACAAGGTCACATCGAATTTAGGTGGGTAAACAAGGTGTTGGACCAAGTATCATAAATATATATATAATTCGGATTTAGGGTTACATGGATTTGGCTATTAAATCTAAAGGTTATAAATGAAGAATTCAGCCCTATAGAAGTATACACAACACAACCTACAAATAGGGAGGAAACAAAGCATTCTAATTTAGAATATGAAGAAGAGGAAAATCCACAATGGGGTGAAGTGTTAGCAATAGAAAAGTTATTCAACATAGCGATTACATATAAAATTGTTAACACATCTAATGAATAAGAGATATAAAAAAAAGTTTTGTTATTATGTGGACATGCCACATAACCTTATTGCAACAGAAATGGAAGGACCAACAAACATTATTATACCAATAATAGATCTAAAAGACCCTTCAATGCAAGAACAAAAAGAACAAAACCTTCCAAGTTTGACACAAGAGGTTATGTTTCTTCATAATTTATTATTACTGTTGCATTTATCTATAAGACAAATGAAAGGAAATGAATCATTAGTTAATTACAACATGTCCCATGTGGTCACTTTTGAATAATACTTGAACATTATGTGATAAAAAATAATGGCCAAGGTAATAGCATATGAGATTAAAGAATGTACATGGAAGGAAAAGGAATAAAGGAGTTTTTGAAAGGCAAACAAAACCTTCACTATTGTTAAATGTGCAACTCAAAGGTTCGTTGAAAAATGAACAAAGGCAATGTTCATGTAAACATCATTTCCAATTGCAATTAGGGACACAAGGGATAAGTTTCACAATAATTTTACAATAGGGCTACAAACAAGCCCACTAAAGTGCTTGGAGGTGTTAACCTTGGTGCCATTACTAGGGTTGTCATGACATTCATGCATCCGTCACAACATGAAGGATGCATCTAGAAGCAAATGCACCCCTGTGTCATGTTAGTAATGGGTCAACCCATGTCAACTTAGGGTCAATCTAGGTCAAAGGGACTAAAGGGCTACCTGAGGTAGGGTTATGGGTGACCAAAACTCTATTTTGGTTATCATAAAGCCTACAATAATGGAAAAAAATTGGTCTCCAAGCCTATGGCATTCGAAATTTTTTATTGCCAAGCTTGTGGTGACCAAAAAATTTCCATCACCACATGATTGGCAACAAAATGCTTTCAGTTGCCAAACTTGCAACGATCAAAAGCATTTCGTCACCAATAATTTTTTTTGATTGAATTTTTTTTATCATCACACATCTATGGATCCGGGTTATCTGATTGACAATGGATTAATCTCCACCATTGATTTGGTGACAAAATTTGATTTGGCAACGAAATTTGGTTTGCTTAGTAATAAAATGTAGACCTTGCATGCCAACATTCACTTTTTCTTTTGAGGTGTGTGGACCTTGTGTTGTTTAACACCAACCATTGCCATATACCTTGTGAGGGAGGGGTGAAACCTTTATGGGCGTTTGAATTTTATATTGTCATATTTCATTTGCAATTGGTGATGAATTTTAATTGTAGCCCTAAAGGTGGAGTTCAATTTTATTGCTAAATACATTAATTATATTAATCAAATGTATTCACTACAAGAAATCATGGTTTTTCCATTGGTTCATCTTGACCAAGGTGTTAACATTGACTAGAAGGAATGTCCATTTTGATTATAGGCATGGGGCATGAAAAACATGTGGGTTTTTTACTAGTTATTTTGACCACAAGCTTGGGGCATGAAAAACATGTGATTTTTTTTATTGGCAATTTTGACTAAGGCGACTTTTTTGACAAGACACCAATTTGGACATCCAGAAAAATGGGTCCCCCATAAAAAAATGACAATCAAGATGGATGTTGCCTAGTCAAAAAAGCCCTATTGAATTGCCATTAAGGTGTAAAAGGTTGTGTGTTCTTTATTTATCCACATTTATGTGATGCTTGAACAAGTCAATGAAACATATCAATATTTATCAAAACCCACATGAAGTCAACTATAAGTCAAAGGCCAAGGTGAATTTTGGAGCACCTAAAATGTTGGCACCTTCATTCTTTTACTAGAATAAGGTTTTTGAATCTAATAATTAGTGAATGAACCATTAAATTTGCATTAAAAAACATTGATCTAATCTAGGGATGACATTTATAATGTTTAGAAGCAACCAATAACATTTGGGGATTTTATCATGGTGCCAATATAGATGCAACTAGTTCATGCAAGGCCAAGTCAAATTGCAACTTGCAATGCATGTGTTTTTCCATCAATAAAACGAGATTCGAAAGATTGAACTTTTACATGAAATTACGAAACAACAAACATTGAACATTGTTGCTACATGCATAGAAAAAGATAACAATATATATTAAGGGGGATACCATATTTTTATCTATGTTGGTAAGAAGGTTACAAATAGAGTCACATCATTTTTAAAAAGTAAATGTAGTTTGATTTATTTGTGAATGGGTGCTTGTAGTTGAACGTCAAAGTTGGAACATCAACAAAGTAAGCGAGTTGCACACGTTGAACATTTGTAGCTTGGCATGGTTGGATTGTGCATCACATGCATTCAACAACTTTTAAACACTCGAAGATTTGAAGAGAGGTGAATGTCATGAACTTGGACCACTATGTGTATTGTAACCAAGTTTCAAGTGACATTGTGTGAATATCTACACTATGCATGAGAGCATGGTTTGTTCAAGATGTAATGTGATTGGCAATGATGGCTCCAAAAAAAATGTTGCCTCATTTTGATGTAGTAAGGTGTAGTAAGGTGAGAGAATGACAATTCCAAAGGTTGATCCTTTCAAGTGATTTTTTTACAATGCTTGAAAATGCATTTTAAGGTCAAACCATGGCAAAAGGTATGGAATGTGAGTATGAGAAGTTGTGAGCAAGGAATATTGCTTGAAATGATGCATTATTTCTCTTTTCTAACCTACATGTGGTCCCTAGGTAAGTATTGACCCATGTGAATTATCATTCACTAAGTTCGTTGTTTGTAATTAATGTTGCATGCAATTTATAGTAGCAAGTTTCTAAGTCAGTATGTTCATTTTCATGGGTCAAGGTTTTAGGGTTTAGGGTCCTAATCACCAAACCTACATGGTCCACCTCGTTCCAAAAAAAATGGTAGCATGTGCAAAAACATTTATTGGTGATAAGGATTGTCAACAAAAACCACATCGAAGTCTGTGATTCAATAATTTTGAAGTCTACCAATGAGTTATTGCTTTCAAGTAGTAGTAACAAGCATTCAAGTTCAAGCTTTGGAATTTCAGAGTTTGAAGTTAATGATGAGCATCAAGAGTCAACTTCAGAACATAGTAGGCATTTGCAAATGCCCATGGCTCACTTGAAACACAACAACCACAAGTGTCAAAAAGTAAGTCTTTAGAAACAATTCCATGAATTTCTTAGCTAAAGAATGTCAAGTAGAAAAGATGCCATGAATTCCATGTTGTTGATCATTCAACATGGATTTCAAACCTTAAATTCCATAAACAAAAAACAACATTGTCATTGGATGTGATCAACAAGGTGACATTATCATAAAATCTCATGGATTATACACAATTTAATGAGCTATGTGTTATTGATTTTGCCACATGGAACTATCACCTTGTTCCAAAATCAACAATGTGTAGCTCATGTTGTTTAATTGGTCTATGGTGTATGTCACCTTTCTTATAAATGTGTCGTATATGTTTGTTTATGGAAACAATAATAGTTTGCAAATCTTTTGTACAAATCTTTGTCCTTTCGAAATGGTGAGTCATTTCCACCCTTGAAATTTTGTGTTAAACCTATTCCTCTTTGATTTGAAGCTTGCCATTGTTTTATTGTGAGATCATTTGACCATTTACTAATTACAAGTTCATCTTCATTCCAAGTTCAGTAGACTCATATATCTTTACTTTCTTTTATGAGTATTTGGTCAATTCCACTTTTTGGTTATTATTTGCAACTTTGGTTTATTTGTGGGAGTATCCATCTAGCTACCATTTGGTTTTGTAACAAACAAATAATGTTTGTAGCTCAATTGTTTCCTAAGTTCAAACTAGGTATACCATATTGGTCCTAATATAAAGGGATTTTTTCCATACTTTGCAAATATTGGTATTAGTACCTTCCAAAATTGTTAGACCAGTATAATATTGGTATTAGGTCCATGAATTGTCTTTTCATGAAACATGATCACGTCATTTTCATTATGTCTTGTATTGTTGAAGTTTTGATTTGCATTGTGTTGAAACTTGAAGGTCAATCAAATTATGATGTATGCTTGTTGTTGGCTTTGTTACTATATATAAAGTCCAACAACATATTAACCGTGCATGTGTTTTTTGAACACGATGAAATCATGTGTACAATACCTTTTGAGTACAGACTTGGTTACTAAGTGCAAATAATGTGTTATAATCTTTGAAACTTTTGGGTGTAAAACTCATGTAACTATTTGCTATCATTTTTCATATAAATGGTGAATTTATGAAATTTTTGTTGATTTTTTGTACTCACCTAATTGAACCAAACTAATTCTAAGTATATTGCATTCAGGATTTTGGGTGTGTATGAATTTTGTAAAAACTTAAACTGCTTTAAACCTTGGAAGGTGAAAACAAGAAGTTCCTTTGGACAGAAGCCAATGGTGAAACCTATAGGCATTGAATCCAAATTGGATGAGGTTGACAAGTTTTGGAACACAACCCTTTATGACTATGAAGAAGGCCCATATAATGATAAGGAATCATCAATTGGCGATGAAAGTGATCATAGGGATTGTGGGGCCCAATTCTTAAGCATTCAATGATTGACCTTCCAAAATTGGCTCCAAAAGTCTTGAGCAAACCATGTTACTTTAAACCCAAGGCTAAGTCTACTACAACTTTTAGTTTCTCAAATACGAATATTTAATCTACACCTAATTTGAGTGCCATGCCCAATAACTTCATGACATCGTAGGTACCTAGTTAGTTGCACCACTTTGAGTAATATGCCTAATAATGTAGCAAACATATCATCTAGCTTACAAGGCGATTTGATTGGATTTACAAACATGAACATTATGGGTCATGGACCCCTTTGGAACAAATGCAAGCTATGCAAGCTATGCAAGCATTGCAGACATTAACATTCCTAGGGGTAGGCAACCTTGGACAACTGGGAGCTAGCCCAAGCAATACACCAATTGGGTGGACTTTTATGGTTGAAGCAACTATACCCACAAATAATGTCCAAGCAAATAAAGAGCCAATGCATATATTTGATGATGTGGAGGGTGTTGAGGATGTGCTTATTGTTGGGTTGAATAAGAGAGAAATAACAACTATCCAACATAAGGCTCATAGGGCAATAGTTAACAAGGCATGCAAGATGGCCCTTGATAGAAAGGCCAAGGGGTTGAAGCCTTTATTTGTCACATGTGATTTAGTTTGGAATCCAACACCCCCCCCCCCCACCCCCACCCCACATAAATATTTGGATAAACATGTTGCATGGGTATTGTGGTGTTTTGGATCCTAACATACACAATATCAATGCCCAACCCCATGTTTTGATAAACTCGGTGAAAAACAAGTTGGAGGAGAATTGGGAATATGTTAAGTATGATTTGTCCTTCCATGAATTCAAGGCACAAGTGATTGGGTACTTGAAGAATAGACAACATTCCCTAAAACTTTTCATTGAGTCCAATTTAGTGAGGCATGGGGATTGTATTGAACACTAGAAGAAAAATTGGTTTTTGCAACTAGAGTATGTAACTAGAAATTAGCTGCATGCGACACATGTAACTAGATTTTGCCATAGTTGCATAAGACAAGTTGTGGTAGACATGTAGTTGCACATGACAATTTGTATTCAACATGTATATGCATTCTCATTATAAATGGTGACCTTTCTTTTTATGACACATGTCCATTTTTAAAAGAAAATTATTTAATGGCACGTATCATTTTCACCCTATTTCAATATTCAATATTAATTAGTAAATTTAAGTTATTTCATTTGTCCAATATAGTGTGAATAGGATTTTGACATGTGCATCAATATGTGACATGTGGCACCCAAACCCTAATTTAATCTTTTAAAAATTATTAGTAAATAAAATTAAATTTGGACCATTGAAAGTTGGGTGGGCAATATTTTGCCACATGGATCAAGGAGATGATGACATGTGGCAATTTGAACCTTATTTCATTATTCATTATTATTAATCAAGATGCAATTTAAAATCAATAAGGTTTTGACACATGTTTAATAAATAATGGGCAAGGCAAGGCCACATGGCAATTATGCAATTTGCTTGTGTAGGGCTAGGTTAGTTAGGTAGGTTAAATATAATCCAATTTTGTTTTTGGGTTTAGAATTTAGGGTTGAGCCTCCTTCATTGATTCATCCCAAGTTGCATTTGTGAACAAGACCAATGCACCTACTTATATATTGTGCACACTTCGAATGGAAGGCAAAAAATATGAGCTCAACAAATTAGTTGCAACCTACATGCAACTATTACATGGTACCTATGTCATACTAATCTAATTTACCTATTATATATATTAATTATATTATAAGTAATAAAAGTTAATAGGTAATGATAATATAATATTATGATAATAATAACAATTGGTTAGTAAAACAGAATATATTATAAATTTAATATAAATTTAATAGTTATAATTACTTATAGTATTTGGTAATCAATAATGTTATAATATTATTACATAACTTAAGTTAATAGTCAACTTAGATCAATATTTAACCTAAGCTAGGGTATTTATATGCCAATTAATGCAACATAATAGCCATAAATATATAATAACAACAACAATAATAATATATAATATTGACTATTAATATTAACTATAATCCTTATTAGTAATTAATAATATTACAATATTCTTACAAAGCTTAGGTTACTTTGTATAACCTATTAGCCACATGCATACTAATATTAATTAACAACATTATAATAAAGTTTAAAATAGTTATTAAAAAAGAATGATAATTATATATATATATATAATAACCTTAATAATATTATTAATAATTCATTCATTCATTAATATTATTTTAAATATTTTA
>Ga0209208_10005116_pt1 | contig 18355 bp, 19 predicted proteins | sample S1TSphfallax_3_FD_187694 | JGI IMG/M metagenome (GOLD analysis project Ga0209208, IMG submission 187694) | Host-associated microbial communities from peat moss isolated from Minnesota, USA - S1T2_Fd - Sphagnum fallax MG (SPAdes) (version 2) | ecosystem: Host-associated > Plants > Peat moss >... | reverse complement strand
TAATTAAAAAATTTCATGTCAATAGTTGATGACAATATAATGAATGATGTCATCATCTAAATCATCATCTACCATAATCATTTTTTTTGTTTTGGGATTTGAATGGGTAGTGTTTGTCTTGGATTTATTTTTTTCAATTATATTTTAAAACATGGATGGAATCATGTGAACCTTGAGTTTAGAACATAGAATTGGATGGAAAATCCAAAAACTCTTGGATGAAATGAAAATTTTGAATGAAGGCTGAATGGGAAATGGATGATGGATGAAAAGTTTGGATAAAGTCATGGATTCAATTTTTGTTGGAATAATGGATGAAACCTTTGTATGAATTTTTTTAATTGATTTATTTTATGGAATTCATGGATGGAAACATTCAATGAAATGGTTGGATGAATTTTCTAGACTATTTGTTTGGATGAATTTTCACATCATTACATGAAACCAAAAAAGATATTTGAACATGTTTGGGGTTATGAATGTGGCCACACAAATACAATAATCTCATCATCAATCTATTGTTTTGAATTCCAAATCAATCAAAGTTCATTTCTTCTTTCTTACACATTAACAAAAAAGAAATTTAGTTAATCACTTGGACAATGGAATTGAAATTTACAAAGCCTTTGCATAACAAATTCCAAACCCTAATTTTCACAAAACACAAATGCACAAAAACTTTTTCACACCTTGGGGTTTTTTTTTATAAACATTTTTTGAAATTAATTTTACATATTTATCACATAGTAATATCTCATATTATTATGAACCCATCTATGGAACATAGATGTGATATTGTTATGTAAATGTTGTTCATGTTAAATGGCTCATTGTAATTAGGTGGTTGGCAAAGGTCTTTGATTTAAATATTTTTCATTGCACTTTGAAATTTGTGAAACAAAAAGCTAAAACAATTTGTAGTTAGTATTTGTTGATTGTGAACATTTTGGAGTTATTTAATTTTGGTATATGGTGACAATAGCAAAAGTTCCTTGAAATAAGTATTATTGGTATGATATTTTTTTAAAGGCCTTTAAGTTTTGTGTTTTGTAAATTAACATGTTTCTTAATAAATTCATTAAATTTAACTTGAATATTGATGGGGGGATGCATTGTAACCTCTTTTTGAATCCATTCAACACTTTGAAGGATATGTTTTCAATATATAATGCTTCAATTGACAATTGCAAAACTAGGATATAACAATTCTATTATAATGACACCATTTCATTGTAGATTTTGAGGAAAGGTGTTTAATTAATAAGTTTTATTTGTGGACACCATTTGCCTAATTACATATTGGACTTTTTTTGTTTGTGTCTTGCAACAATAGTGTAACATTTTTGTTTTGTTGTTTTTAAATGGATATTTATCTTGTAAATGATTGATGGCATTTCATAATTCATTACAAGGAATTATGGAGGTTGTTGTTATCCATGGATCATCAAATAAATTGACATTTAAAGTAAAGAGGAAATGTGTTTTCAAAAATTTAAAGTTTAAATTTAAAATATTATTGCTTTAAAAGGTTTTTTTTGAAAAGTTGCATAATGAATGTTTTTGTTTTGTTTCATTTGCTCTATTAGGATAACATTATTTGGTCAAATGTTATTTTCCCAAAGGCTTTTTACCTATGAATTTTTTTGACATAATTTTGTGAAGGTAAAAAATATGGTTGAACGTTTGTTGAATGTAATGGCATGTCAATGATTTGTGAAAATTGTAAAAAATCTCTCAAAAACATTATGTTGATACTTTCAAATGATGAAATATTAGATTTTATTTTTTTTCACTTTTACATGCATCGTGGCAAGCAAAGTGCAACCTACCATTGATATTTCATGAATCATCAATAATAATGAATTAGATTTTAAACCATATGTTTATGATCAAATTGGGTTTGCTTATAGTGGTGTGTTTATCAATCAACAATCCCAATAAAGAATGGATCATTCTTACCTTTGTTAATAAGGTTACATTTACAATGTATGTTGTAACATCAAATTTTTATTAATTTTTTAATAATCACTACTTACAACATCTCATACATATTGTAACAATTTTAAAAATAAAAATAAAATTGATGACATTCTCAAATGAAATAGCTTGCAATTTTGAATTTTATTTTTAATTGATAATGATGAATATATTTTAGAATTTCTTTAAAAAAATTCAATGAAGGTTGTGTTTTTTTAATCTTTTCATTATCATTTGATTTCATGTCATTAAATGGTGAATAATATTTTAAATTTTTTGTAAAGCTTAAATTTTTTTAATACAACTGTATATTTTATAATTTGATTTACAAGAATCAAACAACTGAATTGATTAAAATGCACATGAAACAAAAAATAATGTATGATGTGTAATGGTGATTTGAATATTGAAGGAAACAAACCTTCATTAAAAAATAATTTAATTAATATACAATGTTTTATAAAAATTCAAGTTCATATGATAAGGCTATGAATATCATAATTATCTTTTATCATATTTACTCAACCCAAGAATTTGATTACTACTAATTTTAAAGTTAATCGATGTCATTTGAAAACAATGTTTCTTCAATATCTAATGTAGCATTGGATCAATCTTTTATATTTTAAAAATTCACCATGTTCCAATTAATCAATTTATTGTCCTTGTCAAATGTTTGAATTTTGTTAAAATTTCCTAGAATGTCATTTTTAATGGTGTTTTTTTTCCCCCCCTTGTTGATTCAACAAATGTTGATGTTGTTGTTTTTTTTTAGTAATTCATTTATGAAAATTACACCTTGATTGTCATGCCAAGTTAAATCAATGCATCATTCTCTTCAATATTAATTCCATTCTAATATTTTATTTTTATATTCGTTGATAAATATTGTGTCATGCAAAAGATCCATGGTTCTATACCTTTAACAAGGGAGGTATGTATTATACATTTCAAAGAACTAATTTGAATGTAGTGTTCAAATATATATATATATGTTTAAATGTTTTGCAAATGCTAAAATCTTACTTATTTAGGTGTTGAGGTTTTTTCTTATTATAAGAAAAGTTTAGACAAGTTTTTGTATATGGCAACATTATTATAAGTGTTTGTCCACAAACTAATTATTGTTAGTCTAACATATATACAAGTGTGTAGGTCACATGTATGTGGGACTATTGATGCAACCCCATAGAAGGTTTCAAGATGGCACACATTTTCTTCCCAATAAAATGGAAAAAGATGTGACAAAATTTCAACCATTCCACATACATTTTGATCAAATCAAATCAAATGCATCACTAGTTACATGAAAATATTTAGTTGACATAAAGAAAATTAATTCATAAAGGACTTACATTCAAATATGAAAAAAAGATATAATATATTTAGGAGATGACCTAGTTCATGTGATTTCATTTTTTGGATGAAGCTTACGAAATCAAAAAAATGAACTTAGTTTTGGTTGTGCAAATCATGATGTGTCCCACTTTTGCATTTTTTTTCGTTTGATGACAAAGGATTGTTGTTATTATTTTGAATACTATGTGTAGTTGAAGGACATGCACCCACCAAGATTCTCTTGTAATAACCATTAATGACATGTATATAGTTGCAACAATTGCTAGGGTCATTTTTTATCCACCATAAAAACATTGATATATAGTTGGAAATTATGAAGTTGGTTTCTAGTTGTAACTAGTGTTAGCTGAATTTGAGACTAAGGCTAAATTTGGGTACTTGATTCAATGGGTTCAATGGGGAAAGATTTGCCACAAGGTCGGGTTTTGCCACACCTTGATGGGTCTAGGTGTGGCAAAACCCAACCTTGGGCTTGACTAGAGAAAACTCATTGGATTTGGTAAAAGACTTGGCTTGATAGGTCTTACATTGCTTTTATTTGGGATCAAAATTTAAATGTACAACATTGGGGTGCCAAAAGAATAATGATTTTTCAATTCGCAATTTTTGTTATAAAATCAATGTCCTTGCCAATAAACTAACACATTAACTTGTAGATGTGTTGTGTATTTTATAATTTTGTTTAGGGTACATTTTTGTATCTTCCATTCTCCTCTATCCAATTGGAATTAATTTGGTGAAATGATGGCAAAAGGGTTTCTATGTTCACTTCACTATTTCTCTACCTAATAGCAATTTAGGTGTAGAAAGCTAATGCATTTGGAAATCATGTCACAATATTTTTGCATTTGTACAACTAGTTTTTTAAATAAGTTGATTCACATTTGTGAGTTTGGTGGGTGTTTCCAAATTTTTGGGAGGGAAAATTGGGAGGGGGGGGGGTGTGTGTGTGTCGGTGGGGGGAACTAGTGGAATACCATAATACCTTGGTAGCCTTGACACTAATTAAATTATTTTTAGAAATAGTTAAATATTAAAAAAAATCGAAAAACATAATTTTGTAAAAAAATAGTTTTTTTTTCGACATTGAATCTTCAAATTCAATTTATTTTTCGATAAACATGTGTTGAAGCTACCTTGTACTATGGTGATGGGAACTTCCCCAAAATAAGGGGGCTATTGTCTCAACTTTTTTTTATAAATGCCCCAAGTCTTTGAGTGGTTTAGTGAAAGATCATGAAAACATACCCTTACTCTTTAATGTCCAAATTAATTAAATAAAAATTCGAGCGTACAATTCAAAAAAATTGCAACTTCATTATCTAGAAAAAAAATTAGAACCTGGAATCAAACACTATAACCCGACCATGGAATTGTTTCACATAAAGGTCTAAAATCAGCCTCATTTTGAACTCCAAATTGACATGCATGATAAAGTCTAGAACCAACCCATGAGCTTGACAATCTAAAAAATTGGACCCAACCTTGGAATCAAAAAGTTTTAGTTTTTGAAAATATTAAGTTTTAGTCACTCAGTAGGGACCTCAAGATGAAAATGATGAAAGGCTCAAGTGGGTCATTAGGCCTAGCCATTGTGGGATATTATTCAGCTCAATTTCCCTCCTAGAAATTGAGAAGGATATTGTGCCTACTCCTCAAGGGTGGGAGGGAAATTATGCCTACATATAGGTGTAAAAACCCTCCCACTATTGAGGAGTATGCATAAGAACACTCCCATTCATACACCTTGTGATCTACATAGGTTTAGTTCATGATAAATTTTGCCTCGTGCTTTACAATAGGTAAAGCCCATGGGTGGTGGACATTCCCGAAATGTCAAGTTGGACTTGCTTATCACCTTGTCCTAGGCCCCTTATTTTGAGAATGCCCCCACCCTACGGCTTTACCCTCCACAAAATCTGCTTCTCAATTCATAGACCTTCTTATTAGCCTCCTTAATAGCTTTGAGCTTGGGCCTAAACATCTTTTATTCATTAAGGCTCCACTATTTCACAAGATGGGCTTCCAACGCAAGAAGCTCTAGATTTCACCGTCTTGAGATTAGAGAGACCTTTATATTGGTTTCAAGATTCCTTTGTGAAACTATAAAAACATCTTGCATGTTTGTTTACCTCTAATTTTTGCTATTAGGTTGTCTTTGTTGGACACTTGGGTGGGGTATGTATCAATGCACATCATTTTGAGTCATTGTGGGCCATGGTGGCCCCATGAAAAGCTTTGAGATTGACCTTACATTAGGCTCTTGCACTATAATAGGCTCTTTTGAGATAATTGGTAAAGCTTTTGGAGCAATAATCGCACCTATGGTTTTCTTGAGCTTGCACTTGAAGTACACAACTATGTAAAAACTCATCTTCTAAATCTTCCCACCATGCTCAACTTCCCACACATTTTGCCATTGGATCATTTTAGCTTGTGTAGAAACCATACGCTACAAATAATATGACAATATTATACTCTTTCTTACCAAAACAATTAAGTAAATCTTCTCCTTTCCAAACCTTTCTTCAAGATCCATTTAGTTCATACAACATGCAAAGAGAGGGAAAGATGAAGGACTTTAATATGGACAACTACAAATCATGCTTGTCTTCCTTTGATGTCCCCAACTAACATGTAGTCATGTTCACTTCTAATATTTCCCCTCACAATTTAATGTGGATATTTGAGAACAAAACATTGCATAGAAGCATATCCAAAGTATCATTGCACTTTGCCTAGCATCATGAACTTCAAATCCTTCATCATAACTATTGTTCCTCAATTTGCCACATTTGATGTGTGTGGAAGTCTAATGTATATAATGCGTCATAGGCCAAACAACTCTACAACACATGAACTACCAATTTTGTGATCTTGTGATGCACAAGCCTTCTTACATCTCACTAAGGATTAAAGGATGGATAGTGTACTTGTCACTCATGTTCAACATTGAATAATTCTCAAGACGGCAAGTGAAAGAAGGAAAACAATTTTACCTAACCTGACCAAATTTCTCAAGAAGAGGGCAAGTGAAACAAGGAAAACAATTTGACCTAACCCAACCAAATTTCTCAAGAAGAGGGCAAGTGAAAGAAGGAAAACAATTTGACCTAACCCAACCGAATTTCTCAAGAGTTGAACTTTGAACCTACTGAATATTAAAAGAAGAAAAAATTCTCAAGAGGGTGAGTCAGTTATTAGTGGCAGGTACCATAGAATGTAATTGCATGGTAAGGAGATGGTGAGAGAAAAAGAGGAAATAGATGATGCTTGTGAAGGATGTATAATGAAGAGCTGTGATGGTGTGATCAGTTATGATACTCACAAAGTAGGAGGGAAAGGAGATGGAAGATTTCAAGCACCAAAACATATTGAGTTTCAATCATGGTTGTAGTTGATCTCATTTAGAAATCCAAAATTTCTCAAGCCTATGATCTCTGTCTAAGATTGCAAAGGTGAACAGAATGAGGGCATGAAAAGGCACTAGATAGTCAGACTCCATTACACCCTAGAATCAGTTCGTCATGTTTTCCAGCATGTTTCAACCATGTGTCCTCCCCAACAAGAGCGTGTGCAACCTGCCATTCTTTGTTCATCAGCTCACACTTTCATTGACCACACAATTCCATCACAGACAAAAGAGCTTGAGTTTTTAGAGGGAAGTTCTTCACATTGATTGGATTACTACTTCTCTTCACAAAAAATGAAATAAAATCCCTCACAACATATGTACCGTAATTGAGACAAGGGAAAATAGTACAAAATTGGTTTTGTGCACATTGAACACTGAAAATTTACTGAGATAGTCAGTGGAATGAATCCCTTCCCTGGCGATTTACTGTAGATGCGTTTGCACCTTGGAAAGGCAGCAACAAAAATGGTTTCCAAACCCAAAAAGAGACAAAAAGAAAAAAAAGCTGCATAGAGAACAGTGATTTATGTGAGCATCACATTAATTTCCAGGAGTAACCATAAGATACGATCAAGACATGAAAGAGCTAAATCCCAATACAGAAAGTTACAAGAGTACTCCATAAAAGGAACTGCATCAGACTAATCCAAAAGTGACAGATTACTAACCTATGGAGAACCTCAGAGATCCAGAGACCTCATTTTTTTGACAACTGTACATGAAGGCGAAGGTAAGTTTTTTCTATGAAACCACATGTGCCCTCATGGGGTAGGGGGGGAGAGTGAGGACACATACAAAGTCAATGTTGTGTAACCTCCCACCCATGTCATGATCTCATGCTCTGCCTTGATTTGAGCTCCTTCAAGCCATGCCATGAAGTAACTGGTTTCAGATAGTGACTTAAAGGCAGCCAGCTTTGAATCTGAAAGAAAGAGTTTAGCATACTCTGCATCATCAGGTAAGTTGGGATTGTGTTTCCAGCACTCTCAGTTCAACTGGTTGTGATGCAAAGTTCTAGGGCACTAGAATCCACTGGTAAATCCTAGTACAGTGTCAATGCAGATGCCACTATAGGGAGCAAAATGTATAGTAGCCTTAGGATCAGGAATAGAAATGCCAATGTCAGATATGCATCTTCTTGCAACCAATTTTGTGGAGAGATGGCCCAGGGATAGGGGCAAACTTCCTTGACACCTTTCCCAACATTGAACACAAGCTTTGCAAAGCCACAATCAGCACGCTTTACCACCTGACCTCCAGATATAGATCTTAGACCTGAAATTTCAAAATAAACATTTAGAGAAATTTTGTATGATTATCCAACATCAATGCATGTAATCCAGGACTATCTAAACAAAAATCTTGTCAGCTCATGGAAATCACTATATCAGAACCACAAAAACCAAAATGGGCAATCTTAGACTGCTTACCTGTGTAGTTTTGATAGAAGTAAACAAAATCCTCAAGAGTCCTGGACCCATGGTACCGTACTCTTGACGTTCTATTGTGCACAAAGACAACAGGGAAACTGTGGACTCCATATTGAGACAACACACTGCCCACCAAGCATAAAGCACAAAAATTAGTTTCACATGCCAAAACATGAAAAGAAAAGCTACTATGAAAAAATTGCCATTTGGACAGCCTGACAATGCTAAGGAGCTTACGAACCAAAATGCAAAGGTCATTCATTGTTGCTGTGCTCTTTCACCCATTAACCTAGATGGAGTAACATTGAATACAAACCCAATAAGTCAAGAACACTCTACCTTGGCCGGACAGAGGACTCCTCCACAGCCACATGATGGATAGAGGGGAAGACTGAGGAAAGGACATCATAAACCGGCCGCAGTTCTCTTGAGAATGGGCACCAGGCTGCATAGTAGAGAACAGCAATGTAGGTTCCATTGTTGCCATGCACCAGATCCAAAGCCTTTTCCAATGAGGTTTCATTCAGCTGCAACATATAGTGGCCCCAATGAACATTTCCATCAGCAATTGAACGTTAACCTTCCTGCTGCAATCATCGTAAACTAAAACCCCACCTTCACTTCAAGCCTGTTCCCCACTTACAGCAGCATGGAATAGATGCTGATAAGAATCTATTGGATGTTCAGGTGCCTTATCCCACACATAAAGGTAAGCAAAAAAAAAGTTGAAACTGAGAGGTGGTGAATTATGCAGTGCTACTGTGACATGAGAAAATATACCAGGAAGGAAAGTTTATTGCCATTTTGAGTTTATCTCATAACTATATAACTCAAAATGAGTAATGAGTTTAGCTCACAAACACACGTTTCGCAGCAAAAGAGAAAGAAACATGGATTACATTTGCATTTGCTTGATTCCTGTGGAAACAAGCTCTTAAAACCAAAATATAGCAATCCTCCTTGCATTGCTTGAAGGATTTGTGCACTCAGGGAAGCTTTTCTATAGTAGGTAACACACAAACAACATATTTCAAGTGATCACAGAAGGGTACTTCTACAGTAGCTGACATGCCTGCATCTTGAGCTGGTGAATTCCATAATGAATTGAGAGCAGTAAAAAGACACAAAGGTTGCAAAAAAAAGAAAAGAAGCACTCTGTACTTTGGGGCCCAGAGACAGAGCAAAAAAAATCTCTCTACTACTCCTTGAAAAACAGACACCCATGGGCTTAGGAGAAAAATCCAGAGCAATGTCAGAACAAAGGCAAACAAGCCCATTCATAAGGTCTCTCAGCCGGAAGAACTCAATCAGACATAGTTCCAAGACATCAAGTGCATTAAGAACTATACACACTCAGCCTTCAATTGCGTCTACTCAATCAGCAAGGTATGACTTACTACAACTGCTCCAGTAATTGACAATTGACAATTGAAATCTCTTCCTCCTGCTCATATCTCCAAAATTGCAGAGAAATCTCCACAACAAAAAAATCAAGCAAAACCATGACAATCAGTGCTGCAGTCATAACCTTATGGGAGTCCTTTGTTCACAAAGTGTCAGACCATTGTCACCTTCTTCATCATGAAGAATAGCAACAACAAGCTAGCTTGCCATGAGGCCTACCCACAGATGACTTCATGAACTCCCGATGACAGCAACAGTAGCTGTAGATAAGTATACAATAACTGAAAGCCTCCCACACAGACACAGTGAAGATTCCATTCCAGGGTGCATGGACAAAACGCAAGCTTTTGAAGTCTTTGCATGTGTTCTTATCTTTTCCAGCTGCTATGGGATCTGCAAAGAAGACTTGATCCTGCTGTGCAAAGACCTGAATTATCATGTGTGTGTGTAAATGCCACAATTGCTGCCACAGTTCTCAGTCTTTGTTTCGGTCAAGAACACCACAGAAAAGAGAAGGATATAGCGGTGAAATTAGGGTTTGAGTTCCATAGAGGGTACACACAGGCCATCATGGCTTCTGCATCATGAGCAGGAAACTGCAATCTCCTTGAAGGAAAGATGCAAGCTCAGAGAACATACATAGTGAGTGTGCCATGATCTGCCAAGCTTATTATATTTTACCTCTGCAACTCGAGGAAGAAGAGAAAGTCCAGCAGCAGCAGATGAGAGGAAGATCTCGTGATGCAGAGCAGCTGGGCAGCTTTCGTTGATGGGTGTAAGAACTTCATCTAACAAAGTAGGAGGGCGAGAACAAACTGAAGCCGCTTGGTTCTCGCTTGCGGCGGCTATGGCGACGCAGAAGCTCAATACAAAGAGAATGGAGAGAAAGCCAGAAAGCTGTGAAACTGCAACCGCGACTGAATTGCAAGCTTTCTGCAAGCACAAAATGTGGAAGCACATCCTGAAAATTCCACAAACCCTCTGTGTGTGTGTGTTCTTCTCTCTGTGTCCCTCTCTCCGCTCTATGCTTCTACTCTTCAAGAACGATGATGTACCTCTCCCATGCAAGGAAACTCTAAGGAAACCCTAAACCTTGTGATGAGCAAAGCAAAGCAACGCAACATTGAACTTTCTTAGCCAGAAACTGTTCTTCCACAATGCAGAATAAGGATGGCAATGCGACTGGCATGTACCTGATCGAACTTTCGATCTTTGCTGCAATTCTTCGCCGACCACCCACAAATTTTATCCCTTAAAACATTGTTGCAGACACGCCCTGGATTCCATCTGATAGAAGAAGAGTAGTTCCAGTAGTCTTTTCTTTTTCTTCTGTCTTCCCAAACCGCCTGCTCGCCAAGTGCAGACAGTTTCTAGGGTCACCCATTTCTGTTGCACCCATCCGCTACAAAGGCTTCAGTCTTTCCTTCTACCATGGAAGGGAGCATGGAGAGCAGCAGAAGAGAGGATCTGACTGCTGTTGCTGCTGCGGCCATTGAACCTTCTCTTCAATCCTCGGGCCTACAAACAACATGCATGGCTGCTCCTTCTTTGGCAGTATCCACTGGCTTGGACACAACAGCACAATCTATCCCTGAAACAAACCCTAGCTTCAAGAAAGAGGGCTGTAGAGGAGCAGCGGTTGTTGTTAGAAGTGATGGAGATGGAGATGAAGGGTTGCCCAACAGCAAACGGGCGAAGATCAGCAGCCATCATGGATGGGTGCAGACGGTGCTGAGACAGACTGCAGAGATGGTAATGGTGTTGGCAGGGATGGGTGCTGTGAGAGGAGGTGGATGCTCCCCAACTCCCATTGAATGTCAGCTTGCTGTAGAAGCTTATGAGAAATTGGCAAGCTTGGTTGAGAATGTTGCACCTCAGCAGTTGGTTTCTTCTAAGGATGCTTACCACTCTCTTCTTCGGCATTTCAAGGTGGACCCATCACCACCTGTTGTTGTTGCTCCTCCTCTTCCTCCTCCTCCTCCTCCTCCTGAGCCAAAGATTGCAAAACCTGTTGTGCTTGTAAGATCTTCTGGCCCTCCTCCTAACCGGAAAGAAAGACAAAATCTGCTGTGTGAGATGTTGTGGAGCTTCTTCTTCGAATGGAAATGGAGTGATGGGTGTTGGATATGAAGGACCACACAATAATGTCGTCCTGCAGTTTTCCATAACTAGAAATCTGTGCACATTGACAGTACATTTTCCTGTGGTGGGTGTGTGCGCAGCAAACCCCACCAGTGAATGCAGCAGATACAAATGCATCAGGCATGTGGTTTTTCGTTTTTCACATCTCATGAGTTTTGTTCTGGGATGGTATATCTATGGTATGTTTCATTTAGGGATATATGCATTGTTGGGATGTTCTCTCTCTGTGTAATGAAAGAAGAAACCCTGAGCTGCACGCATGCATCTCTTCCCACAGAAGATGTCTTGTTACAGAATATGATGGAGGAGGAGGGCTCATTGTTGTTTTTGTGCTTGTACATGTGTTTAGGGGAAACTGTAGAAGGTGTGGTTCCTGTTACTGAACATGTTTCTTCTGTCTGTTTGTTCTGCAAATTGAAACTGGACTGCCTTTCCTTCAGCAGAAGTTGGAGCAACAGAGAGTACATCCCAGGATCCTGCATCAAAAGATGGTGATGATAAATGGGTCTCAGTTACAGCAGATGAACAAGGAAAGCCACCAAATGCACAATCTTGTAATTGGTCAAAGGAAGCAGCTACCCTGCCTTCTGCACAACAGCAGCATGACACACACCAGCAGCTGGCATTGGGAATACATCTTTTAACAAAGCAGCACTCTGCTCTCATTTCATCAGTTTCAATCTCCAATGTTTATCTGAGTCCTCCCATTGCATGCGGTGTCTGCAAACTGGTGGCACATAATACAAGCAGCGTCCTTGTGTGTGATGGTTGTGAGTCCGCATTTCACGTGGCTTGCTTGCAGCTCTATGATGACCCTATGGTGATTCCACGATGTGACTGGTATTGTCCCAAGTGTGTAGCTGCAAGTGGTGGCAGGCCCCAGACCCCCAAGTATGGGCCATTACGACATGGGCATGACTTGCAGGGTTCCACTCATGGCTCCTGGGGTTTGCAGGTACTCTTGCTTGTTCTTGCACCATTTACAAGTTTTGAATCAGAAGCTCATAGTCTTACCTGAACATTGGGAAAATGTCATGCAATGATCTGATGATTGTCAGACACATGGTCCAGAAAACCATCAGACCCACAAGACAGTGGTTCTGTATTGTCTGTGACTTGAGCTTTGCATATTATGGGACATGTTCTTAGTGCACAATTTCTTCATACTGAAAAGGATTATCTGATAGTGGTGCAACTTCTGCTCCTTGGACTGCATGTTTCAGGGAGCAAAATCCAGCGAGGGTTCAAAGGAGCAGGTGGGTGAGAAATCTTTGTTGCTATACAAGAAGGGAATTGGAGGAGAGGTAGCTCAGGGAACAAAGGAGTTTGTTAGGATGAATCTAAATTCAGCATTGGCTAGCACCAAAACCACTGAAGCTGGAGCAGCAGAAAGGAAATTGGTAGTCCTTGAGCAAAGGAATGGAGATTGTCCTGCACAATGCCAGATAACAGCAGCATCACCCACTCCTCCAGCAACCCAGATACACACTGAAACAGCAACAAAGGTGACAACAACCACATCTGAAGCAGCTCCCCAAGTAGCTGTGACCTTTCCAGCTGTAGAAGAGGAAACAGTGATGGGTGGAAAGTGTGTCACAAGGAAAAGCAGTTCAGTGGAGTGGGTTGGCTCTGTTGTGAATGTTAGCCAAGGCAATGTGTACTACACAGCTTGCTCTGTGGCAGGGGTGACCATGCGGCTGCAGGACTGTGCTTTGTTCCGTCCTGAGAGTCCCCATGATCCTCCTTACATTGCAAGGCTACAAGTAAGTTTGAGTCACAGAAACCTTTCACAAAGCCAATACTGAAACATTGTGAGAAGTTATGCAAACTCTCTGGTTCGGCATTCTTCCAAATTCTTGGTTTCATCTCTGCTGCTTGCTATTTGTAGTCCTTTGTGCAGACTTCAGACCTCAAAGTCAATTGTGCAAAGCTCACAGAAAAATCCAGGGACCTTGGCAACATTCTTTGCTTTGTACAAAATGCTAATATTTGGATGTTGTAGGCACTTTGGGAAGAGAAGAGCACAGGTGCAAAGTGGGTGAAAGTGAATTGGTGTTATTACCCATCAGATCTGCCTGTTGAGACAGGCCAGCCTGCATCAGCAGATGATAATGAGGTCTCTCTCAATTGTGCCCAATGACAAATCAGCTGGAATCTTGAGAATCAATGAAATGGAGGAGAACAGAGGATTTCATAGTTAAGCCATAATTAAGAAAGGGAATAATGGGTATGTCCAAAATCAGGTTGCTGCTGCTGTTTGCAATACACATTTCTCAGACTGTAAAAAATACAGTGTGAGGTCTGGATCACCACAAGGACATGATGGTTGTGGTGCAGGTGTATGAGTCAAACCACAGTGACAACAACCTAGTGGGCTCTATACATGGTCCATGCCAGGTGCTACCACCCATTCAGTACCAGCAGGAGATAGAGCGGCAGTCGAAAGAGACCAGTGAAGCTCTTCCACCTGTTTTCTTGTGTCGGTATGTAGTCAGCCCCCGTGAGCCATTGTCTTTTTTGGAAGTAAGACTGTTATCAAATCAGCATTCTTTGTGATGCCTGCAAAATAAGCATGAGAAGATAATCTTCTTCACACACTGTAAGTTCAGTTCTTTTAATTACTCTGCTGTGTACTTCTTGCTAGCAAAAGGATATGTTCTGATGTAGTGAGAAAGTTAATTCATCAGTTCACTGATATGCCATACTGGAGTGATGGCAGGTGGTTTTATGATGCACCAAGAGGTCTGTTTCATGCTTGTTCTGGATTTCCTTCTGATCAGCTTTTGAGACCAGCAGCAGAGACAACCCCTTAAAACTGTGTGCTCCTCCTCATACTTGCTACTGGTGAGGTTTAATGAGATTATGTTCAGCACAAGCTAAATGGTGCATATTATGACTGCCAAGAGACAATATCCATGCAATGCAGGCTTGGCAATTTTTTCTGCTAGAAGGGGCTTGGTCATTGTTGAGATGATGGATGTGTTCAAGGACAGAGAGATACTAGGACTTGGGTGGATATGTCATGCAGCATCCTCAATAGGAGGGCTTGACTGAGTGCTCCAACATGAGTTGAGACTCAGCTGCCTCCAGAGAGAGATCATCAGTATTCCGTTTGGGTGCCCAATCATTTCATGCAGTCAACAAGGAAACACCAGCAACAGTAGGAAACACTTCACAGTCCTTCCATGTCATGCCTATGGATCGTGATGCAATTGCAGCTGTTAGAGGAGGGAAGGTGCATTTGCAACCTGATGAATGAGAACTGAGGGAAAGAGCTAGCAACCACCGCAGATGCTGTACAATGGGTAGAGGTTAAAACAATCTTGCGTTGATAGTAGTGGCACACAGCTATAGAGGAGGCTTCCCAGATTGAAAAGCACACATTACAGGAGGGTTTTTCCAGTGAGCTGATTCACGTGAGCAAGAAGGAGTATGTACGAAGTACTTCCAATTCAGGGAAGTCCCTAAAAATTGCAAAATTTGGGTGGATGAATTCATCAGCCCTTCAGTAAAATTCACTTTCCAAGAATTGTGTTTGGGAATTTTTTTTTCTTGTTCAGTTGCCACTTCCCGGTGGCAATAGATTATCATACCTTTGGGCTATTTAATTTTCATGCACAATTAGGTACATTTGGAGAGTCTGTGGCACTAGAAGTGCCAATTGGTCTCTTCTTTGAGTTTTGTTAACTCTGAATGCGGCCAATTGAAAGACTAAAGACTTGCTCCAATTTATTTAGTGTAACTGGCTATAAAAAAACCCAACCCAATTTGGCTATAAACCAGAAATAAAGTATAAATCTTTAATCATCTTTCTTTATTTTTGGCTACACAATGAAAACCAAGTACATGAATCTATCAATTTTTACTTCTTTTTCCCCTCATTTCTAGTGACTGCAAACCTCCAACATCACTTCTTTTTCGAATTTTTATTTTTGATTTTGCTAGTGAATGATTTATTGGACAAGGGGTTGGCTAGTAGTTTGTGAAATCAAAAATCCTCTCCTTGACATAAGGGGCTAGACTGAACCAATAGCTTACAAGTGCACTATGATGGATGGAAAGTGGATAGGAAACATTTTTCCCTTGGGTTCTAGCTCCAAGGTTAGCCAAGGTGTTGAGTTCAGTTTCTATTTGTATTACCTACCTAAAAGCATCTCCATCATTGGTAGTAAAAAGCCTTGCCAATTGTAACTAGTTGTGTAGCTTGGTGATGAAGACATTTTTGCAATGCCATGTAGAAGTTTGGACTTTGAAAAGCTTGTAGGCCTTGTCTTTTGCTTGAAATTTCTTTGCATGATATCAAGAGCAAGCACATGCTTGTCAAATGAAGCCGTTTTTGCAACTCCACATGGAAGTTTGGACTTTAAAAAGCTTGTAGGCCTTGTTTTCTACTCTAATTTTCTTTACATGAATACCAAGAGCAAGTACATGCTTGTGAAGTGAAGTTATTTTGCAACCCCATGTAAAAGAAGTTTGGACTTTGAAAAGCTTGTAGGCCTTGTCTTCTTGCTTGAAATTTCTCTACATGATACCAAGAACAAGCATATGCTTGTCAAGTGAAGTTGTTTTTGCAACCTCATGTAAAAGTTTGGATTTAAAAAAAACTTGTAGGCCTTGCCTTCTTGCTTGAAATTTCTCCGCATGATACCACGAGCAAGCACATGCTTGTCAAGTGAAGTCATTTTTGCAACCTCATGTAGAAGTTTGAATTTTTAAAAACTTGTAGGCCTTGCCTTCTTGCTAGAAAATTCTTGGCATGATACCAAGAGCAAGCACATGTTTGTCGAATGATTTTGTTGAAATCAAGTGCCTAAGTGGAGTTCTGTGATAGGGAATTATGGTGTCACCAATTGCAAACATGGATTTGATGCCAATCTGAGGAAAGAAAAGGTAGAACTTTGTTATTGATGCTACAACTTTGATAAAAAAAAATACAAATTTCAAAAACCAAACCATAATGGCTTTTATTCATAGTTTTTGACACATAGCTAGCATTTGACAAAACCTATGAATACTTCAAACATTACAAGTCAAAAGAATTGCAAATACTTCAAGCAAAGATGAATGTCAACCGTATGCTTATAGCATCACCAACTAGTCCAAACTCCATCACTCCATAGTCCAATTTTGTAAAAAGAACAAGTGAACATCACCATTTTACTTCTAATGAAATGCCTAAAAAATGACCTATTTGATTATTTATACCTACCTTCTAATTACCTCACCATTATATTTACTTTCATAAGTAATGTACAAATTTGATGTGAAATTTGAACATATGAAACAAAAAAAATGACAAAAACTATTACTTTTTGAAAGTGTGATGCATTAGTTAAGGACTTGGTTTATCATTGGCAAGATTAAAGGTTTAATTCTTAATATTCATAACCTAGGTAAATGATTGCAGGGATAAGGTAGGTAAGTTAAAGTAAGTAAGTAAGTTAGGTAGGTTAAATTAGGTTAGGTTCAAGTAGTCTAAAGGTAGATTAAGTAAGGTTTAAGGAAAATTAGGTAAAGTAGGTTAGGCTACCATTTACCTATGTGTTTTTTTACAACCTACTACCTACTGATCACAAAAATGTTTTGGATAATAATTTTAAATTCAAATATTGGTAGTATTTTGACTAATCAAATGGTTCATTATCTACTAGTCAAAACTATTAATCAAATGGTCTATTATTTTGTTAATAAAAAATACCACTTTAGTCATAATGGACATGCTGAAATCAACTTGTCCAAAATGATGGCATGGTTTTTTTGACACCTATCCAAATGGGGTATTCTTTTACTATATTATTCAATAAAAAAAACCATGATTTTTTGATATTGAATTGACATTTAAAACCAACCATAATTGGTTATTTGAGGTATCAATACATGATGATTTTACTTGTACAAAATTATTTAGTAACAACATGGCCATGTTCTTTTCAAGTTGACAATGCTTAACACAAGCATTAGCAAAATGGTCATAAATCATAATGCAAATTGTTGTTGTGCATTTCTATAGTTGTGACAAGCCCATATAGTTGTAAACATCACACTGCTACACAAAAAATGAATTGTGTGTTGTCATTGATTCCATTTTGTGTATAAAAATCTATGTCACATGTGATATTGTCATCTAAATAACTTATCATCACACACATGTGATTATTACACAAAATAATTGTGATGTATTTTCTCCTTTCCCATGATTTTACCCCCGATATTACAAAAAAAAATTACTTGATTGGAAGGTGGTTGTAAGGTAGGGTGGTTCATTTTTTGCATCATAATGTAATGTTTTGTAAAATGTCATGGATTTATGTGTTATGAACATGCCATAAAATGAAAAAATGGTCAAATTTGTGATTATATTTAAATTAAAAATTTTAATAATAAAATTTATATTAAAATTTATAACATATATGCACCAAATATATAATAAAAGAGTTGAAATTGAAAAATGTGGTTTGATTTTTTATTTAGATGCCTCTCTATACATCCATTTTTGTGTATGTTTTTTATTTGGGACATATTATAGGGATTCAATATACGATGTATTACTAGGAACATAGATGCAAAAAGTTTGCTATAAAAACTTAAATAAAAGAAAAGTTTTTTGAAGGGTTTGAAATGGGCCATG
>Ga0209208_10005115_pt1 | contig 18355 bp, 12 predicted proteins | sample S1TSphfallax_3_FD_187694 | JGI IMG/M metagenome (GOLD analysis project Ga0209208, IMG submission 187694) | Host-associated microbial communities from peat moss isolated from Minnesota, USA - S1T2_Fd - Sphagnum fallax MG (SPAdes) (version 2) | ecosystem: Host-associated > Plants > Peat moss >... | reverse complement strand
TATGTGCTTTGTTTGTACATTTGTTGTATAATGTTTGTGTTCTATTTTGATATTAATAAGAATGTTTGTGTCTATTATCAAGTGTAAGATTTATAATACACATTTTGGGCACTTGCATATGAAACTTCCATTGCATTTTACACTCACACATAGTTTTTGCACTATAATCAAAGGAGGGAAAAGTGAATGACTTTTCATTTATTTTCATACACTATAAGGAATTTGTAAATAAACAATTGGATTTACAATTATTTTTTAATCATAATTATCACACTCGACTTGCTACAAGGCCTAGTTGCTTTGAACAAGTTGTATAAAATTTTAGTTGCAAAAGACAATACATAGCACCAAGCTGTAATGATAATCGCATGATGATAAGATGTGACTTACATGAACTTTACATCCATCCAAATTACTTTACATGGCATTGTCATTTTGCAACCGATTTTATGACTAAGTAATGTAGTTGCATTAAATTTATTTAATTTTTAAAATATTTAATACTTAGATTTTTTAATATTTTTTAATATTGATATATACTTGTATTATTGTTAATTTCATTAAGTTTATTTTGAATTTATATGAACAACCATATGATATGGTTATTCAAGTATTATTATTAGCATAAATGGCCTTGATATTATGATTACACTAAATAGTATATATTTTGAGTATTTTAAACTTTTATGAAAGATATTTGCTAAGTATATTGTGCCCATATTACAAGTTTATCCAAACCATCTTATTATATTTCTTTAAATGACTTTAAATGATATTAACTATTATTATTATTATTATTATTATTATTATTATTTCAAATGACTAATGTACTTATTAAAAATTAATTTTTATTTATTAAAAAATGAAAACTGAAAAATGAATTATAATAAATCATAATAGCAAGTGACATAACAATATGTAAATAATAATAATAATAAAAATAATAATAATAGCTAACCTAGGCTAGCTACAAATTACATTATTATTATAATTATAAATAATCAAGTATGAAGTATTATTAGATTAATATAATAATTACTATGAAATATTAATATATAGTTTTAAGTTTTAAGTTTTTATATTTCAAATTTATAATTGATATTTATTATTTAATAATTATTCAACGATTATAATCAATTACTAATATATATATTTTATTTCAGTTTTATTATTTGATTATTTTATAATAAGTATTGTATTAGTTAAAATGGAAATCTAATAAATTATTATACAAATGCAGAAATGATATTTGAAGGAAACATATACTTATTAACAATATATAATATTTATTGTAATAGTTCATAAATAACTTTAATGAGTGAAGTAATAATATGAATAATAATAATAAATAGTTAGCCTTGGCTACCAACTAGCCATAATAATAATTGAATTAATGTTATTGTTACTATTCAATATTTACATTTATATTTATTATATATATGAAAATAATAATGGGGATAATTATAATAAAATAGTTAACCTAGGCTTGGTTTTAATTATATTATTAGATATAAAGAAACTAGGACTCAATATTTATAATTAATAGTTAATAATTACTAAATACTGAATAGTTTAGTTGTTATATTAATTAATTTGGTTATGAAATAATCATTTATTAGTGATTAATAGTTAGCTCATTATTTCAATATTAGCCAATTATTAGTTAATTAAATTCGTTGATACATTATTATTATTATTATTATTATTATTTATTACTTTTTATTTAGCTAATTAATTAATTAATATTTAATAATAAATAATAATATAATTAATTCAAAATCATGAAATATTGATGATTATTACTATAAATAGTTAGTTAGTTGGATACTTTGTAAAGTGAATTAATTAGTTTCTAGTTTAATTGTTCATTAATTATTTAGAAATTTTATTAACTTGTTTTTCTATATTATATTCATTAAATAATTAGTAATTTTATTAGTTAATTAATTAGCTATTTAGTTGTTGCTTACTTACTTAATTATATAGTTTTCAAGATGAGAATGAAAGCCAAAACATGTGGTATAAAGTTTTTTAATTGCAAATAGTTTGCAACTAAAAATGTTTAATCGCAAACAACTTGCAACCAAAATCTTTTATCCCATATGTTTTGGCTTTCATTCTCATCTTGAAAAATATATAAACAAAGCGTTTTGTTTTACATTTTCATATTTAAAAGATGGGCATATGGGATGAGTCAATAAAAATGACTTAATTCAAAATAAAATATAAATATTCATGTACATACACCTGATTACTTACTTCCCTAACTTACCTACCTACTTTTCTACCTACCTATTTACCTAAACATGTATTTTGCCTAGGTAGGTAAATAGGTTCTATCTAGATAGGTGTTTATCCTAAATGGGTAGGTAGGTATATAGGTAGGTAAGTACCTAGTTCAACCTACATACCTAAATATTGATTTAATTTTAATTTGGACATTTTCAATTAATATGCCACATGGCAAATTTCTATTGCACCGTGTGTCACAATCTTAAGCATCCAAACATAAAAATTAAAAGTCTTAATATCTCTAAATAATTTTAAATAATTTTAAATATTAAGAATTGGGACACGTGGCAACACATAACTTGTTCCCATTGTTCATCAAAAAATTTGCATTTTAATTGCAAACAACAATATGTATATGACCAATCAAAGGATAAAGGTGTATTTCATTGACTTTTTCTTTCATTCAAAATTCGTTGTCGTTTGCAACTAGTGTCAATGTGACTTTTCCAATGCAACTATTAAGATTAGTTGCAAATGTCACTTGCAATTAAAAATTAGTCACATGGACCAATTACAAAACCGCCATTTTCTAGTAGTGATGGGAACAAAAATAAGCACAAGGCTCTTTTAGCATTCCTAATATGTTAAGGCATGCAAGATTTCAATGGTGTTGATTCTCAAACTTTTTTTTTTCTTTCAAACTTATTGGAATTTCATAGGAATGTTTCTGTATCATGAGACTTGTAAGAAGGCCATCATAGAATGCATTATTCCTTAATGGAATTTTTGTGGTTAAGGATGTAAACATTAGAACAATTAAACAATTTTAGGAGTTATTAACCAAGCTAAAAAGGGCCAAGCAATTTGTGTGGTTTTCATGTTCATTATTTGAACTAAAGGGAAATGGGAGACGATTCATTGGAATAAATGGAACCCAAGGCATTCCACATTAATTTAGAATTAATGTGGCATATGTCATTGGCCCAAGTGTGAACACATTGAAGGTTCAACTGATTTTTCTTTCCAAAGCCATTTTTACAAGGGCCAAAAACTACCTTGCTTCATAAATAGATGTCTTGGGGTTGTTTTTCTTTAAAATGAACCCTCTCCCACTCCCCTTAGTTCAAAAAATGGGCATGCAAACCACACATATTACCCACCTCATTTCAACCCAACTAATAACCTTTAAAATTGTTCAAATGTTCCAACTTTTGTATTCTTGATCAAGAAATTTCCATTCTTTTTCATGAGTAAAATATTTTCCATGGTCCCTTTTTTTATAAGTTTCATTATATGAAAACATTTTCCCAAGCTTCAAAACACTACCCTAACTTTTTTTTCTAATGCTACGGAAATCTTTGCATGCCCTAACATATCAAATGTGCTAGGAGCATCTTGTGCATGTTTTCACTCTTGTATTGATTACACAGTTCCTCCCCCAACTCAAGGAATGAGCTTATCCTTTGATTTTTTCTTGTGTTTCAAACAATCATCTATTGGAATGTTTTTTCAAGTTTTTCCAAAGTTTTGCACATCATTATTCACATGATTTAAAGCTATTTTTAAAGTCTAAAGGGTAGTGGGTGGCAATAAAATTCAAATTATGATATGGCAAAAGGCATGACCTATTAAAAGAAGGCCATATATTGTGTAATTTTGCATGTGCGTGGGCAAAGAAAGTAAAAACCATATTTGAATTTCAATGTGCTTGTGTATTGGTCACATTCAAGGTATTGACTTGTTTACCATTGTTTCTTGAAGTCTTACTAACTTTATGGGTTTGGTGATACTAATGCACACACACATATTAAACCATCGCCCTTATATCAAATTGAGATTGGTGCTAACAAGTGGAGTATTAACCTTTAATTTCACAATTGGCCATTTTTGGCTCTTCCAAAGTTCATCACTATTTATATTTTTTGAAACTTGTAACCCTTGAACTCTTCTAACATGTACTATGCTTTAGAATTGGATGTATTGGACAACCCTTTTTTCCATTATTTTTTTGAATCTTTAATGGCCCACATGGATTCTTGAAAAGTGGAACAATCAAGCATTTCGCATGACAAGAGCTCACCCTTCAAATCATTAGTCCTTACCCTAGGACCCCATCATTTGCTTAAGTAAGAGAATGTTTGAGGACATGGTCACCTTTCATATGAAAATGTAACTTTATCCAATTTTTATTTAATGTATTTCAATTTTTTAATGTCCTAAGTCCACACAAGGTTTTGTGCAAAAACTTATCTTCTACTTCATTTAAGGTTGAAGCACCTAAAACCATTGAAATAAATTCTTTGGAAGAAATACCTCTTAGTTCTACCTTACACTATATTTTGGCAAAATGCAAGAGAATTCAAAAGTTGTTGCAAGTGGAATGGTATCTTTTGGAATTTTTAGAATTAATTAGCCACACTACATGTTCCATTTTTGGATGTCACAAGGTAAAATTTATTGTATCTTTTAGCTATTACAATTAATGCTTCCTACTTCTAATTGGTAAGGAAATAAGTATAAAGGGATTCGTATTTATGATCTAGATTTTTATATGAAAATACTATCCAAAAAAAAAAACCATATGATCATTCTTGAGTTTTTGGGGGACCTTTAAACTCAATTTTCAAATTGTGTTAATGCCCATACAACTTTATAAATGTACTCATAATGTAAGTGTTACTACTTTACACCTTAACCATGTAGTTATTCCTCTCCAACCACCTCCCCTATTTTAATTATTTCCATTACTCTTTGCACATTGTTAATGTATGATCAACCATAGCATGATTACCCTCCCATCAAACATTAACTAATGCAACGTACACTTTGAATTACAAAACTTATTTTATTTGGATTTTTTTTCAACGGTATGGGGAGTACTTGGTTTGATGACCATGATGCTACAACACTTCTTTTCTTTAAGATTGGAGCGTGGATGATGAAGATGGTTCAACTCTATCCCAACTTGATGTCACTTAGAGGAATGAAAAACTAAGGTACCCTTTACCTTCTCCCTGAGGCACGTGGCACATTTTGGCACCAAGGAACTTATCAAATTGCACCTAATCTGGTTATACCTTGATGGAAGCAGCTGCCTTTTTCATATCCTCCAGGGCATCAACACAATATTGACTAAGTTTCTCAGGGTCAGGAATGAGATGTTTAGTACTCATAACCACCAAGCCTGCCTTTCCAGCATAGCTCACCAAGTAAAAGCATAGTGACTGCACCCACACAAAGAAAAAGGGTTGATTAGCTATGTGTACACAGTATGGAGAAGCATATTATCTCCAAAGATCAAGTGAGTAATCCCCATAATAGAATCACATCATGTGATTATATAACCCGTGTTGGGTGGTTCTTTCATTTTGTTGTAACCTCCAGTTCAAGGATTTTGGAAACTTTCAGAATTAAAAAAAAACGTCTAGTTCCAACCTTAGGTTTCGGATATTTGAAAATTTTCAACAAACCTGCTGGTTTTAATAAAGAACTGGCAAAGAACTGGCAATTTCAGGGTACGTTCTGTGATGGGCTCTTTGGGTCTTTGAGAACCATGGTTATGAGTCAAAACTGGCTCTTTGACTTTCTGAGAACCACTGGTCAAAGGGTCAATATACCCGACACTTACCCACTGGTTCTTTCTTTTGAAAAAGAGAGAACCAAACCACACTGGATATGACATTGAAGTTGCAATTTTGAGAGTTTCCATGCATCTGAGGCCATTTCTGAGATTTCTTTTCAAGTCTGAGATTATGTCATGACTTTTTTGCTGTTGTTAAGTATTGGAAAAATGCAAGATTGTGAAGAGGAAATGCATACCTGTGGGTGTCCAGAGACCACAGGAAATATGTGAACAATTGGGTTATTATCCAGCATGACAGGCTCGATAGGACCAGGAATATTTGACACTGTCAATGTTGTCTGCAGTATTGCACGCCGTGTGAGCATTGTTGGCAGCTGCAAAAACCAAACAATCTCACAGCTATTATGAACACGTTACTGTAAATCATGAAAAAAGCTAGTTTTTAGGAAATCATCAAACCACCCGAACCCTTAATTTTCACCATCCACAAGCAAAAGGCTGAACATGCTACCTTCACAAAAAAAACCCAGCATTTCAACACAGAGAACAGATGAACACACATAGGATCTATGATAGAAGAGGTGTAATAAGAGAAAATGAAACATACAGATGGGCCTGCAAGCCAGGAGAGAAGTGTCGCGCTCCAGAATGTGAAAATTCCTTCAAGGGATGCCTTTTTACTGTCACTCACTTTCTTGGCCGCACGGACCTGGTCAAGAGGGTCACTATAATGCTTGAGAGAAATTGGGAAAACCAAGTACCCCATGTGGTTTCCCCAGCGCACCTGTGATCCTCCTGCCATCATTGCCTCTAGCTCCTGTACAACCACAGGACCATAGCTTGTGTACATCATACACACATATATATACCCTTCAAAAAATGGGTCTATAATCTTTAGGTTTACAAAAAAGGAAACAAAATTCATTTCAAGGCAAATGCCTCATGAGAAGTCTTGTGTGTCAGGAACTTTTGCCAAAACCTAATAAGAAAGAAAGGCCTCAAAATCAGTCAGGTACCAGATGATACCTGTAGGCCCGGTGATGCTCTAGTGTTTACCAAAGCTGCTGCACGTATTCGAAGGGCTTCTACTTTTTTTGAAGTGTCTCTTGTTTGAGAAACCACTCCATTTCCTGTTGTTCCATCAATGGTCATTTCTTCAATCTTCTTCCTTGCATTCACTTGAGATTCCTGCTCTTGGCCCTCCTCAACTGCCCCCGAATATAACCATTTCAAGTGTTAAGATTTCTTAAGGCTTTAACAACTTAAGGGATCAAGTGTAACTGAGTGCATACTGGCACAAACAAGAAAAACTAATATCATCTTTCGACTTTCCATTTTCCCCATTTTGGCACTTCAACTTCTCAATGAAGACATTGTCAAATGAAGTCGAAAACAAGTACTATTATGGTGTCTGGACCAAGCAACAGAGGCAACTCACTTTACCATTGTCTCAAGAAAAATAATTCACATGACTGTATACACGTGGTGGATACACACACGAACATAAATTCCTCATGTTCCAAAACTATTGTCACCTGTAACAAGACAAGTCAAATGATACTCATACAAATTGAGAAAACAGATAACATGACCCAATTTAGGTCAATTCTAACACACACACATAATTACCACAACAGTAGAAAGAGATGGAAATGGATTGCAAGAACTGAGATGCAAAATTGGTTCACAAAACCATACAAGTATTATGGTTGGCAGGGAGAGTAGAAGCTTCATTGTAACGGCCTTGCAAATAGCGACGGAGAGATGCACCTATCATACCCAATAACACATCATTGATTGTCTGCCACCCACCACCACCACCCAAGTTCCAATTCCCCCAATCATTGACAGCTCTTGCAAAACAATACTTTTGCAAACAATACCACAGACAAAGATGCTTGCTTGATTTCTCTGATCAACTCTTCTCCATGGATACAACAACAAATGTGTGAGAGACAGTAAAGAACTTACCCCACCAACAGTGTTCTTCACAAACTTCATGTCTTCCATGTTGAGCTCAGTAAGTACAAGAAGCTTGGGTTGTTGCTCAACTCCTGCAGAGCCTTTGATCACAGTGTCACTGTCTTTTAACCACAACACCGTTGCCAAGAAATAGAAAATGCCCCAAACTGTATTCACCAAAAGAACAAGCATCTTCCAAAAAGATTGCAGAAAAGATTGGCTAGCAGCCACTGCACTTGATTGTCCCATCGAGACTGGAATCGAAGGCAGCTTCTCAGGATTATCTGTCTGCCGTGTACATGCCAGCATGAGAGACATGAGAGAAGTTCCATCTCCTAAAGAATGATGCATCCGCAAAATCGCATGTGCAGCAGCATTCCCTGATGTTCCATTCAGTACATGACATTCCCATAGTGGTCGTGATGTGGGCAATGGTGGTGCAATTGAAAGATCACAGACATACTTCTCAACAAACCCCGGGGTTGCAATTTCCGCTTCTGAGATGCTTGATGGCTCAAAGACATGAGCATCCATGTCCACTTCTGTTTCTACCCAGATCTCAACTCCCTTTCTGTTCTTCTTCTGCATTCTCAAAAGAAGGTTAGTAGAAGAATTCTGTGCGTGTGTGGAATACTAGAGAAATCAGCTACCAGCTAAACCTAAACCCTAAAGCCTATACTCGACAACAAATGATGATAAGAAAACAAAACAAGACTCACCACAATGCTGGTAAATCGCTTGTGTTTCACCAATGTGTTCTTGACAGCTTGCTTGAAGGATTCCAAGTTGATGGTCTTCTGAAATCCCATGGTGCACAAGATGGTGCAGCACAAATCAGGTTGAAGAAACATTCTTCCAGCTGGTGTGACAGGCTCCTCCTCTGTTGATTCTGGTTCCCCCTCTCCTAGAGCCCCTGCTCCCTCTGCCGCCCTAGATTTTGAGCCACCACTCTTGTTTATTTGAAGATGTCGCAGCTTCAATTCCGACACACCCTCCTTTGATGCCATGGTTTCTGACAGTCGCTGAGAATCCCAAGTTCCTTCAAAGGGTTTCAACCCTAAACCCTAAACGTGTATTTATGTATGCCTTACTCTCACTCAGAATTGTTGCTTGCCTCACTCTGCAATTCAAAAGCCACAGAGAGAACACACACACACACGAAGTAATCGTCAGTCAGTCCCCTAGAAGAGACGATTCACCTCCAGTAGAGAGCATGAACAAAATGAGCTGGTTCTCTCTCCAAACCACCAACTTTCTCTAGGTAGTTTGCCTCACACACAGACCAGAATTCCAGATATTTGCAAAATAGAAAAGCATGAACACCCATCTCTCTCTATCTCTGTCTCTTTCCGACTTCTTTTCTCCCTTCCAACAGCCATCCTTTGCAAATTTCTCTTTATTTGTTTGTTTGTTTTTGCGATCCTCTTGTCTGAGGGCAAGTGATCTCACAGATCGAAGGCTGTGTTACAAATGGTACAAGAATCACTACGAGACGCTAGTCATAATCTACACACACTCTAGACTGCTTTTCAAATCTAGTCATACAAATGAATGCGGGAGGGAGCTTCCTAAGTCAGGGCTCTCTCTCTCTCTCTATGCGTAGAATTTTCGCTACCCACAACAACAACAACACTCCCCCGTTTCTCTCAAAAACACTTTGGGGAAGCACCCATCCACCCACCTTCCAAAAACAAAGCAGCAACCTATCCGGAATGAAGAACGAATTCACTAAATCCCCAAACAAATCAAGCATCTCCCTTGTTCTTGTTCTCCTTGTCCTTCTTCCTCTTCTGCTTATTGCTGTCGTTCTTCTTCTTCTTCTTCTTCTTCTTCTTCCCAAGGAGCAACCGATTGATGGATTCTGTACAATGATCAAATAACAGACAATAAAAAATTCAACAAACTTTTCCCATACACCTTCATCATCATCGTCGTCGTCATCATCATCATCATCATCACAGCTTGCAATCCACCCCTACTACTGCTCATAGATTGTTGACTCACAAATGTTTTTTAGCCAAAAAACAAAAAAAAAGACCCAAAAAAAAAAAAACAAACAAACAAACAAAATAGCGAACAGAATTCGCCAGGATGTGATTCAATTTCAAGACTACGAGCCAACTAAAATCACGACCGTAAGTGGCACAGCTAGAATTCCACCGCAAGTGCAGACACAGAAGCAGAAGAAGAGACTGGAAATCCAAGTCTCCGATTGCAAAATTTGAACTCCAGTTTTGCTTCTTAACGTTAGCTTTGGGGGTTCGTTTTTTGTCGCTCTTCAAACCAAACTTCACCTTCAAAGCATCTCTCATCCACACGCCAAAGAAAGACAATAATACATAAAGTAGTAATACTATCTTCAGTTTTCGTCGTCTCACTTTCCTCCTTTTCAACTATCTTTCAAATACAGCAAAGTGAGTACCAGTTTACTCATCCTTCCTTTTTCAACTATCTTTAAACTACAGCAAAGTGAGGACCAGCCCTTAAAAGAGCATCTCCAACGGTGCTCAGTATGTAACTCTGGATAGTAAAATTAAATGTCGAAGTTTAGCTCTGTTTTTTCTTTTTTAGCAACCCCTCTAATAAAATTGAAACTGCATATACATGGGGGACTACTAATAGCAAACCACCTGGACCAATCATTATGATCGACCAATCAAAAATACTGAGCCGCAGTCACGTGCAATTTATTACACTCTTTCTGGGAGGTGCACAACTGCGTTGCGCCTTTTACCAGCTACGGCAAGCTGCACGAATTTGGTGGAGAAATACCAATTTCCTGACCTAAACCGGCACATTTTTTGACATTTTTTGCATTAAATTTTTTACTGTCTGGAGTCAGATACTGAGCACCGTCGGATATTCTCTAGACACACGAGATAAAAGCCTTCCAAAACATAATCATTTTTCTAATCACATTAACTAGGTTAGGCTTTCCTATGGGTTACCTTCTTGCTTAGGGGCTACCTACCTATCTAGGAATTATCTACTTACTCATTTGAAAGGCTTACTTAAATTAAGGGATACTTAATTATACTTTAGGTGAAAGGTTACTTATGTATAAGGATTACCAAAATCTTAGTCCAAAATAATAATTCAAACTATGAATTGATCCCCATTTTCACTCTTAAATCCCAAAATCAAGTGTGCAATCCAGAATCTTTGTTTTCAACCTTGTGCATAAGCTTTGTTTTATGGGTGGGGATTACATAAGTGGGAGGTGTTCCCAATTATTTTTTCTTTTTCATTTCTCAACTGTGAAAGGGTTTTCTCACTTGTAGATCACGGCTTCATCATTCAAATGTGATTCTAACTCTATTAAATAGTTGTAGTTCATCTTCAAGTGATGATGAGATGATACATGACATGTTTGTAAACATGGATAAATTGAGACAATATGCATTTGTGATTGCAATTGTTGCTACCAACTCATTTGACATGTTCAATGCCAATGAGTTTGAGGAGATAATTATTGGATTTAGGTGTGAGAATTGAAATATGTTCATTACTTTGTGAGAAATGTCAAGGTTGTTTAAAACTTTGACTAATGTCATTTTGCTGAATTTGATGAATTGATGTTACTAGCAGCACCCAGCATTGCACGCCATGCAAGTTCTATAAATGAGCACCATATTCAAGTTTTAAATTAATTTTTTGGTTTTAAAGTTTTTTAGTATTATTAAGGTTTGGACATTAAGATTTGAAATTAAGGTTTGGATGAAGGATTTGATTTTGAAGTTTGGGTTTGGGGATTTGGATTAAGGTTTAAGGTTTAAATTAAGACTTTTTTAAGTGGGTTTGAGTACGGAGATTTCAATTAAGGTTTCAATTTTAAAGTTAAGGTTGGGGTTTTAGTTTTAGGGATTAAGATTAGGGTTTAAGAGGAGTCCTAAGGTTTTTAGAGGATACTTGAAGGTTATTATAAAAGCTACATAAAACTTGCCGAAAAGGTTATACAAATAATTACTAAGGTAGGGGATACTTAAGGATTATTTAGGGGGGTTATTTAGATTAAGGGCTATTTAAGAACTACTTAAAGACCACATAAGAACTTACCTAGATTAGGGATTATTTAAGATAAGGGCTATCAATGACCTCCATAGGGAGTTACATAGGAATTATTTAAGGTGTTACATAAGGGCTACTTGGGAACATACTTAAGTTGAAGGATATTTAAGTGTTATTTAAAAGGCTACTTAAAGAACTACATAGGTTGTACATAGGGCTATGAATTAGCCCTAGTAGCTTTCTTTTACACCATAAATTAATCTTATGTAGCTTTTTGAACAATCCCTAGGTATCCCATAACCTAAAATATTTTTAAATAGTCCCACAAGGATGTTCTACGTAACTCCCTAAATAGCATTTAGGTATCCCATAACCTAGGAACTTAGCCTTTAAGTGTTTCCCTATATATCATTTTAAATAGGCCCTAGGTAATCCCCTAAGTAACATTTAAGTATCCCATAACCTAGGTCAACCTATAGGTGTTTTCCTAAGTAACCTTTTAAATAGGCTTTATGTAACCCCATATGTAGGTTTTTGATGTTCTTAAATGCCTTTTATGTATGTTATATATAACCCCTTAAATAGTTTTTAAATATCCCATAACCTAAGTAGATCATTATGTGTCTTTTTAAAAAAATCCTAGGTAAGCTTTAAGTAGCTTTTAAATAATTGTTAGGTATTCCTTAACTTTAAAAAATCCCTAACTAACCCCTTAGGTAAGCTTTTGTGTAATCCTCAAGTCCTAATTAGGTACATCCCATAACATAAATAAGCCCTTAGGTAAACAAGTAGATGAATGCAAAACACAATAAATAAGAGAAAACTCAAATTATCATGGGTTGAAGAAAAATATTGAGTTTTTTCCTCTATTATTTTTTTGGGGCATAATCCCATCATGTATTTTGATTATCATCATTAGTATTAAGGAAACCCAAGGTTTTCATCCTAGATTTTACTAACTTTGTGGATAGTTTTTATGTTTGGGATCATTTGTTGGGTTCATATATTTTGTAATTAATGATCTCCATTTTCATTTGCCATATTTGATCAATGCAAGAGCTTTGAAAATTGTAAGGTGATTGTGAGTTTAGTTAGGTGCAAAAAATCTAATAGAAAGGGGTTGTTATGACAAATTTTATTGTGGAAAGCCTTTATTGGAAGGATGTCCTAAATACTAAAAAAGGTTCACCTAGCAAAATTGGCCTATTATGGAGTAAGGAAAAGGTCCCTTACCACTAGGAACGCACCGGTACTGTGGGGTGAATATTTGATTTTTGTATTTTTGATTGAGTATTTTACCACTAGTTTCAAATATTTGCAAAAAATTAGAATCAAAGAATTGTTAATTTTTGGTTTTTCAAAATTTTCAAAATCAAAAGAATTATCAAATCTAAGTATTTGAAAACAAATTAAATTCAAAGAAACTTTGGTTTCAAGCATTTCAAAAACTTCAAAAGATTTCATGAAAAAACTAACAAAGTCCCAATGGTTTTAGGTGACTATTTGATTTTTTTCAAATTTGCAATTATATAAAATAATCAAATATTTGATTCTTTTGCTAATTATGGTTATATTTCAAATTGGGTATTTGATTGTTTATATGCATAGTTATCAACCTTGATACCCAACTTTATAGTTGATGGGGTTTGGTGTAATTTATAATACCCACCCCACTTTGAGATGCACCATTAGCAATGTGGTGAGCCTAAATGGGGTGATCTATAATTCTTTTAAGTGGTAATTGATTCTTCTAGGGCTTGTAACTAGTTGTACAATTTAATTCACATCTCAAAGCATGTTGTAGTGTAACAAAAGGAATAGGGAGAACAAGATCATTAGCCATGTTTTTATGACTTGAAATTAATAAATCCCTCAAGTACATCAAATTTAAAACAAATCGATTATGCATTTAAATGTTTATCCAAAAGATCTAATTTATGGGTCACCATGGATTAGATCATTTCGATTTCCTTTCATGGAGATCAATTGGTCATCTTCTTGTGGTTTCATTTGTGATATATGACCCAACAAATATGGAATCACTACCAACTAAAATAATCCAAAACATATCCATCGCATATGTGTAAAGAAATATTTGAACAACCGGAAGATCCAATGGCTTCAAACTTCCCCCCCCACATAATCCATCTAACACAATTGAATACTTCCCCACATTCACAATTGGTCCCAAGAGGTTTGATAAATATGAAATAACATTCTAGGCAACTTATGAATAGAAACCCTAATTAAAACATTGTTATAATAAAACCTCACTTCAAAGCTCCCATTTCAATGGGTATTTTCCTCCTTGTAACAACTCAACCTCCCTAAAATCACCAAACATCTCTTACATCACAATCGATTTGCCATCTAACCATTTTTAAAACCCCTAAGGTTTTTCATCACATCCATGGTTTTGACCCCTATAAACTATTTTTGAACCTTTACTCTCTCTCTTGAAGCTCATGGCACATAAAAAATTTATTATCTTTTTGAGGTCATAAAGTAGTCCACACTTGAAAAATAACATTGAAATGACTATAATCAGTAATAAAAAAACCGCACTGGAAAACAACCAACATCAAGGTACTTAAGTATTTTTCATCACTGAATTTTTGTATTCTTATCCTCAACTCCAACACCTCCTCTTTGATTGATGTCCTTCAAAACACAATGCAAACCAACAACCCCACTCAAAATTTATCCAATGAAGAAACTACGACATAATGAATGTCATTAAACAATAAAACCCATAGTGTTCATAAACTACAACAAAACAAACAAAGAAAAAAAAATAACAATGGCAATCCACATCTTCCTTTCTTGTCAAAATCAATTGCTAAAAGTTTTGTTGTTTTCTGCTTTTGACGATTGATGGTACTATTCCATCAAGTTAGGGTTTCATCCCTTAGCTTTTCATTAAAGTAGACTAATTTATCATACAAGTGTAGTAAACCAAAAGCAAAAGCATCATATGGTTGCATGTACAAGTGCCATGACTCGAATAGGACACCCCAACCATTACATATATAGGAAGTTTTCTTTGGACTTTTACAATGAAACCCTTATAAGGGCAAAAAACCCAAAGAGGAGGGCTTGGAGTCCCATGGGAAGAAGACTTGGCATAGATACATATATGAAGTCTATGAAGTCATGTGGGAAGAGGACTTCCTTTACATAAATACCTTCACATTTTTTGGGGGTTAGTATTAAGATCAATAATGTTATTCAAAATTCGACGCCATTTTATGCAACAATTCATGCTTGTTAAGGGTCACTCCTTAGGGGCCTTATGTAGAAGGAAATAAGTTGTCCTAAATGATGGGATCCCAATTAATTATGTGCTAGAACTTGGAACCCACCTTTGGAATCACTATAAAAATTTGTAAAGGTTTGTATGACATGTTCCCTAGCACTATAAGAAGGTAGTCTAGTATATGAATAATATTACATATGCATGTATAATTATCATAGGTTTTATTTATTGTTACGTAATTTACATTTACATGTATATTAGTGGATCGAGGAATTCAACTCTTTAAAGGTGTTAGTGAAACAAAGGTGGGTGATAAATAACATGGAAAATGGTCTTCACCTTGCACTAAGGTGGGCCTTATACTAATGATTAGCACATAAATAACAAATTAAATCTAGTTGGTAACAAATGGAATTGAGAGGTCATGGGTAGTTAGTTTCAATGGAAGTAAATTGGATTATGGTTAAGTGGAGTTCAATTTGTAGATGTGTGATATGAGAAATGGGTACTTTAAATTTGGATCCTAACAAATTAGAATGGACACCTCCACTAAGGGTTGCAATGAAGACTTACAAGGGGTTGATGGGTCAACCATAATAATTAATGATTAGGTTGTGTATATCAATTTTGTGAAACATCCTTTGTCCAAGCCATGAAACTTTAATGTTATTGAAAGTCAAGATTATTTTTAGGCAAGAAAATCTACAACAAAAGACATCAAAGTATATCAAATTTCCTAGTAGTTAGTTCATGATTCAACAAAAACCTTCCTTGAATTTGATTTCAATGAAACAACTAAAGGGAAACCTTTATAAAACCTAAAAACATGCATTCCTTAATTATGCTATTATAAGCTACAAAAAACTTCCAAGATTCTTGAGATGAGTTGTTGACTCAAATAAGAAAGAAACAACATTAGTGCAAATACTCAAAACAAATGAAACAACAGAGGTGTTGAAAATAAATGGGTATTTAAACAAATTGGTGTGCACATTTTGGGTTGAAACAACACATGAATTGCATCAGTAATCAAATTGACAATTTAAATTTCATACATGTTTGTATGATCTGATGTGTTAAAGTTAGTTGAAGATTCAAAAGGTCTTTTGTATCCTCTACCTTTGTCATTAAACCAAATGCTTCACCTATAAATTTTGACAATCCAAATGAAGAACACCAATCCACATCAAAGACCTCACAGTTAACAAACTTACATTTTTTTGAGAAAATTATGTGCATCATTAAACAACATGGGCGGTAGGGGTTATTGCTTGATGCAACCCAATTGTCATTGAAATAAACCAATTCATTGCATATTTGGCAAGCTTGAACATTGACCATTGTGATGCAACTAGACAAAGTTGATGGCTTGATGAATAATAATGGTTGTAAATGAAGGTTTACTTTTGTTTTCACATGAGTTTGTTGCTTTGCCATCATGGTCAACACATCTTGGGCAAGCTTCAAGCCCTTCACAAAGGGACTTGGATGTTCTTTCACATTTAGAAAAGTTATAATCACATAAAAAAAAAATTAGTTTCTACTACTTGCAACTTCTCCTTGGTTTACAACATGTTTTTATCTTCATGTTAAACATGTTCCTTCAATTCTTTAATCAATTTTGATATAACATATAGAAAACTTGACCATAACCTATCATCAACCCAATACATGGTAATTACATACTATGAATGACCACCACCCACAAACATTGACTTGAAGATAAAATTTATCAACTTTTCCAAGTTATACTTGCAAGTTTTACCTTCACCCTATCACATTTAGTTCTTGCTTCAATATGTATTGTGACCTACCTATCATTTAAAAGTAGAAAAAACTTTTTTTTGTTCAAACTTTATTTATATTAGGCCTTTTTTTTGAATCCCTTATATTCATTATTTCAATTTTAAAATGTATGACTAAGTAAGCAATGAGATTAAAAGACTCTTGATATCACTTATAAATTGCATCACTAGAAGGAAAGTAGACTTTTTCGATTGGTCCTTGTGACTGTTTTCTAGTCGCAGGCGACATCTGCAACTAAAAGTTGTGTAGTCGCCGTGGACAAGTCACAGGCGTCCTTAGTCGTAGGCGACAACGGGGTGGACGGAAACTGTTCAGCATACAAATACCAGTTCATGACAAAATACAAATATACGTATGTGGTGCCAATATTCAACAATTATTTTGGTTATTATTTTCCACCAATGCATAGAGACCACGTGGTATATTGGATATTTGATTTAAAATTTTTTTATGACATCTAATAATACTACCCGTCCGATTCAAGCACTAGGATTATGACATATGGCTTTTAATATGGTATTTATTTAAATAATTACAGTATATATGGACCATTCGATTTTACTCATAACGATTATGACATGTGGCAATTAGTTTTTTATTTTAGTTTTAAATAATGCATTTATTTACAAATAATGCATGAATTTTTTTGTCGTCCAATTTCATGTTGCACACGTACATTACATGTTGCACACGTACAGTAGATCCTAAGCGTTTATGGGTTTGCCTAATATTTATAATAAACACAATATATATTTCAGTTGAATTTTGAAACCCAATGGTAGGAGCATTTATAAATTGCCTACAATCCCAAAAATTTAAGCACCCAAGGTAAAATTACATAAGAATTTGGTAGTTTAAGCTTGACATGCCAATTTGCTTGGCCTCCCACCAAAACCAGGATAGATTTTATTACTATGGCAATGGGTTACAAGTTCTTGCACTCATCAGTCTAATTACACATGAACTATTCCAAGCATTCGAACAGCCCACATGGGTTCACTGGGGAAAAATTGAACATACATAACATTGAATTCACCTTTCTGCCTGCAAGGTCCCTGGTGCAGCAACCCAATCTTAGCCCGCATCTTCCAATGTAAGTAAGTATATTCAAAACCTGGCAATGCGTAGACTGCTACATTCGGCTACAACCACATCTACGCCCTCATGGGTCCTCTTGTTGCCTCTAAATGCTCCTTGACCTGCACCATTGTTACCATGATCAACAATACTCCAAACAACATTCCTGCTGCTTAACATCAAATAGACCAATCTTGGCGCATACATATACTACTAACTGATAAGTAACTTTACAAGGCTGTTTCAGCACAAACCAAAGACAACTTCAAGAGTGATGAGACATCAAGAATCTGCTTTATGAACAGCTTCTCATTGAATTGCTCAGCAAAATCCACCACAAGCTTGTCTAGATATAATATTGAATGATAACTAATTTCAGAGGTTATGAGAAACACGTACATCAAGAATCTGCATATTCTCATTTTCCTGCT
>Ga0209208_10005114_pt1 | contig 18358 bp, 21 predicted proteins | sample S1TSphfallax_3_FD_187694 | JGI IMG/M metagenome (GOLD analysis project Ga0209208, IMG submission 187694) | Host-associated microbial communities from peat moss isolated from Minnesota, USA - S1T2_Fd - Sphagnum fallax MG (SPAdes) (version 2) | ecosystem: Host-associated > Plants > Peat moss >... | reverse complement strand
ACCTTTTCATGAATTTCCTTCCTAGTTTTACATTTGTTCCATTATCCATTATAATTTTCACGAAATCAAATCATGTAAGAATTAGATTTTTAAAAGATTTCAAATGTTGATGAGGTAGTACAAAAATTTGTTGTTCCCATTAGGTTGAAATTATGGTCAAAGGAGCCAAGGGTGCCAAGGTAAAAATCCTTTTCCAAGGACTACACATGACATGTGTCATTTCTATGTTGGTTTATAACTTAAAATTTTGTATTTTAGATACCCCTTTAACACTGCATTTTAGATATAAATACATTTCGACTAAAAATTGATTTTATATTATGTATATTATGCATTCATGCCTTCTATCACATGTATATGAACAACTTTTGTTAAAGCCACATTTTCAAAATCCATAATTTTCAAGGTCAAAATCACTTTTGAACCAAATGTGCTCAAATGGGTTATTAAAAAAAAATTGGTTCAAGTCCTATCATCGTTATAATCATCCATGTTAAAATCCTCTTCAATTTTCAAAAGGAATTGTGCACATGCACATCTAATAAAAAACAAAATAGTTGAAAAAACAAGGATTATCTAATCTTAAAGTTTCAGTGCTTTGAACATTTATTTTGATTTGTGTCAAGCTTTGAGCATGTAAACTTTGTAATTAATGAAAAATATTCCCAAAAAATTTATGACAATCCAAATTATTATGCTTCCCTTGAGATCTTTCAAACATACAAAAATGCAGTTTTAAGTCCACTCACTTGGGTGGCTCCTTTGACTGTGATTTTACCCATCAATCCAATAACTAAGTTATGATTATTGATGATTTGTTACTTGAATATATGGTTATTTAATTTTGAATGCAAAAACATTCATGTTTTTTTTTGACATTTGATATCCTTGCATTTGAGGCCAATATACAAATAAGATACATAATCATCACAATTAAAATTTTATATATAAAGGGAGAAAAACTCATTCAAGAATATAATTACAACATTGTGTGCCAAATTTGAAGATAACCTTTCAATTTGTCACTTAAGCTTATAGACATTGGCACATTTGCACAAGAATTACTATGACCTTAATTTTGGGCTTGCAACCAAACTTGGAAAAAAGAAAAAAATGAATGGAAGCTAAGGAAACATTAAGATTGAAATGAAGGTGAAAGGGTGAGAGTGTTTAGGAATCAAAAGGAGGCATTCCAAGACTACCAAGTTGCATTCTCACTTTGAAAATTGAATCCTAAATCTTTGGGGACATGGTTTGGAAATGCAAACCTTGTCCAAATCAAAAGACTTTAACTCATTGGAAATGCATGACAATTTGTTGAGTTTAAGTTTTCCAATATATGCATACATGCATTTCAAAGAGATGTCATTTGAAAAATCCAAATGAAAATTATGTTGAAAAACATTTCAATCATTGAGATCTCAATTCGAAAGGGTGAAATTTGAAATGAAAAGCTTAACAAAAGATTGAAAAGCTCTTGATAAGAGCTACAAGATTTATACTTGCAAGTTTGATTTATGTTTATTCCATGAGTTATTAGCCTTCAAAATTGCGAAAAACCAATGTGTTCCAATTTCAAGAAAAAACTTTAGGAATGAATATTTTTGTCAATTTTGCAATTGAAATGTAGCTTCCATGGACACATGTAGAATATAATATAATGAAAACAATGAGTCTATGTGAATCCATGGTAAGTCCATAAGTTTAATTTTTCCTCAAAATTGCATTAACCTAATGTAGGTTTTCAATTAGCTTGTTTAGTTGAAGTCATGGAAAAATGCATACATGAGGTGTGTAGCTTGGTCTTAATCATTTCAAAATCTACAACTTGGTCTTAGTTGCGAGGGACTATGAAATGTGGGCACCTAGTTTTGTATCATTATGTTGTGACTAAATCAAGAGTTTACCATTAATATCATTTCATATACTTAAGGTGTGTTAGTAACTTTAATATTAATTTATACTTGAACGAGAGTTCGAATTAACATTCTTAATTGAAAATTAATATCATCATCATATGTTATGCATTATAAGGTAATTGAATTTCAAGTTATTTTAATAAAAATATTTAAGGGTTATATTTTAAGATGGTCAAAAAAGGTGGAAACAAATAACACAACCATTGATTAAATCCATTAATTTCTTAAGAGTTTTAAGTTTTAAGCATTAAAATACATACACATATTGATGTAATGTTTGGCCATATAGAATTGGAAAACATTTTAAAGTGTGTTTTGAAGACCATTTTAAAGAAATATTTGGCCCAAGGCCTTTAGTTTCAAAAAGGTCTTGCACTAGCTTATTGGAATGCCTTCCATAATTTGGAAGGTATCTATTTTTAATTATCTTTAGCGCTCTTTAAAGTGAGTCAACACAAAAGAAAATTGAAGGTCACTTATGTAGTAGGGTAAGGGTCTATCTTTTTGCAATTTTCAAAAGCTTACATTTGGCTTATCTACCTCATAACAAACACCTCAAATTGTAAAAAGATCTAAAGATAAACCTTGTCTAAAGATAAACCCTTCCCTTATACCAAATGTTGTAAAACTTAATGAAAACTCTTGTGATAAACAAAATGATTCCAAGGGATTATTTGCAATCATCAAATTCTACAACTTTCAACAAAGGTCCTTGCTTGGAAAGATTGATAATCTCAAACATAAGTTTACAATTACAAGCGAGATTAAGCTAACAACTCTAATAAATACATTTTTTAATATGGTTTAATGTAGCAACATCTAAAATTTTCAAAACAAACATTGGAAAAAACCAAATGTCAAATTTCACATGCACTCATTTTTTCTTTAAAGATAAGGCCAATTGAAGTTCAATTAAAGTTGAAGTTTTTTTTTGGGACATTTTATCAACTCGGGATCTATGTTGTTGCACATTACTAGTGACGATCAATTGTTGGATATAATGAATTGATTTTCAAGAAATTAAGGTCCATTTGAATGAAAGTATTGAATGACATTGCATGCAACTTGAATGGGATTGAATTCGAATTCCTAAATTTGATTAAAATACATTGAATTGGATTCAAATTAAATTGGATCTAAATTGGATTAAAGAAAAATGGATGAAAATTGATGTACAAGATATTGAAAATATGCTTGTGATTATGGTGCTAAATTTTTTTATTATGAAAATACATAGATTTGAATTTACACCTTTCTATTCTTCTTTAATTGAAAATCAACTAAACAAATTTGAAATTGAAATTATCATTCAAGAGGACGACTTATGGAACCTAAATTTATTTTTACCTAAACCAATTTTGATGAATTAATGATGAATTTATGAAATCTTTTTATAAGCCTTTCTTTGAATTATGGGGGTAACATCTCAAATCTTCAAAAATAAGCTTGCAATATCGTGTAACATATATTTTAATATTGTTAAACATGTCCCCTTCCCTTCATGGGTTACCCCTATACTATCCAAGGAACCCCATTCTCCTCTCCTTGCGGTGTTGCATCCAATCACTAGGAACATCATTCCAAGAACACAACGCATCCCTGACCATAGCATCACCCCTGCCCTAGAACATATATCCTTGAAGGAGACTTCTCTTCCTAGGGAGTGCCCATTCTCCCCATCTAGAAGTTTACACTATTCCTCGAGGATATTACCCTTCAAGGGGGAATGCCCCTTTTCCCCATCAAAAAGTTTTTTCCGCTCTTCGAGGAAACCACCCACCCTAGGGAATGCCCATTCTCCCTACCTAGAAATTCCTTCTATTCCCCGTGATATCCCCTCCTCAAGGAACACCCCTTCTTCTCACTGAGAAATTCCTTCTCCTTAGGGCAACCACTCCTCGAGGAATGCCCTTTCTCCCCGCTAGGAAGTGCCTTTCACTCCCTAAGGGAGCCACTCCCTGGGGAATGCCCCTTCTCCCCATTGAAAAGTTCCTTCCACTCCTTAGGGGACCCATTCCATGGGGAATGCCCCTTCTCATCAGGGGAGCCACTCCCTAGGGAATCTTTGCCCATATCCCTCCAAATGAAAAGCATGTTTGTCAAGGAGCCAAATATGTGAGTGCTCCTCAAGGTTCTCCACGTCTCCCCAAGGTATTTGTGCTTACCGATACTAACTTGGGGAGATTAAGACACTTAGATTTATGATTCCCCAAACATTGGAAATAAAAACGATTTTTGAATTTGTGGTAGGAAGAAAAAAAACAATTTAATTGTCATTATTTCATCATTACCTGCCCATACTTCAAGGGGCAGGATGAATTTGTTGATGTGGATAAAAAATATGTTGAGAATTAAGGAATGACTAAAATATGATGATATTTGTAAAGTTGCATGAATGGTTGATTATGTAAAAGTATTTATAATCACCTTTGCAAATTTTTAACATCCAATTGTAGATTTGTGATCTAGGATTTAGATAAAGTCTAAATTGTGAAAACAAACAAAAAGTGCCATTGTCCACTACAAGCTCAAAAAATAGAATAGAATTTAAATAATACACTTTAAAATGATGAACAAATAAAGCAAATCATAGTTTTAATTTCTTTCCAAATTTTGTATGTACAATTTAATGCAATTTCCAAGAATTACTTAAATTAAAAAATGACCCTAAAATATTGTTAATGTTAAAAGATTGTCCTTTTAGACAATTCTATGGCTCCTATTAATGAAACTTTACTTGGTGGTGGGGGTTGTCCTTTTGGAACACTTAGACCACCTACTTCCATGCTTGTTGTAATAAACACATCCTATGTGTCTACCACCTCTCTCTTAAATTATGCTTCCTTCTACAAGACAACTTTCCAACCATGTTTATTGATGTCATAAAAAAAAACACTTGTAACTTGAAAAGGAAAAATGAATGGTTTAGATGATAATGGCAACTTGTGGCAAAAAATTATCATGAGGAATCCAACATCAGCTTGTACATAAGTGGGGTTACCTCGATTATCTTCTCATTTGATCCATTCACACTTCAAAGAACGACAAGCGTGTGTATTGGACCATAATCAAGCTTGAAGATATCTTTTAGTACGCCAACATAATTCACAAAAACATCACTAGTATTAATAGTTGGCATATCAAATATTGAAGCAATGCCACTATCATAGGTGGAGGACAAAACACTCTTTGAATTTTCCACCTAAAGTGGTTCCCATATGTCTTCATGTGAATGTATCGAATTGTTGTTTGAGAAGGCCTACTAGCTAGTAACACCCTATTTACATCTTCAACGTTGCTTAAGTCTATGGGGTGCTCATGGACAACACTTTTCACCCAATTAATGAAAGGAGGTGTATTGGGTTTGATTCATGTGCATCCTTCCACTTCCTACAAACATGGCAATATAAATTACTAAACATGTTGACACCCTTTTTTATTATCAAATCCCATGTATACTACCTAAAAGAACTAAACATCAAACCTTTCATGGTCTGAAGGTTGCCACAAATTTTCACTTGAATCAACTATAGATTTGACTTAGCATATACTAATGGTTGTTGTTTGTATGATAAAAAACAACCGCAATTTGATTAATCTATGACTAAAATCTATCACATAACAAAGATAACAACTTAACATTGACTTGTGTATGATTATATTTGTCACATATTCATTTCTATCATCTAGCAAATAGATCCACTGATATAGATTTCAAACTAATTTATACTCACATCAAACTAGTAATTGCCACACATCAAATACCTTATAATTACACAAATTTTGGAAAGTAGAATGATATTACTTACTGTAACCAAGGTGACATTAGGGATATGTTGGTGATTACATATTGGTGGGCAAAATCACATAGAGTTGGAGACATCGAGAACTTCACACTAGCCCCCTCTAATACCTCATCATCATTGCCTTCTTCTTCATCAACATCCCATACTTGACATTGCACAACCTCAAACCTTTGCAAGTATTTGGTTATGAAGCCAAGGCATTCATCCCTAATGTATCCCTTTGCCATGGATCCCTTAGGCCTAGCCATATTTCGCATGTAAGTTTTCAAGGTTTTCATGTATCTTTCCACTTGATACATCCATCTAATGGAAATTGGTCCACACAATTCTACTTCATCCACTAGATGATATAATAAATGTGTCATAATGTAAAAAAAGACGATGGGAAATGCATCTCTACTAATGTTAGGCTAACTGCAACATCCTGTTGGAGTGAATCAATCTCACAAGGATTCCAAACCTTATTGCATACCCTCCTAAACACTTTGGAAATCTTCGTCATTGCCATTCGAGGCCTAGGAGCAAGAAGTCCTTATAGTGCTTGTGGCAAAATTTGTTGCATCAAAACATGATAATCATATGACTTTAGGGCTCCAAAGTTCTTCTTCTTGATATGTTTTCCCATTGCTAAAACATGTCCTAATGGTGTTTTTAGATTCTTGATGGTTGTTGCAAAAAAATCAAATTCGGATGTTGTCAAAATGTATGGAATTGTTGGTTTCAATATCTTGTCGCCTCTTTGAAGGTTAGGTGTCAACCACAATGTGGTCTAATACACGACATTGCAAATCACACAACACTTTCACATTATCCTTCTCACTGGTCATTGTTTTTAGGATATTTTTGGCAAAATTTTGTTCACTATGCATTACATCTAATATGAACCGAATCAACAAATCCTATGTGAATCACAACACCCACATTAGAACTAATCAACATCCTTTATCAAAACCCATGTAAATATTTTCACCAACATACGCATAATAGGCCTTGGTCCCACTAACCCAAAATAAACATAAAGAAAATGTATGCAACCTCTAGTTTGAAAAATATTGTGTATAAATTACTACAAATTTGACTTATTTATGACTAATGGCTACAACATTTTCATTCGTAATCAACTACAAGTTGACTGCCCTATGACTAACTAGTTTTGTTAAATCTCATGAACTAAATTAATATGCAATTAATTTGTAAGATCAAATGTTACATTCCCAAATATAGGAGGAAAAAAAAACATCTACTTGCCAGTATAGGAAGATCATATAATATCGATATGCGTTTCACCCCATGTTCTTTTGAGGGGTCTCCAAGGCCACCTTCTTTGTTTCCCAAGGTGAACCATTGTTGGTATTGATGAATTCAATCTAACTATTGTTGGGTTGTGATAGGATGTGGTTTACTTCTAGATTCCAATTTCCCATCAAAGTGATCTACCATTCCAGTAGACCTATATGGGTGTGCTGTTGGTAGCCATCGTTGTGTTGCAATGTATGTTTGCTTCCCAAGTTCCATTGAATGTTCACCTTGAAAATTCGGTCCACAAATTGGACAAGCAACATAGTTTTAATGTGCCACCTTGGCAACACAACCATATTTAAGGAAATCATGTATTGTCCAAAACAAAACACCTTTCAATGTGAATGTCCTAAAACCTATCAGCTTCAATACATCATATGCAAGAACTCCCTCCCATAACTATTGCAACTCTTCCACTAAGGGTTGCAAATACACATCAAAAAAAGAAGATGTGACATATTCTTTCCCTAAAATTAACAATGCAAACATGACAAAAACCTTATTTGTGGTCAACCAAGGAGGAATATTATAATCCAACAACACAACAAGCCAAGTGGACCATGTAGACCTATTCAATTTGTATGGATTTACATTGTCCACAACAAGACCTAGGTGCACATTCCTAACATCTAAAACAATTGTTGGAAATTTCTAATGAATGTGTTTGTAAGCTTTTGAATCACATGGGTGTTTAATAAACCCATCTACATTGCTATTTTGCGCATGCCATACCATGAAAGAAAACATGGTAGGCATCCTAAACAACCTCTAAAGTCTAAGAATAATTGGAAAATGTTTCAATACTTTTAGTTGGAACATTTTGTTTCCCTTATCCTTGTATTGAGGTGTTCCACATTTAGGACAACAAACAACATCTTTAAATTTTTCTCACAATAAGGTACACCCTTTTTGACAAACATGGATATTTTATAATCTAAATTTAGACTTCTTGTCAAAGTTTTAACAACATAATAATTTTGGGGTAAACAATTGTCTATAGGTAATAAATGAAATTGTAAGAGGGTGAACAATTCATCTGTAAACTTATTATTCGCTCCATGTAATGTACATAAATTCATTAAAATTATTATGGCAACTAATTTTGTACACTTAAATTTGTGTGCAAACGTTTAATTGTTTCCTCCAATGCAACTAAATTGAAGGTATTATTTTCACATCCATCTTTTGATGTTGCTTCTCCCAAAGGTTCAAATTCCCTTTCAATCTCAATAAGAACTTCACTTTCGCCATCCTTGTATCCCTCTGTAGCTTCTATGGGCAATCCATCAACAACCATAAATGTTTTTTTAACATTTTCCATTGTTATTTCTTCAAGTGCCGTAGGTTCATCAACTTGCTAGAAGGCATTTTCTACCATGTTGCGAACATCCATTTGGGCATTAATTGCTTATGTTTCATGTTGTGTAATTAGTTTTATAAAATCCCCCTCCCATTTTTCATTTGAAGACTCTTTATCACATGGTCCCCTCTAGACCTTAAAAATGGGCTCCCTTCCATGGTGCATGAGGTGTTCCCTCACATTAGCTATGGTTAGCATTTTCCCACCCTTGCATTTTTGAACAAGGACAACCTATATTCTCCTCAACTTGTACATATTGGCCCTTTGTTCTTCCCTAACCCACAACCTATCATCCCTATGTTGTTGTTTGGACAAATGCCAAAGTGGTAGCCTCCTTGGGTCCATATTTCAAACAACATTATATCTCATTACAATCACAATATTCTTTATACCCTAATTCACTCAATGCCCATTCATGATATTGTAACAATGTGTGCTAGTTTAGTGGTTACCAACAAACCAATTTTCAGCCTATTCAAATTTATATTTTTGAATTAGATTGTGCGGTACTCATTCATCCAGAAATGTTTTGTAAATAAATTATTATACTAATGATTAGTGACAACCAAACTCAAATAGAACATGACAAACATGAGGGTGGTCGTAATGGTGTGATTATCAACCACATAAATATCAAACCATTGACATCATCATTAGCTATTGACGCGCTCCCAAGTCCCAAGTTAGGCCCAAGATGGGCCTTAGTTTCTAAAACAACTGAATTGTGGGGACTTGAGGGCACCCCCTAACTCTCAGCACTAAAAGGGGTAGAGGGGCATGTTGAAGCTCCGGGATGGGACTAGGAAAAGGGATAAGATTTAGTTACTCACTCGAAACCTGCATCAAACCAACCAACAAGTTGGTTAATTCGCATTCAAGAGCACCTTTGGTGCTAGGACAAGCCACGAGCAACTCTGTACTCACAAGACTCACCATGGCTCGGACTTGGGGGAAGCCACCACCTTCCCCCATATAGTATTCTTTGCATTACTCCGCAGCACTCACATCCGAATGGCTTCTTGTCCCGGGACTCCCAAGGAGGAGTCCTGAAATTGTCCCAATTTGGACTCCCAGGACTTTGTGAGTTCATAACTCTTTGCTTAAACCTCATATTGGAATGAGGTCTACAGAAAACTTGTAGTTCTCATTGAGATCTTTCCAACGGTGTGTTGCACTCCATCTTCACACACCGGGGTCGAATCGATTCCTGACTTTTAGTGGTCAGAAGTCAAACTGCCAATTTGACTCCTTGCCCTTCTTTTTGCCATAACTTGTGCTGCAGATGTCTAAATGGCTCATGCAAGGACATTTTCGACATCTACACTTCAATATCTTTCCAATGACATGAAGAACACCTCAAGGCGAGGTGTTTTGACCCCTGCAATCAAACTCTGAAGTTTTGGGAGTCTCGGAGGACTCTTGAATCCCCATTTCGGGAGTGTGAGCGTCATCCTCACACTCTTCCAAAAGTGGGGTTGTGACAACTACAATGACTAACTTCCATCACTTCACTAGGTTTTTTTCATGGAATAACCTATATTTTCTTCCACAAATAACCTGATTCAATGTCTTCCACAAAATTTGATGCCACCAAAAAAATGGTTGTATAAATTTGTTTTCAGGTACCTCCACCCAAAAAACATCATTGGGCTACAATCTCATGTTAACTTCTTAATTAAATGCATTTAAGTCATAAAATTCAACCCAATGTCATGTTTCTACTTCCATAATATCTTCATAAAATTATTTTACATAAAACCAAAGCTTACATATGCTAATTTCCTTGCTACCAAATGCCTTGACCAACTGCTTCCATGTTTTATTGCAACAATGCAAACCACATAAAGTTTGCCCCAAACCTTTCTCTTGTTGAATTTCTAATATTGAAAACCAAATGTTATTCAACACCAAATCATTGGACAAATATATGGATAAATCTCCCATTCCCACTCAATGCAAATATACCTAATTGTCCATTTCAATATCACTTCAATTAGTTTAAATTAGCGATTGTTAGCAATGGGAAAAAACAATATTATATCCGACCTTTAATGATAAGGTTGCCATGAAACATCTTTAGATATCATTAAGTCTTCATCACAAGTTTTTGCCATAGGTCACAAATTGCCTTTCATGACATTGGTTATGGAAAATTCCATTAGACTTTTTTAGCATTCAATCAAATAATTACATGAGATGTACCTCCTCTTTTGCTTTAGACTCTTCCTTGGCAACAACAACAACTTTTTCCTCATCCTCCTCTTCTTGCATGTGTTCTTCACATTTTGTCAGTGGAAGAACTTCAATTTGTGTTTTATCACTCTTGTAGCAAACATAGGAAAGCAAGGCATACTTATTTAAATACATCTTCTATTTGCAAAATGTATTAGTTGAACAGATCCTTAGTCTTGGGTGTTAGCTTGACATTGTTTAACTTGTTTCTTACATACATAATTTAAATTATTAATATCCTATTAGGACTTAGCCCAATATACTTTATAATATTGCATCTTCAATAAGCAAGGGCAAATAACATTAAGATAAAGAACTTGTATATAATATCAGAAAACACATAAAAGGGTCTAAAGTTTGCCCACCAAAGTTGCCACTTGATTATTTCCCCCTACGAACCTTGGACCAACTTGTGTCAAACCTCAAGACAAAATAAATACTTTAAATCCAAATACATCAATTATGCAACCAAACCACTAAAATTTCTTATGCACAAGTGAAAAAGAAACCACTATTGAAGTAACGACTATTCTTTCAATACCACTTAGTTGGAAATAATAGAAAAATACCCATCTCCTTTATACAAATTCAGGTAGACTAGAACCTTGATGATCATGACCATTCTTTCCAGTTTTCCTCTTATTTCTTTAGTTTGTGATCATTACTAGTTTGAGCTAACAATGATATCTACATTTTTTAAATTCATTATTTGGGCAACAATTAGTCCTACCACCAATTTTCTAAGGACATAATCTAGGATTTCAAATGAATTACAAAAATGGCTAATAGATAATACACAATGTTCAACACATCAAACATTTGTTGTAGAATTTCAAACATCTTTTTTCAAAAGGACAATACTATAGTATCTCAGTCCATGTTTGTCACAAACTACTTGTACATCCTAACTACAAGATGGGATACATAAGTGCACTATTAAATAATCATAACATGCAATTTGAAAATTTTGTCAAAGAAATATTCATATGAAAAGAAGGGTTTACACACAAAAGGCAAGAGTAATTGGCAAAGAAATGGGAGCTTAAAAAAACACATACAATGCGATGTGCACCTTGAAAAACCCATTATATAATAAATGGGGTAGATGTTATAGGTTCTTACTTACTATAGGTTTAGCTTGTCTTTTTGTAAAATGAAACAACTAGGTCTTTGCACATCCCCCCAAATTGATGGAAATTATTATGCTTGGATCCACCCTAGGATTCTACATCACTGTTAGGGCATGCATCATGAGGCTCAAATCTAAGAAAACTAATATAACATAATGCAATAGAAATCAAGGATCATCAAAAGCTCTAGACCACAATTTTTTTTGGTTTATACACTCTTCCTTTTTGGAAGAATGATCTCACAACTTTCCCTTCTCTTTCAAAAATTATGTGTGTTGGTTGTGTGAGATTATGCACTTACCATAGTTTGGGTGGAAATTTCAGCCAACAACGATGTGATGACAAGGGTTCTCTTGATGGTGCTTTTAGAAACTACCCATGTTGTTGTGGGTGGTAGCATTTATTGAACTCCACCCAATAGTGACCCTACAAAAAAAATTCTCCAAACTCTTGCCACAAAAGCTCGAATGCTCCAACTTCTATCATCCCTCACTTGCTTCTACTTTCTTGCTTGCTTGCTTGCTCCCTCCACCCCCACTAAACCCCAAAACACTTCCCATGTTTCTGGCCTTATTTAATCAAAACCTACCTTCCTTTCCCTCTCTTTTGTCATCGAAAGGCCCTAAGTTATTTGATTATGTTTTCTTTTCACTACAAACAACAATGTTTAATTAACATTGTTTTAATTTTCCCAAATGAGTGTTGTGAGGTTTGAATGCTTACTAGGAATATGGTCTTCAACACATTGTGCACCAAAGTAGTGCAATGGCTACAAATATTGTGTGCTAGAGAAAGTTTGAAAGAAGCTTGTGGCATTCAATTGTAATAGTTCAACCTAAGCGAAAAGATTTAGGGTTTAAGGTTCATTCATCCAATGGAAGAATGCAATTATCTATCATTAAAATCAAAACATAATCCCCATTTCTGGGTTGCATGCTTTGTTTTAGTACTTGAGTGCAAGGATTACTATGCAAACTACACACTGCACATTGCATGCAAGGATGCACGAGGTGGAATATACAACCTCAATTGAGGACAATTTTGCTCACACCACTGTGGCAATTGATACATACAAGAAGTGTGATTACAAGGTTTATAAGGATGCATGTGTTGTGTCCTTCACGTATCTATGGAAGCCTCTACAAGATGCAACAAATCAACTGTATGTGTTCAAAATTTGTCTCACCTCCAATGAGTAGTCAAGGATGCAAGTTTAGGTTTTGGCACAAGGTTTTGAATTTTCCCATTCTAATCTCAATCATTGGAGCCTTCTTAATGTCTATTTGTGCAAAGTTGTGTTATTTGATATTTTGAATCTCCCAATTTGAAGGCTTCAACATTTGCCTTCTACTTCTTGAATTTTATATTAGGTTTGCATTTTCAATCTTTAGTATTTGGTTACTTTTGTGTGTTGAGTGTTTCCACACATGAGTTTGGCTTGTGCGAGGAATGAGATTGAATCAAAGTGCTCATTCCTACCAAAACCCCGCCAGGCACTACAACATAGCAAAAAGCTAGCAAGTATTAATGGGAGTTTGGTACCTTCTAGTTTCGGGTTTCACGATAATTCGAAAGAGGCTATAGACAATAATGCATATACAAAGACAAAAAAGTTGATAATGAGAATATACTAGGTGTTGTGTTTTTTATGGTTTGGACTATTTTTTCTTTTTGAAGGTTAGACTTTTCAGAGGTTTCATGTGTTTACTTTAGGTAGATATAGTTTAAATTAAATCTTCTCTATGGTCTCTTTGTGTCTTTGTGGAAAAATATGTAGTTTTGTATGCTACTAGTATAATGGAAACCATTGTATCTCTTCCTAAAATTTTGAAATCATGAACATTGCCTTCCAATGATAGACCAAATAGATAGTTAGGCACCTCAAGTATTGCCTACAAGAAAAGACACAAATGTTAACATCACAACTTATTGTCTTGAGTTGCAAATGGGAGAGATATATTCAAAGTGTAATAGATTTAAGGTATTGTCTATTAGAGAACTCCATAGATTTTGTAAGTTTACAATTTAACACCTACATTAGATCTAGGTGCCATGTTAGGATTAAAACCCAAATACTAACTAAGGCCTAATCATGCAATATTAGATGGCTCTACAAGCTTTAATGTAGTACTACCTAGTTGATCTAATATCCTACCTAGTTCCACTCATAAGTTGCAACACATTTTCAATGCACTAGTGGTGCATGATCATGAATTGTCTTTAGACATGCTTATGATTAGGCTCTCATTAAGCTTTTGTCCTTTAATTTCTAGAACTTCCAAATAGTGTTTTCCTTCTAAAAACAATTTAAAGGTTAGCTAATTTATAGGCTACCAAGTATTACCAATGGTGTAATGTCCATAAAAATCCTTTATCAATCTGTTTTCTTCAACTTGGAAATTACTTTGGTAATGTGTTTAACTCAATTTACTAACATACCAACGAAATTTTTCTTTCAAGAAATGAAAGTTTGTTGCTTTTGTTGAGAGTCTTGTATTTGGTTACTTCTATCTAATTGAACTTTTGTTATTAGAGCCTCTTGAATATATCCAATAGTTTAAACCCAAAATGGTGTGCTCAATTAGAAGTGTTTGTTCATCTAATATTGTACAATATTTACCCTAGTCTAAATTCAATATGTTAATGTGATAATCAAGCAACTTGGCTCCACTCATACATCTTTTCAATGCACTAGTTGTGCATCATGAGTCATTTTGAAACTTGCTTATGAGTATGCTTTCATAAAGTTGAACTGTCTTTTAATTTCCTAAAGTTGGATAACTCTTTCTTCCCAAGGGAAATTTAGGGGTTAGCTAATTTAAAGGCTACCAAATGCTCCCAATGGTGCAATGTCCAAAAGAAATTTCCTTCCTAAGTCTACTTTCTTCAACTTGGAAATTATCACAGTAGTGTGCTTAACTCAATTTACTTCATACCAACTAAGTTTTTCTTTCCATAAATGAAAGTTTGTTTTTTGTATCTTTTGTTGAGAGTTGTATTTGGTTGCTTCTATCCAGTTGAACTTGTGTTTTTAAAGCCTCATAAATCAATCCAATTGCTTAAACCCAAAATGGAAATTAATATAGCAGTGTGAACTTTTTTTTTACTTCATACCAACATGAATTTGAACATTCATGTGTGTTCAAATTAATAACTTGGGTTTGATTGATTATAGTTGTCCAAGTATTATTAGTTTATTAACATCAAATTTCAAACTAGAGATAGTGGGTTCCTACCTAATATTATGGAATGTTCCATATGTTGAACATAAATTGTTTCAATTCATTTGTAGTTCCTATTTTTCTTGAAATCATCCCAAAAAATGAACATTTTGCTAGAGGCTAAGTAGCCACTAGTTAATCAATGGAACCAATGGCATTTGTCAACTACCATTTTTAGAAATATTGTGCAAAAACTTTTTTAAAAAATTCTTTAAAAAACATAATTTTAATTTCCATTGTCCTAGTTGCATTTGACTTGGTTTGAAATGTGCATACAACCTAATTGACTTTGGGTGACCCCTTCATGGGATAGATTTCAGATGTATCGAGTTGTTGTCGGGGTGAGGGTGTACATGTATTTTTAAGTGCTAAAAATAAAGTCAGTTAATGACGTGGAATCTACACATGATGCTGCTAATGGAGTTATTGATTCATTAACAACGAAAGTGAAGAAAACCTAGGCTTTGCCCAAGAGCCCCCTAAGCTTACTATTGAAGTTTTGCCAAAGGTGATGGTGGGTTCCCCATGTCTTGCATATGAAGCCATTGCATTTTAGTGATAATGTCAACCACCACCTAGGTGGATGTTGTAGAGTTGGGCACAACCATGGGGGTTGCCACCCATGTGTCCAATAGGTATACCCAAGGTTGTCTCAATACCTAGGACCATGGATACATGTGGTTGGACCAAGTGGAGGACAATTTTGTGGGGCAATTTAATGTTCCACAAATGCATGTTGCAATTGTAACAATAGTAAAGCCAAAAAGCACGGCGAAAGTAATGTGGCAGACATATAAAAAAGAGAAAGAGGCCACTTATGAAGCTAAGCAAAATGTTGGGTAGAAACCCCACAAGATATAAATAAAACCTAGGGGGGGGCATATACGGGGGGTGTGATGTTTGGGATGAAACAATAAGAAAATTAATCCTTCATATACTAGATATTAATGTTGTGGAATGGGAAGGGCATAACATTGAGTCTTTGGAGAAATTAAAGGTAGCTTTGGATAGGGAGTTTGAATATTTGGACAATGAATTATCTATGATTGGATTTAATAATGTTATGAAAGGTAGTAGAAAATAGAGAGGAGCAAGTTGAAGGCACAATACATGGTTGGGAAAAAGGACTACCCAATAAATATTAAACCTATTCATTGGGAAAGATTAAAGGCTTATTGGTCCAAGCTTGAAACTAAAAGAAAGGTGGAACAAATGTCCAACGCCAAAAGCAAAATGAAGAATATGGACAATGTGGGGCAATTGGGCAAAGTAGGGAAAGAAGTAAGGCTAGTATTTGTTGATTAGTCCTACTTATAATCCCTTCATTTTTTTGAACTTTTTATTATTGAATATTCAAATTTTGTGATGAGATGTTTGTTCCATTCATTATTGCAAAGGAAGAAGCAATGTAACCCAAGTTTAACAGAGATTGTCGAGGAGTTACATGGATCTGAATAGACATGTCTAACATTAATAATAAACATCAACCTCTTAGTAACCTACTTTTCAAAATTTCATGTAATGCATGAATTGTTAGTGACTTATTAACTTGCCCTTTTGGTTCTTCTACATAACCATTTGCACACATTCCAAATACATTTACAATAAGTTGTTGTTAATTACATACACCTTATCTTTATGCCCAAAGTAGATATCTTCACCTTTGATCAAGAATGTGTTTAGAAATTCCAACATTACATTAGGCATCGATGAGTGCCAATCCATCAAAAACAAAGGAACACGTTTTGCTTTAGAAGCCCAATCTTCTTCCTCAGCAATATCCTTCTAGTTTTCCATCCACTCAACATGCTTATCATAATTTTGTTTTGTCTATGTCCACATGAATCGGTCAGGATCTGGAATCTTAATACCTTTCTCAAGAAGTGTAGCTCTATCCATAATTATGCATCTTCTTTTTGCTACAACTTCCGATTCACGCCTCTCCATCTCCATCGCCTTTTGTTGTGTTTTTGCCATTGCCTGCACCTCTATGGATTGTTGTACTTCCACCTATACTTATGTGGATAACTGTTCTTCCACCTCAACAACGTTTTCTTCCCTTGCATCTTTTTGCGTTGTTTGTGCTTCCGCAAAATGTTACTCCACAACTTTGTTGTCCTTCGATTCTTCAATGAACATTGGATCTATTGATATTGTTTACTCTTTTGCATGCCAATGTTTTATGCTTATGCACAAAAACTCATCTATAAATGTTCTAGTTGTATTTCTGTCTTGAATTATTGTTTGTGCAAACTATATATTCTCATTATATGCCTTCCTTTCTACACATTCTAAAGATGATGATGAATGTGACGACGACCTTACAACCAATAATTAAATATTCAACACGTATCTCTTTGTGCTATTCTCAACTCCTTTTCTACTTTTGTTTTTTTCAACAATTCCACTTCCTCCTCTTGCTTTCATATATGCTCATTCCTTTTCACTTCCTTTTCCCATCCTATTTTCCATAGTTTTTCAATGGCATTTTCTGCATTCATGCTGCTGTGAACTCCAAAACTTCGAAAATGCACACAACTTCCAACAACAAACACAAACTGTTTTCAACGGTTACCCCGTCTTGTTTGTCCTTTAACATCCTAACCATCACATTCATTTTTTTACATGCCTCATGTCTTTTAATTAATGCATGATCCTCAAAATTAATACAACCCATCACTACAGGTTTATGTGTCCCTTGTATAACCACGTGGAAGCACTTCACATCATCATTATGAATGAACGTCATAGATTTCATCTTTCGATTACTCCACATTTATTAGATCTATTAACTCCACCTCATTTGCCCTATACACCTTCTATTGACTATGCCCATTTATCTACTGATTGTGTCAACTCAAATGTTGATTGTGATAATATGTGTGTTAATTGTACCAATTTTTCTATTGTTGTGCCAACAAATATCATGAAGGTGCAAATACCCCTAATGACTAGACAAATATTATTACTAATTTAGCCAATATTCCTAATAGATCATCTTCAAATCTTTGGATGAAAAATCTCTCACTTCTACAATTGTTTTTCATAGATTTGTTACTCATTTATAGATCAAAAATTAATTCACTACATGATCTTTGATACATTCTTCATTTGTAGTATTTTTCATCTATGGTTTCTGTATTTCACAGTCTTCATTTTCTTCCTCCATATCAGAATTCTCCACTTGCTCCACCTACACTATGTTCTAAACATATTGGCATTTGTTTTTCTTATTTATGAGCTTCAGATTCCATGTACTTATAAGGTTTGAACTTATTGACATTAACCAACACATGGTTAGCTTCAAACTTTTCAATGGTCACTAATAACATAATGTTATTTGACAACACATATTATACTCTATATAATGCAAACCATTTCTTAGTAAACT